>ERZ1034691.39-NODE-39-length-99323-cov-9.825170_pt1 | contig 99323 bp, 70 predicted proteins | sample MGYA00520638_ERZ1034691 | MGnify/ENA primary metagenome ERZ1034691 (study PRJEB33766, sample SAMN09781763) | gut metagenome | biome: gut microbiome | host: Homo sapiens | place: Madagascar | study: EMG produced TPA metagenomics assembly of the PRJNA485056 data set... | reverse complement strand
GAAGAAAAACAAGATAAAAGGCGCGTTCTTCTTCACTGGCCGCTTTTTTGAGTTGCATGCCGACGTGGTGCGCCGACTCGTCGCCGATGGCCACTATGTGGGCAGCCACAGCTATGGCCATCTGCTCTACGCGCCGTGGGAGAACCGTGACTCCATGCTCGTAACCAAGCAGCAGTTCATGGACGACATGAGACGGAGCTACGCCACGCTCGCCCGTTTCGGCATTACCGAGGCCAAGGCACCGTTCTTCATCCCGCCTTACGAATACTACAACTCAACCGTATGCTCATGGGCAAGGCAGATGGGCCTGCGGATAGTAAACTTCACGCCGGGCACAGGCACCAATGCCGACTACACCATACCGTCGATGAAAAACTACCGTTCGAGCGACGAGATTGAAAAGCGATTGCTCGACTACGAGCACGCCCACACCCTCAACGGGCATCTCCTCATGATACATTTCGGCACGTCGCCTGAGCGCGCCGACAAGTTTTACAAACGGTTGCCACAGGTCATAAAGGCCCTGCGACACAGGGGTTACCGCTTCGTCTCACTCGAAGACATGATAAACAGTTAGCCGTTGACATGTCAGCGCCACGACGCGTTATTCCCTGTGCCACAACATGGTAGCCAACCTGCCTGATGAAAAAAAATAAAAGAGACGGTTTATGTTTTGAGATTAGCGATAAAAAGATTACTTTTGCAAGGTAAAACAAAAAAGATGAGCAAGAGGAGTTCAAAAAACAAGCCCAAATCTTTCAGCGAGGCCATAGGCATAAAAGACAGGTTCGAAAGCGACACCGTCAATTTCTTCATTGGCCTTGTCATGCTTGCCATAGCGGTATACCTTGTCATTGCCATGGTGAGCTATCTGACGACAGGCCAGGCAGACCAAAGCGTATTGGAATCGCTGAAGCCAGCCGATTTTTTCAATACCAACCACGAGTTCAGCAACACCTGCCGCGCTCTTGGCGCCATTGTGGCTTATTTCCTCATCACCGTCAACTTCGGCTTGCCAGCGTTTGCCATACCTCTCTTTTTCATCCTCGCGGCGCTGAAGCTGATGAGGATATACTCCGTCAGCCTCTTGAAATGGTTCTTCTGCCTGGCAGTAGCCATGATTTGGCTGTCAGCGTTTCTCGCCAAGTTCATCGCCCCATTGATGGGCGATGAGGTATATAACCCTGGCGGCATGCACGGCCTGCTGTGCGTGCAACGAATAGAGAATGTGGTAGGCGCACCCGGCTTCATTGCCATTCTCATAGTGACAGCCATAGCGTTTCTCACCTATCTCAGCCACGAGACGATAGAGGTGGTTCGCAAGATTCTCAACCCCGTGAAATATTTTACCGACAAGGTAAAGATTACCGTTAACAACCATCCCGTGACAAAAGACGGCGAGTTGCAGACCGACATTGTTGAGCCTGAGCCGGCAAACGTGGAAAGTGAACCGTCTGCAACCGATCAAGGGGATAACGAGGAGGTAAAGCCAAACGTGGTTGACCTAACTGACCTAAGCCAGTTTGAGACAAAGAACAAGCCGGAGAACCACGCCGAAGAGCCGCAAGCCACGGCCACCACAGGACAAGGCGACCAACCTGCCGATATAACGGTGGAGGAATCGAAGGATGAACCAAAGGCCTCGGGCAACAACGCCACGACATTAACCGACCTCGACACGCCAATAAACCCATGGGAACCATTCACGAAGTATAAGTTCCCCACGCTCAACTTGCTTAAGAAATACGACAGCAAGCCGGTTATCGACATGGAGGAGATAAAGTCGAACAACGCTCGCATCGTGGAGGTGCTGAAGAGCTTTGGCGTGGAAATCAGCAAGATTAACGCCACGGTAGGCCCCACGGTAACCCTCTACGAGATCACTCCCGCTGAAGGCGTGAGGATAAGCAAGATACGCGGCTTGGAAGCCGACATTGCCTTGAGCCTTTCCGCCCTCGGCATACGTATCATCGCGCCTATACCAGGCAAGGGCACGATTGGCATAGAAGTGCCTAACAAGAAGCCGCAAATCGTGTCGATGGAAAGCGTGCTCAACACCAAGAAATTCCAGGAGACGAAGATGGCTTTGCCCATGGCCTTGGGCAAGACCATCACCAACGAGGTGTTCATGGTGGACCTTGCCAAGCTGCCCCACCTGCTCGTAGCCGGCGCCACGGGACAGGGTAAGTCGGTAGGCTTGAACGCCATCATCACGTCGTTGCTATACAAGAAGCATCCAAACGAGCTGAAGTTCGTGCTCGTGGACCCAAAGAAGGTGGAGTTCAGCATCTACAACAAGATAGCCCCCCACTATATGGCCGCGCTGCCTGAGAATGAGGACGAGCCTATCATCACCGACGTGCAGAAGGTGGTGAGAACGCTCAACTCTCTGTGCAAGCTCATGGATCACCGCTACGACATGCTCAAACTGGCCAACGTGAAGAAGATAGACGAATACAACGACAAGTTCATTCATCACAAGCTGAGGCTTACCGACGGCCATGAGTACATGCCTTATATCGTGGTCGTGATAGACGAGTTCGGCGACCTTATCATGACGGCTGGCAAGGAGATAGAGGCGCCAATAGCGCGTATCGCACAGCTTGCCCGCGCCGTGGGCATACACATGATAATAGCCACGCAAAGGCCAACCACGAGAATAATCACCGGAAATATCAAGGCCAACTTCCCTGGACGCATGGCGTTCCGAGTGGCTTCGCAGATAGACTCGCGCACTATCCTCGACCGCACTGGCGCCGACCAGCTCGTGGGACGTGGCGACATGCTCTTCCTTGGCGGTGGCGAACCCGTGCGCGTGCAATGCGCCTTCATAGACACGCCGGAGATTGAGGCTGTCAACGACTTCATTGCCGCAGAGCCTGGCCCTGTTGACGCGATGGAACTTCCGGAGCCCGACGACCCCAACGCCGTTGGCGCTGGCGGTGGCATAGAGGGTGAGGCCAAGAACCTTGACCCTTACTTCGATGATGCCGCTCATGCGATAGTGATATCGCAACAAGGTTCCACGAGCATGATACAGCGGCGCTTCTCCATTGGCTACAACCGTGCCGGACGACTGATGGACCAGTTGGAGAAAGCCGGCATAGTGGGAGCCGCGCAAGGCTCAAAGCCGCGTGAGGTGCTGTTGCAAGACGAGTCGAGCCTCAACGTGCTCTTGGCGAGAATACATGGCGCGTAAAGAGATTGATTATAGTTTAACACTTATAGGATAACTTATTTAGGGTTATGAAGAAAGTATTGTTTATCAACATCCTGTTGATGCTCTGCGTGGGCGTGTTTGCCAAAAGCGGCTCACAGGCAATGAAAGTATTGAACAAGGCCACTGCCATCGTTGGCAGGAAAGGTGGCGCGGAGGCCAACTTCACGGTATCGGGGAAGAAGACAGGCAAGCAGTCGGGAACGATAGCCATCAAGGGCAACATGTTTATGGCTCGCACAAACAAGGCCATGGTGTGGTTCAACGGCAAGACACAATGGAGCTATCTCAAGATGACAAACGAGGTGAACATCTCCACGCCCAACGAGGCAAAGCGCATGAGCATGAACCCATACACGTTCATGTCAATGTACAAGAATGGCTACAACCTGTCGATGACCACTTCGGGAAGCAACTACGTGGTGCACATGACAGCCCAAAACAAGCACAGAAGCGTGCAAGAGGCTTACATCACGATAAATAAAGGCTCTTACAAGCCTACTGCCGTGAAAATGAGGCAAGGCAACGATTGGACAACCATCTCGATAACCAATTTCAAGGCCAAGAACCAACCCAATAGCAAGTTCTCCTTCAACCAGAAGGATTTTCCAAAGGCTGATGTCATCGACTTGAGATAAACGCCGGTGGAAAAGACTTTAAACAAGGCTGATGGCTTAGACTTGACTAAACGTTTGTGGTTATACCCCGTGGCATTAACACGATGGTGACATTGACCTGAAACAATAAACTAAAAGCGGGGGCGATCTTCAACAAGACCGTCCCCGCTTTTAGTTTATCACGCAATGAGATTCAATGTGATTCCGCGTTGTTTACTTTAAGGGATTCCATCCCTGTGCCGTGATGTCAAACTCCTTTCCGTCACCGCGCGAGATCAACCGGCAACCAAGCTCTTCCTTGGTGATATATCCAATCTGCTTTATGCCACGACTCTCAAGGGCGTCTAGCTTGTCGTGGTCGCCAATGGGACAAGTAAAGAGCAACTCGTAGTCCTCGCCACCGTTCATGGCACATGTGGTGACGTTCATGTTAAACTCCTCTGCCGTCACCGCCGTCTGATAGTCTATGGGAATGTTCTTCTCATAGACGCGACAGCCGCAATGACTTTGATGACAGATGTGAAGCAGCTCAGACGACAATCCATCGGAGATGTCCATCATGGCGGTTGGGTGGATATTGTTCTCGTGCAGCAACTTGATGATGTCGCCGCGCGCCTCTGGCTTCAGTTGCCTTTGCAACAAATACTCGCGTCCGGCAAAATCGGGTTGGAAGTCGATTATCTTCATGCCCTCTTGCTGTAGATGCTTTACCATCTCCTCGTTGCCGTCTTTCTTTGCCTGCCTTATCTTTGCGTTGAGGTCGTCTATCTGCTTATAATAGACCGTCTTCTCACGCTCCAGGAGCTGCAAGCCCATATACGCGGCACCCAAGTCGCCACTGACGCAGATAAGGTCTGTCTCATTGGCGTCATTGCGATAGACGATGTCTTCCTTCTTAGCCTCGCCGACGCACGTGATGCTTATGGCCAGTCCTGTCAACGACGAGCATGTGTCGCCGCCCACGATGTCAACGTTCCACTTGTCGCAAGCCTGTCTGAGCCCAGCATAGAAATCGTCGAGGTCCTCGACCTTGAAACGCTTGCCCAGGGCAATGCTCACAAGCAGCTGGCGTGGCGTGCCGTTCATGGCAAACACGTCGCTCAGGTTGACCATCGCGCTCTTGTAGCCCAGTTGAGCCATGCTGTTGTAGGTGAGGTCGAAGTGCACGCCCTCCATCAGCATGTCGGTGGTGATGAGCACCTGCTTGTCGGGATAATCCAGCACCGTGCAATCATCGCCCACGCCTTTCAGCGTAGAGGCGTTCTTGGGCTGCAAGTCTTTAGTGAGCCGGTTGATGAGACCGAACTCTCCAAGTTCCTTTATCTCCATCTCTTAATCGCAACGTTTAATCATCTCACGGAAGATCTCGGCCATGTTAGGCTGTGAGGCGTTGGCGGCTTCTTGCACTTCCTCGTGGCTTACCTCCACGGGAACGTCGAAACCTCCAAGGTCTGTTATGACACTGATGCCAAAGACCTTCATGCCACAATGGCGAGCCACGATAACCTCTGGCACCGTGCTCATGCCGACCGCGCTGCCTCCTAAGAGGTGATACATGCGATACTCGGCAGGAGTCTCAAACGTTGGGCCCTGCACGCCCACGTAGACACCATGAACAAGGTGAATGCCCTTTTCCTTGCCAATCTCGTCGGCAAGGTCACGCAGCCGCTTGTCGTAAGCCTCGTGCATGTCGGGGAAGCGAGGGCCTGTGGGGAAGTTCTTGCCATGTAATGGATGCTCCGGGAAAAGGTTGATGTGGTCGTCGATGACCATCAAGTCGCCAATCTTGAAACTTGGATCCATGCCTCCTGAGGCATTGCTGACGAAGAGCGTCTTTATGCCAAGCTCATACATAACCCTCTCAGGGAACGTCACTTGCTTCATGTCGTAACCCTCATAGTAATGGAAGCGTCCATCCATCGCCATGATTTCCTTGCCTCCAAGCTTTCCGAAGATTAGCTTGCCAGCGTGGCCTTCCACCGTGGAGACGGGGAAGTTGGGTATGTCCTTGTAAGCGAACTCCGTGGTGTCAGTTATCTCGGAAGCTAATTGTCCCAGTCCTGTGCCCAGGATTATCGCGGTCGTTGGCTGAGCGGGCATTCTTTCCCTTAGCCAGGATGCTGTTTCTTGAATTTTTTCGTACATAGCTTATTATCTTATTATTGAACAATTCTTCGTCTTGGCTCAACATGAACCTCACCCGTATTGGCAGCACGTATATTGCCGACTTAATGGTGGCGTTGAGTTCTGTTTGCAGCAATCGGGTGGAGTCTTTCTCCGTGGTGACGATTATCTTTGGCGACTCCATCCGCTCGAAAGCGTCGTTTATGGCCTCTACGTCTTTCGGTGTAAAGGCATGATGATCCCTGAACGTCATGGTCTTCAGCGAGCGACACTTAATCTTTATGTCGTTCTCCATCTCTTCCGGCGATGCTATGCCCGTAAGCAGGAGCACGTTGTGGCCTTTAAGCTCCGGGGCCTCATCCTCCTTTTCCTTGAACAACGGGAAGAGCTCGCCATATTCCATCGTGGTGAAGAAGAGCTCCTGATAAGGGTAGAGGCTCATGGCCTTGGTCAGCACGCGTATGTCCATTGGCTTAAGGTCGGCGGGACACTTCGTCACTATCACGAAATCTGCCCTACTCTTTCCCGACAGTGGCTCACGCAAGCGTCCGGCCGGCAGCAACTTGTCGTAGATGATGAGGCGGTGATAATCCACAAGCAGGATGTTTATGCCTGGCTTGACATAACGGTGCTGGAAAGCGTCGTCGAGAAGGATCACGCCGACATCATTGGTGTCCTTGTCCGTGGTCAAACGCGCTATGCCTTCCCTGCGGTTGGCGGCGACGGCGACATATATGTCCTTGAACTTCCGTTTCATCTGGAAAGGCTCGTCACCAATAGTGGCGGCGGTGGCGTCGTCGTCTGCCAAGACATAGCCCTTGGTCTTGCGCTTGTATCCTCTCGACAGCACGGCCACCTTCGTCAGCTTGTCGAGTAACCTGACGAGATACTCCACGTGCGGGGTCTTGCCCGTTCCACCGACGGTGATGTTGCCTACCGATATGACAGGTATGTCGTAGCTTTGCTGGTGCAGCAAGCCCACGTTGAACAGCCAGTTGCGCAAGGTCACCGCCAAGCCGTAGAGCCAACTGAGCGGCGAGAGCCAATCGCGCGTCTTTATCAAGTCACCTTCCATGATTCTTAATTGTTTATTATGACATAAGGCAAGCGTGCCTGTATTCTTCCCATCATCTGCACCTGGTTCATCAGCATGAAAGGCGCGTAATATTGTCCGAGCACCTGGCGCAGCTTCTCGTCGAGCAGTGTCCCCTTGGCGTTGCCGCCGGTTTCCATCAACTTAGACATGAAGTCTTTTCGCACAGGATAATCCACCGTATGATACTCTTTCAGCTTTGCCAATCGCGCCGCCTTTGCCACGGCCTTGTCCATGCCGCCCAAGTCGTCGACGAGCTTCAGCTTCAAGGCGTCCTCGCCCAAGAACACGTGTCCTTGCGCGCGTGCCTCCACGTCGTTCATGGACAGGTGCCTGCCATCGGCCACACGCTGCTTGAAGAGCATGTAGCCACGGTTTATCGCGGCTTGCAGTCTCGCGCCTTGCTCTTGGTTGAGAGGAGAGAGCATGAGACCGTAGGCCGACATGCCCATTGAGGCGTTGCGGTTGGTCTCCACGCCATCAAACTTCAGTCCGAGCTTGCGCGCCATCTCCGCACCGTCTTGCACCAACCCGAAGATTCCTATCGAACCGGTTATGGTGGTTGGCTCGGCGAAGATGTAGTCGGCCCCACAACTGATGTAATAACCGCCTGAGGCGGCATAGCCACCCATCGACACCACAACGGGCTTGTGGGCTTTCTTCAGCTGTTCTATCGCGTGCCATATCTGCTCCGAATCGTAGCTTGAGCCGCCGGGCGAGTTCACGCGGATGACCACGGCCTTAACGTCGTCGTCCTTCGCCAGCCGCTCCATATCCTCGCGCATGTCGTTGCCCACTATGTAGTCGGCGTTTTGGTAAAGGTTGCCCGAAGGCTCCTGGTTCACGATGTCTCCGCAAGCATAGTACACCGCTATCTCGTCGCCCGCGTCATCGCCCGTATCAGCGCAAAGGTCGGCCACGGATGCCTGCGGTATGTCGTCGTCCTTGTCTATGCCGAGCTTTCCCTTTATCGCGTTCCTTATCTCGTCGTTATACATCTGACCGTCGAAGAACTTGGCCTTGACAAGCGCGTCGGCGCTCTCAAAGGTCATCATCTCGTCGGCATGGCGATTGAGCTCCGCCTTGCTTATCTTGCGACTTTCGGAGACGGCTGTCAGTATGGTGTTCCAATAGCCATCGAGAAAACGCTGCGCCTGCTCCCTGCTTGGATCGCTCATCTTCTCCTCGGTGAAGGTCTCCGTAGCACTCTTGTACTTGCCGCATTTGAATGCCATGGTGTTTACGCCCACCTTCTTGAACAAGTCTTTCAAGAACACGAGCTTCGTGCCAAGTCCTTGCCACTCAAGTCCTCCCTGCGGGTTGATATATATCTTGTCGGCTATCGATGCTATGTAATAGTCGTTGGTGTTGAACTGCTCACCGAAGGCCATTATCCACTTTCCCGACTTCTTGAAGTCGGCCAAGGCGTCGCGCAGCTCCTGTGCCTGCGCCAATACCGACACCATGCCGTTTGCCTCGATATATATTCCTTTTATCTTGCTGGATGTCTTGGCCTTCTTTATCGCCGTCAACATGTCGGCCAGGCCGGGATTGCTCGAGCCGTCGCCCTGAAGCATGCTCAGCGGCGAGGCGTCGGACGCGCGCTCCTGCAGCGTGCCGTTGAGGTTCAGCACAAGCACGCTGCCATCCTCCACGGCAGGCGTTGAACTTGCCGACACCGCCATTCCAAGGATGCCAACGACACTGATGGCGGACGCCACGACGACGAAGATGATTATGCCAACGATAGTGGCTAAGACGTTTTTCAGGAAGTTATTCATTTGCGTTCTGATTGGATTTTTGTTGGGAATATGTTGATTGAAGGTTTACAGACCGTCTCATTCGTAGTCGTCGACCACGCTGTTGACAAAGTCCATCATCGGCTTGGCCACCTTGCAAATCTCTGCCACCTGGCGCACCCAGTCCGGCTTCTCGAATATCTTCTCGTCCACACAGTGCCATGCGCAATAGTCTTTCATCTTCAAGTAGTTGAGAAACTCGTAATCCTTAGGGAAGTCCTTTGGCGCCTTCTTCAGGCAGTTCATGCCAAACCCTTTCTCGTCCACGGGCAGGTCTCCTTCCCATGCAGACTCGTTGGGGTAACCGAAATAGTGGATGAACCGTCCGTCCTCCACCCTATTCCTCCATTCGTCGATGTTGCCCATTATCTCGTTGCGCATCGACGTGAGAATGTTGGTGGGCAACCAGTATGAGCCCACCGCCACGAGGCAATGGCCCGGCTGTATGTGCAGGTAATAGCCTCCACGCAGCGACTTCCTGCCATGGGCGCAGATATAAGCGCCGAAGTGTCGCTTGTAAGGCGACTTGTCGGATGAGAACCTCACGTCGCGGTAGAAGCGATAGCAGCAATCCTTGACCGTGAGATGGCTTATCTCTGGGTCGAACGTCGCCAACTCGTCGATGAGCGTCCGCACACCGTCCTCAAACTCTTGCTTCGCGCGTTCATATTCCGCCTTATGCGCCTGAAACCAAGGGCGGTTGTTGTTGGCGGCTATGTCAGCGAGAAATCCGTGTATCAATTTGATGTTCATGTCTATTCCAGTTTACTTCCCTTCAACAGCTTTGGGCAAATGTCGCCAAACGGGCATTTGTCGCACTTCGGCTTCGCGCTCTGGCAAACATATCGTCCATGCAGAAGCAGCCAATGGTGCGCCCGGGGTATGTCTTCCTTGTTTATGCTTTTCTCGAGCACCTCCTCCACTTTCAGCGGCGTGTTGGCCGTGGGCGGCACCAGTCCCATGCGGTGGGCCACCCTGTAGACATGCGTGTCGACAGCCATCACCGCCTTCCCGAACCACACGGCTTGCAGCACGTTGGCGGTCTTACGGCCCACGCCAGGCAGCTTCACGAGTTCCGCGGTGGTGTCGGGTATCTCGCCCTTGAAGTCGGTCACTATCATCCTTGCCATCTCCACGAGATGCCGTGCCTTGGAGTTGGGGTAGCTCACGCTTCTGATAAACTCCAGCATGTCCTCTGGCTCTGCCTTAGCCATGAGCTCCGCGGTGGGGTATCGGCGGAAGAGCGCGGGCGTCACCTCGTTGACGCGCTTGTCGGTGCATTGGGCTGAAAGAAGAGTGGCACACAGCAACTGGAACGCCGAGCCAAAGTCCAACTGCGTGGTGACTTCCGGCTGATGCTCCTTGAAATAGTCTATTATATATGTGTATCGCTCCTTTCGTGTCATACCTTGCTTCGACTTATGTGTATTGTGCAAAGATAAATAAAAAAAACGGCGTGACAAGAAAAATCATTGTTTTTATTTCATGCTTTGCCGTGTAGGCCATATATAATATGTGGAAAAGGCGATGCGAAACGCGAACAATGGCTTAAAAAAAAGAAACAGGCGGCAAACATTAGTCTCTCTATGCAAGAGCATGCTTGTCGCCTGTCGCTATGTGTTTACTTTATGTGTTTACTTTATGTCCATGGAAAGAGTGTTTATTTTATCAGTTCCACGCTTCTCTTTAGGAACTTGTCGAGCGCCTCGCCTTTCAGCATGCCGTTTTGCAGCAAGGCGAGGTCTATGAGCTGATGCACCACCTTGTTGCCCTTAGCGTAGTCGGCGAGAATCTTGTTCTTCTTTTCGCGCTCGTCGTTGATGACCTTTTCGGTGTCTTGCAGGTCTTTCTTCTCCTCCGGCGTCACCTCCTCAGGCTTCTTGCCCGACTGGCTCTGGTGCAGGGCGGCAAGGCGCGCCTCCTGGCCCTTCAGGTCGCTCTCTATCGGCTTCAGCTCTTGCTCCACGCTGTTCTTGGTGTCGTCGAGCACTTCCTTCACGAGCTTATGGTCGGAGTTGAGCACCACCATGTAAGAGTCGGGCATCTGGTTGTAGAAGCTCATTCCCGGCTGGAACCGGCTCATCTCCTTCATGCGGCGCATATACTCGCTCTGCGTGATGATGACAGGCGTGTTGGTCTCGCCCAGGGCTTGCACGTCCACGGCGTATGTCGCCTTGTCACCATTAGGCATCTGCGAACGGAACACCTCTGTCAGTTTGTCACGGTCGTCTTTTGCCATCTCTTCCTTCTTGGCGTCTTCCTTGGCAATGAGGCGGTCGATGATGTCGGCGTCGACACGTGAGAAGCGACTCTTCTCCAGCTTCTGCTCCAGCATGCTCACCATTGGCACGTCGAGCTCGCCGTCGAAGAGCAACACGCTGTATCCCTTGTCTTGCGCCGCCTTGATGTAGCTGTATTGCTCCTCCTTGTTCGTGGCGTAGAGGTACACCAGGTTGCCGTCCTTGTCGGTTTGGTTGTCCTTGATGAGGGTCTTGTACTCCTCGAAGGTGAAGTGCTTGCCCTCAACGTCCTTGAAGAGCGCGAACTCCTTGGCGCGATCGTAAAACTCCTCCTGCGACAGCATGCCGTAGTTGACGAAGAGCTTCAGGTCGTCCCACTTCTTCTCGTAGTCCTTGCGGTCGTCCTTGAAGGTCTGCTGCAAGCGGTCGGCCACCTTCTTGGTGATATAGGTGGAGATCTTCTTCACGTTGGCATCGCTCTGAAGGTATGAGCGGCTGACGTTCAACGGGATGTCGGGTGAGTCGATGACGCCATGCAGCAGCGTCAGGAAGTCGGGCACGATGCCCTCCACCTGGTCGGTCACGAACACCTGGTTGCAGTAGAGCTGTATCTTGTTGCGCTGCAGGTCGATGTTGCTGTGCACGCGTGGGAAGTAGAGTATGCCGGTGAGATGGAACGGGAAGTCAACGTTCAGGTGAATCCAAAACAGAGGCTCATCCTGCATTGGGTAGAGCTCACGATAAAACTTCTTGTAGTCTTCGTCTTTCAGCGTCGAGGGCGTCTTTGTCCACAACGGCTCCACATTATTAATAATGTTGTCGGCCTCGGTCTCTACCTCCTTGCCGTCTTTCCACTCCGTCTTCTTGCCAAATGCCACGGGCACTGGCATGAAGCGGCAATACTTTGTCAGCAGGGCCTGGATCTTGTTCTTCTCCAGATACTCCTTGCAATCGTCGGAGATGTGCAAGACGATGTCGGTGCCGCGGTCGGCCTTCTCTGTCTCCTCGAGCGTGAACTCTGGCGAGCCGTCACACGTCCAGTGCTGAGCCTGCGCGCCGTCGCGATAGCTCTTGGTGATGATCTCAACCTTGTCAGACACCATGAAGGCTGAGTAGAAGCCCAGTCCGAAGTGTCCGATGATGGCGTTGGCCTCATCCTTGTATTTTTCAAGAAAGTCGGTAACGCCGGAGAAGGCTATCTGGTTGATATACTTGTCTATCTCCTCCGCTGTCATGCCGATGCCGCGGTCGCTGATGGTCAGCGTCTTGGCGTCAGCGTCGAGCTTCACGCGCACGGTCAGGTCGCCGGCCTCGCCCTTGAAGTCGCCTTTCTGCTGTAGGGTCTTCAACTTCTGAGTGGCGTCGACAGCGTTTGACACCATCTCGCGAAGGAAAATCTCATGGTCTGAATAGAGGAACTTTTTGATGACGGGGAAGATGTTCTCGGTAGTAACCCCGATATTGCCTTTCTTCATTTTGTTCGGTTGTGTTTATAATTTTTGTTTATCTGCGTTGAGAAATACAATAATTATGCCAACTTGAAATATTAACATTATAAAATGAAGAAAAACGTGAAAGAATCTTATTTTTACGCCTTGCAGAGTAACTTTTCTGAAAGTTTGACAAGAGTTTCAAAATAATTTGCTATTTTTGGCACGTTAATTCATTTCAATAGGTTTAGGTTAGTTTTTAAAAGGTTAAAAGGTACCCCATCTCAAGTCGTGAGACCAAGGGATGGGGAGTTTTTATTTTATATACTCCCCCCCCTTCCCGAAGTTTTTTTCCTATCGCAAGAGTCCACGCTTGCATATTGTCAATTGCAAGCCACGGTTGTTGCCGAGCAACGAGCCCCTGTCCATCCCCAAGGCCCCTCTCACCGTCCAGCCCTTGCCAAATCCGTATTCCGCCTCAGCCAAGACGCTGGTGTTGTGGTGTGGGTATGTGTAAGGCTCATCGTAGGTGCCATATCCCCGTTGCCAACTCACGAGCAGTCGATAACCCAAACGCGGCACCGGCGTTCCCTCTACGCCCATGTGCCACGCCACGAAGCGGTTGTCTTCCACGCGCAGGGTGTGGTTGGCGTTATAGGCCGGCGAACGGTAGAGCGGGTTGCCCATCACTTGTCCCCAATGTTGCACGCACATGTAGTTGCCGTGGTTGTAATAGTTGTCGCGGCCACCGATGTGGTCGGGTATCGTCGACGTGCGGTCGTGATACACGGGGCCGCTTTGATAGGTGGTGTGCAGATACTCCACCACCACGCCTTTAAGCCACTGGCAGCGCTTCAGCCTCAGCTCGCCGCCGAGCAATATGTCCTTCAAGGGATAGAGCAGGTATCTGTGGCTGACTCGCTTCTGATAGTCGGCACCGTCGCCATAGCCGTCAAAGTCGAGGTGGAACTGCTGCGAGTGGTCCTCGAAGTAATGGTCGGCATAGACCGACACGCCCCACGACGGCTTGTCGTAGCTGACGCGTGCGAGCCACGCCCCGCTTTGGTTTCCCTCTATGTTGCCATAGCCAAGGCCGTCGGTGATGTCGGAGCCGGAGGGTATGAAGACCCTCCAGAAGTCTTTTATCCCCTTGCCGCCAAGCTCCATCCTCGTGAGCTTGCCGTCGCTGAGCGCCACTTTCGACCCGGCAAACTGCGCCTGCATCTCCAGGCCCAGCTCCACGGCAAGCGGCTTCTCGCCTGGCTTGCCTATCCTCAGGTACCCGGCTTTGGAATGGTAGAGCACGTTCTCGTTGTAAGGTGTCGCGCCACCGTTGGTGAACTGGCGTTGCCACCGCTGGTCGGTGAACAGGCCATAGGCCACGTGTACCTTCACGGCAAACCAGCGCCCAAGGGCCGGTATGGTCCAATATTCGGGCACGGCAATCCTCACCTGCGGCACGGGGCGCGCGTTGATGCCAAGGGCTTGCGAACCACTGGAGAGCCTCTGGTTTTTCAGCTCCATGGGCCATTCTTTCGCGCCTATGGTGAGCACGCCATGCAGCCAACGCCCCTCGACGTAGGCCTGCTGCACGATAAACCGGCTGGCATAATGGCTGGCCACGGCCGCGTCGACGCCATAGCCCAAGCCCCAGCGACGGGCCGAGTCGGCACTGAGCGGTCTACACAACGCCCCCCTGAGATAGCCATTGCCGCGCTCCAGCGAACCGAGGCCGTGCTTGTTGGCATTGAGCCACAGCGGTGTGGTCCCCGACGAGAACGAGCCTTGAAGCTCCGCCTCGTAGTGGATATCGGAAAACGGCAGCATCTCACCTGCCGTGACGCCATGCTGCCACGCGTATTGGGCGTGGCAATCAGGCCACAGGAACGATGCAGCCGCCAACAATAGGGCCTTTGCCTTAGTGAGAGCCATGCGTTGAACCATATAGCGATGTCACGACCGCTTGAAACGGCACGGGATCACATTTCAAGCGGTGTCTGTTTTTTTTACTCATTCAAGACTTTCACGCCATTGAAAGTGCTTGTCATGGTCAAGGCTGGCGGCATGCCCTTATACTTGTAAGCGTTGACCAGCTTGACGTTGCTTCCGTCGAATGTCACCGAGAGCTCACCCGAGGTTATCTCGTAGTTGCCCTGTTTGCCGTTGAGCGTGACATCAACCCTCACCGTGCCGCCGTAATTAAGATAATAGGCGTTCTTGGCGGCGTTGAACGGGATGTTCTTCACCACGTAGCTGCCCTGCATTATCTGGTTGAAAGGAGCTTTCTGGCCCGTGAAGTCGAAGTTTTCCTCGGGGAAGGTGATGTTCAATGAGCCATCCTTGTTTTCGGAGATAGCGTATTTCACGCCACCCGCCGTGGCGGAATAATTTTTGCCGGTGAAGGCGATTCCAAGGGCGTCATTGCCCATGTAGTTGCCTGTGAGCGATTCTTTGGCTGGCTCATCGTTGTCGTCTCCACACGACGCGAGGACAGCGGTGGTGATGATTGCCGCGAAGAGCAACATGGCTGATACAATCTTTTTCATTGCGTAAAATTGTGATTACCTAAATTATAAAAAAATGTGTATTTACAAGTCTTTTGCTAAGACAATGCAAAGGTACAAAATTTTTACTCGCCGACAATGGCATAAGCCCCAAAAAATGTCTGCCGCATGTCCATTACGCTAATTTCCGGATGCTTTGCATGGGCTTGCCGTTTTAATCACCAACAAACCATACACAACGAAATTGTGGCCGCGGACATCCGACTGCAATACAATGGTGTTAAATGTGATAATAATATTTTACAAAAGGTCTTCCGAGAATCGTTTTTTTCAACCAAGCCGTCGCTTGCGTGGAAATGACGCGATTATGACCCGTTTTGATAAGACGCTGAATATCAAACGGTTATATTTTCATTACTTTCCAGGCGTTGCCATTACGCTGATTTTGCGTCGCCGTTACGGTGTAATCGCGTCGCGGTTACAGTGAAATCGCGTCGCGGTTACGGTGTAACTGCGTCGCGATTGCACCGTAACGGCAATGGTTTTTGGCAAAAAAGGCGCCGACGTTGCCAAGAAGGGGCACCTCGAAGCCATTTTTCCGCTCTAAATGCAACGGTTTCCAAGTGTTAAATTTTGGCAATAATATTTTACATTTCAACGACCTTTCCGGTTGCGGACGACCCATATCCTCCCCGCCGCGGCAGGGAAGAAAAAACGATAATCATTGGGGCGTTTCGAATAAAAGCCTTAACTTTGCAATTAATACAATTCGGAATACGTTTTTTAATTATACAGGAAAGCTAAAACATGAAGAAGATAACGGATAAAGTGTCATGGGTAGGAAAGATAGACTGGGAACTGAAACATTTCCACGGCGACGAGCTGTCGACCCATTACGGCTCAAGCTATAACTCCTATCTCATCAGGGACGAGAAAAACGTGCTCATCGACACGGTGTGGACTCCTTACGACCATGAGTTCGTGGCCCACTTGGCCGAGGACATCGACCTGAGCGACATCGACTACATCGTGATGAACCACAACGAGAACGACCACTCGGGCGCGCTGCCTGCCCTGATGAAGCTCATCCCCGACACGCCGATTTACTGCACCAAGAAAGGTGAGCAGATATTGCGCGGCCTCTATCACGAGGATTGGAACTTCGTGAACGTGAAGCAGGGCGACACCCTCTGCATAGGCGAGAACACGCTCCATTTCATCGAGGCGCCGATGTGCCACTGGCCCGACACCATGATGACCTACGCCGACAAGGAGCAGATACTTTTCTCAAACGATGTCTTCGGCCAGCACTACGCCACCGAGAGCCTCTACGACGACACGGTGAACCAGCGCGACCTGTTCCGCGAGGCGGAGAAATATTACGCCAACATCCTCACCATCTACAACACCAACGTGAAGCGCAAGGTAGACGAGCTGGTGAAGGCCAACCTGCCGCTCAAGATGGTAGCGCCATCGCACGGCGTGATATGGACCAACCACATCAACGACATCGTGGGCTGCTATCAGAAGTGGGATTCCAACTATCAGGAAGACCAGGTGACGATTATCTACGACACCATGTGGCAAGCCACGCGGCGCATGGCCGAACAGATAGCCAACGGCGTGCGCCAGGCTCACCCCGAAACGCGCGTGGTGATAATGAACGTGACCAAGGACGACAAGAACGACATCCTGCTCGAGACGTTCCGCTCGCGCGAGATTCTCGTGGGATGCCCCACGGTGAACCTCGGCATGACGTATGCCATGGCCGGCATGCTGGAACTAATCCACGGCATGCGCTTCAAGGGCAAGAAGGCCGCCGTGTTCACCAGCTTCGGCTGGGGCGGAGGCGTGGAGAGGCGCATGCAGCAACGCCTTGAGGAGGCCGGATTCGAGATTGCCGCCGAGCCGCTGAAGGTGAAGTGGGCCCCGGACAGCGACGCCGAGAGGCATTGCCGAGAATGGGGAAGCGCGCTTTGAACGCCCCGCGTGGCCAGCGCAAGGTAAACACACAGAACACATTATACACAAAGAAATGACACTATCAACACTCATGCTCATCGGCGGCCTCGGCACGCCGGAGCTTATCATAATACTCATCGTCGTGTTGCTGCTCTTTGGCGGCAAGAAGATACCAGAGCTCATGAAGGCCATGGGACAGGGCGTCAAGAGTTTCAAGGATGGAGTCAACGGCATCAACGACGCCGTTGACAAGACCGTAAACGCAGATGACAAGAGCGACAAGCCAGCCACAGACACCGACAAGCATTGATGGCGAGCCCTCGTTTTGGGACCATCTCGAGGTGCTGCGCTGGACAATCGTGCGCATAGTGGCGGTGTGGGTGGCGGTGCTCATATTAGGCTTCGCCTTCATACCGTGGCTCTTCGACCACGTGGTGATGGCGCCGGCCTCCGACGACTTCTTCCTATACCACTGGCTCGCGTCGCTGTCGGGACATTTCGTGCCCGTGCCCACCGACCTGGTAAGGCCCTTCCACGTGTCGGTGATCAACCTCAAGCTGGCGTCGCAATTCTTCCTGCAGTGCGAACTGTCGTTTTGGCTCGCGCTGCTGGTCAGTTTCCCATACGTCGTCTTCGAGGTGTGGCGCTTCGTGTGCCCCGCACTTTACGCCAACGAGAAGCAGGGCGTGAGGTTCACTTTCGTCCTCGGCACGCTGCTTTTCTACGCCGGTTGCGTGGTGGGCTATGGACTGGTCTTCCCCTTGACCCTGCGATTCCTATACACCTACCAGCTGTCACCGGCCATCACCAACCAGTTGTCACTGGAGAGCTACATGGACAACTTCCTGATGCTCACCTTCATGATGGGCATCATCTTCGAGCTGCCGGTGCTGTCGTGGCTCATGTCAAAGATGGGACTGCTCCATCGCTCGTTTTTCAATCGCTACCGTCGCCATGCCATCGTGACGCTGCTCGTGGTGGCGGCGTTCATCACCCCGTCGTCGGACCCGTTCACGCTGTTCGCGGTCTTCCTGCCAATCTACATCCTGTGGGAACTCTCCGCGCTGCTGGTGAGGAAGTGACACTACGACGACAGAGAAGCAGCAGGCAAACAATATTAACACCGAATGAATAGAAAATGAAAAAAGCAACATTGCTGACGCTCGCGGCCATGGCTCTTATGGCATCGTGCCAGAAGACCGAAGACGAGAAGGCTGCGTCGCTGATGAACAAGATAGACTCGCTCTACAAGGCCGGCAACTACCAGGCCACGCTCAACGCCATAACGCGGCTGCGCGCCAACCACCCCAAGGCGGTGGAGAGCCGCGAGAAGGCCCTAAAGATATGGCAAGACGCCTCGCTGAAGATGACGCAAGCCGAGATAGGCCGAACCGACTCGGCGCTGCAAGCCACGATAGCGCAATACGGAGCGGAGAAAGACCTCTACAGGAAAAACATGCTCCGCGTGAAGCGCGACTCGCTGCAGGTGCGCTACGACGCCCTATGCGGCACCGTCAGGGTGATACACAAAAGGCAAGCCGAGGACTGAGAAAAAGACCGAGGAAAAGAAAAAGCGTGTTTTCTGCCATACACTATTAAAATTTTAGTAACTTTGCAGTCTAAAGGAAGATACCGTTATGGCAGAACACGATACAAACCAAGAGTTTAAGGACACACTGAACGAGTGCCGCGACCTTTTCGCCAAGAAGCTCCACGATTATGGAGCGTCGTGGCGCATACTCCGACCCTCGTCGCTCACCGACCAGCTTTTCATAAAGGCGCGCCGCATACGCGACCTCGAGACCACGGGCAAGGCGATGATAGACGAGGGCATACGCCCAGAGTTCATCGGCTTGGTCAACTACGGCATCATCGGCCTGATACAGCTCGCCCACCCTTCCGTGCTCGCGCCCGACATGGAAGCAGCGGAGGCTCTTGACCTCTACGATGACATTGCCAAGGAGGCGTTTGAGCTGATGGTAAGGAAGAACCACGACTACGGGGAGGCATGGCGAGAGATGCGCGTGAGCAGCTATACCGACTTCATCCTCACCAAGATAGCGCGCATAAAGCAACTGGAGGACATTGCCGGAAAGGCACTGGCGTCGGAGGGCGTGGACTCCAACTTGCTCGACATCATCAATTATTCTGTTTTCGGGGCGATACGCTTGAGATAATGGCAACTATCAGCACACAACAAGGTCTAAGTAAGGCCAAGGCAGCAGCCTTGACCGTGCTGGTGAACGCATGCCGATTCCTCCTCGGCGCGACCTTCGTGTTTTCGGGGTTCGTCAAGGCCATAGACCCCATAGGCACCCAATACAAGCTTCAAGATTATATCTCGGCCGTCGGCATGGGCGGCATCGTGCCAGACATCGTTACGCTTCTCGCGTCGGTGGCGCTGTCGGCGCTTGAGTTCAGTCTCGGCGTGTTCGTCTTGTTCGCCATCCGCCGCCATCTCGTGTCGAAGATTCTCGTGGCGTTCATGGCCGTGATGACCCTCATCACGGTGTGGATAGCGCTGTTCAATCCCGTGAAAGACTGCGGCTGCTTCGGCGAGGCGTTGCGCCTGACCAACGTGCAGACACTGCTCAAGAACATAGTGCTGCTGGCCGCCTCCGTCGTCGTGGCATGGCGACCGCTGCGGATGTACCGCTTCCTCTCGCGCTCCACGCAATGGATAGCCATCAACTACACCATACTCTTCGTGCTGTTGCTCAGTGCACATTGCCTCTACCACCTACCGCTAATCGACTTCCGTCCATACCATATCGGCATGAACATCGAGAAAGGCATGGAAATACCGGCTGGCGCGCCGCAACCTGAGTTTGAGACGACCTTCATACTCCAGAAAAACGGCGTGAAGAAAGAGTTCACGCTCGACAACTACCCCGACTCCTCGTGGCAGTTTGTTGACTCCAAGACCGTGCAGACCAAGGAAGGCTACGTGCCGCCAATCCACGACTTCTCGATACAGAAGGCCGACGGCGACGACATCACCGACAGCGTGCTCACGGCAAAGGGTTACATCTTCCTACTCGTGTCGCCACACCTGGAGCAGGCCGACGACTCCAACTTCGGCGACATAGACCTGCTCTACGAGTATTGCCAAGAGCGGAAGATACCATTTTATTGCCTTACCGCCTCCACCAAGAAAGACATAGACCACTGGGCCGACATCACGGGCGCGGAATACCCGTTCTGCTTCACCGACGAGACCACGCTCAAGACCATCATACGCAGCAACCCGGGCTTGCTGCTGCTGAAAGACGGAACCATAATACGGAAGTGGAGCCACAACGACTTGCCTTCAAGCTCGAGCCTCAACGCGCCGTTGTCGAAGCTCAGCATCGGGGCCATGCCGTCGACAAGCCTGGGCGAGACCATCATGAAGGTCGTGCTCCTGTTCTTCATCCCGCTCATCATCCTCGTCTTCGCCGACCGCACGTGGGCCTGGACAAGATACCTCAGGAGGAAGCGGAAAAACTGACAGCTTATTCTTTTTTTCAATATTAATATTAATCATCATGAGAAAGAAAATCGTAGCAGGCAACTGGAAAATGAACGAGAACCTGCAAGAGGGCGTCGCCCTGGCAAAGGAAATCAACGAGACACTGAAGGCAGACAAGCCAAACTGCGGTGTCGTCATCTGCACACCATTCATACACCTGGCAAGCGTGGCTCAGGTCCTCGACCAGGATGTAGTGGCTCTCGGTGCCGAGAACTGCGCCGACAAGGAGAAGGGTGCCTACACGGGTGAGGTGAGCGCCGCAATGGTTAAGTCAACAGGTGCACAGTATGTCATCCTTGGCCACTCAGAGCGTCGCCAGTACTATCACGAGACAGCCGAGATCCTAAAGGAGAAGGTTCAGCTCGCTCTCGCCAACGGCTTGAAGGTCATCTTCTGCTGCGGTGAGACACTGGAGGAGCGCGAGGCCAACAAGCAGAACGAGGTCGTGAAGGCTGAGCTCGACGGCAGCGTGTTCAACCTCACAGCTGAGGAGTGGAAGAACATCGTGCTGGCTTATGAGCCAATCTGGGCCATCGGCACAGGCAAGACCGCCACTTCTGACCAGGCAGAGGAGATGCTCGCTTACATCCGCTCTATCGTTGCCGAGAAGTATGGCAAGGAAGCCGCTGAGGACACGACTATCCTCTATGGTGGCAGCTGCAAGCCCAGCAACGCTCCTGAGCTCTTCGCTAAGCCCGACATCGACGGTGGCTTGATCGGTGGCGCCTCTCTGAAGGCCGCTGACTTCAAGGGCATCATCGACGCTTGGAAGAAGTAATCTGGCGAATTAACGTTAAGATAATCCTACCGATGGTGCCGCGGGGAGAGACAATCGCCACGACGGCATCATCGGCATTATTGCATTATTCTGAAAGAGGAGGAGCATCGCGGATATCTCTTTCCGCTTTACCATAACAAAAACGCATTTTATTAATGAAGAGATTCGTTTTTCTTTTCTTGTCAATCATGAGTGTCATGGTGTCGGCGAAAGCCCAGACCTTCACGCAGCACCTGCAGCAAAGCCAAGCGGGCAAAGGCAAGGTCTCAGTATCGCAGAGCCGAGAAATCGACGCGCTGGTCAACGGCAATGTCACGCGGAGCGCGACGCTGACGGAGGCACAAGGGCAGACTACTAAGAAAAACATTAACGCCACCCAAAAAACTAGCGTTCCAGCAACTACGACGACCGCGGCAAAGACGGCAAGCGGCAAGCATGAGACAACGGCAAAAGCCACTGCCGGGAAGAACGACAGCCTGGAAAAGGCGCGCGCCCACGAGCAGGAGGAGGAAAGGCTGAAGGCGCAAAAAGCCAAGGAGAACGCCGTGGAAGAGGCATTGGCCTTGCAGAGGCGAATAGCGGAAAGGAACGCTGAGGAAAAGCGAAAGGAGGCTGAGGAAAAACGCCAGCTCGCCGAGACGAAGAAGCAAGCGGCGGAGAAAAGCGCCGCAGCGGAGGCGGAAGCCGAGGCTGAACTGCATATCCCTACCGTGGACATGCGAAAGAAGGTAATGCGCGGTGCCCGCAAGGTGACGGGCTACAGAGTGCAGGCCTTCGCCGGAGGAAACACGCGCGCCGACAAGAGAAAGGCGCAACAGGCGGGAAACGACATCAAGATGCGATTCCCAGACCAGCCAATATACGTGCACTTCTATTCGCCTCGATGGATTTGCCGAGTGGGAAACTATCGCTCGCTCAGCTCAGCGAGGCGCATGCTCAAGGCCATTAAAGGCATGGGCTATAAGGCGGCGGTAATCGTGAAAGGACAAATAACCGTGTTCGATTAACTCGACAAGCTTTCACCATAAGCCACGCCGTGAACCACGCGCGTTCATTTTACACATTATCATATATACTTCTTAATATCATATATTCTTTCAAATGAATCCAGAGACAGAATTCCGTGATGGGCTCGACGAGCTTGCAACCCACTATAAGGCCATTTTATCACTCTTGGGCGAGGACCCAGAGCGCGAGGGTCTGCTGAAGACACCCATGCGCGTGGCAAAGGCCATGCAGATTCTGACGCGCGGTTACACGCAAGACCCGCACAAGGTGCTCACCGACGCGCTCTTTGAGGAGAAATACGACCAGATGGTGATAGTAAAGGACATTGACTTCTTCTCGATGTGCGAGCACCACATGTTGCCTTTCTATGGCAAGGCCCACGTGGCGTACATACCAAATGGACACATCACTGGACTCAGCAAGATAGCGAGGGTTATCGACATCTACTCGCACAGGCTGCAAGTGCAGGAACGCCTCACCGAGCAAATAATGAATTGCATAAACGACACCCTCAAGCCGCAGGGCGTGATGGTGGTCATCGAGGCGCGACACATGTGCATGCAGATGCGCGGCGTGGAGAAGCAAAACAGCGTCACCACGACATCGGCCTACAGCGGCGTATTCGAGTCGATGAAGGTGCGCGAGGAGTTCATGAGTCTTCTAAGAGGTGAGGCAAAGCGAATATGATGAAGTTTATTTCATGGAATGTCAATGGGCTCCGCGCTTGCGTGAAGCCTAAGACCGACGACGAGGGCAACGTGAAGAGCAAGGGCTTCGAGGCTTACTTCAAGGAGCTGGACGCCGACTTCTTCTGCCTTCAGGAGACAAAGATGCAAGAGGGGCAACTCGACTTGCAGTTTGAGGGTTACCAATCGTATTGGAACTATGCCGAGCGCAAGGGATACAGCGGCACGGCTATCTATACACGCCACACGCCGCTGAGCGTCAATTACGGCATTGGCATAGAGGAACACGACCACGAGGGACGAGTGGTGACATTGGAGATGACCGACTTTTACCTTGTGTGCGTATATACTCCAAACTCCCAGGAGGCCGAGACAAAAGGCGGAAAGCCACGTCGGTTGGCTTACCGCATGAAATGGGAAGACGACTTTCAGGCTTATCTCCATGCCCTCGACGAGAAAAAACCGGTGATAGTGTGTGGCGACATGAACGTGGCACACGAAGAGATAGACATCAAGAACCCCAAGACCAACCACCTAAGCGCGGGGTTCACCGATGAGGAGCGAAGCAAGATGACAACTCTGCTCAGCAATGGCTTCACCGACACGTTTCGCGCGTTGCACCCCGATGATGTCACATACTCGTGGTGGAGCTATCGCTTCCGCTCACGCGAACGCAACACCGGATGGCGCATCGATTATTTCCTCACGTCTAACCGTTTGCGCGACCGCATAACCGATGCGTCGATACATACCGAGATATTCGGATCGGACCATTGCCCTATAGAGCTTGACATTGATTGAGCCATTTGCGGGATTGCGAATGCCAAAAGGAATGTTTCATGTGCTGGTTGACTCTATAAGATTTTATAGTTTGATGTGCAGATTAAAAAAGTGAAGAAATAATTTGGCGGTTACGCGGAAACAGCGTAACTTTGCTATATCTTAGTACAATGGGCTTGTATGGATTTGACGGCAAGACGAAATTGTATGTAAGCACGCGGAGCCTCGTTGGCTAGCTCCATAATCTGAGTGAACAAGAATTTAATTGGCGAAAACAACTACGCTCTCGCTGCCTAACTGAAGTACAGTAGGTTACTGGCTTAATCCCTGCGCCAGGCGCGGGGACGAGACATCGCTCCGAGGATGTTTTTCCGAATCCAGAGATTAAGCGGTGCAGACTAAATCGGGAATAGTCAAAGGCTGCCTCGCGCCTTTGATGAAACGCTTTAGAGGATAAGACGGCAGTTGGTGGTCCAGGTCTTGCTGCCGTACGAAAATGAAGGCTGGAATAAGCGTGTAGAAAGCGTATGGCTTCCTTGTTCGGACCGGGGTTCGACTCCCCGCAGGTCCACATCACGGAAAGTTTTTTTATGTGAAAAGGCAGAAAACGGAATCATCCGCTATCTGCCTTTTTGCTTTATAGCTATTGATTTTTCCTTATGTGTCATGCTGTGCCTGCCGTGGCTTGATACCTAAAAATGATGAGTGGCCAAGGAAAAACATTTACCTATTTTTGAGTATTGCGCACTTTTAAACAAACTTTTACCTTTGCAGCGTAAATTAAGGACATCAATAGCAATGAACAAAATCATTCTTTCTCTCGTTTCCACAGCTTTATTATTAGGTGGTTCACAGAGTGTTGAGGCACAACAAAACGCGGCCGACTCCGTGATGAACCATGCCAAGGGCAATCGCCTCAGCGTGGGCGGTTACGGCGAGGCAGCTTACAGTCGCAATTTCTTCACCGACGCGGGCAAGCGTTACTCCAACGCTACAGCTTACAAGAACGCGCCAAACCACGGTCGCTTCGACATTCCTCATGCCGTAATCTACTTAGGCTACGACTTCGGCAAAGGCTGGACAATGGGCACGGAGATTGAGTTTGAGCATGGCGGGACAGGCCAGTCAATCGAATACGAGGCAGAGGAAGCTATTGAGTATGAGCAGGAAGTGGAGAAAGGTGGAGAGGTGGAACTTGAGCAGTTCTGGCTTCAGAAGTCTTTCGGCAAGTTCGCCAACATCAAGGCCGGCCACATCGTGGTTCCTGTGGGCTTGACCAACGCTTACCATGAGCCATTGAATTTCTTTACCGTCTATCGCCCTGAGGGTGAGAACACTATTCTTCCTTGCACTTGGCACCAGACGGGTATTAGCTTTTGGGGCAAGAGCGGCAAGTTTCGCTATGAGGCTCAGTTCTTGGCTGGCTTGAACGCATATCGTTTCAGCCGTAGCAACTGGATTCAGGGTGGCGCCAAGAGCCCTTATGAGTTTGAGGTGGCCAACAAGTACGCCGTGGCAGCACGTGTCGACAACTACTCCATTCCTGGCCTCCGCATCGGCTTGAGCGGCTACTATGGCAAGTCGATGGGCAACACAACACCTGAGGATACCCAGCATAAGAACATCAAGGGCAATGTATATGTTGGAGCACTCGACTTCACCTACAACAAATACAACTGGAAAATCAGAGGAAACGTTGATTACGGTTATGTAAGCGATGCCACGGCCATCACAAGCATCGTATATCCTGGCACGTCATTAGTGAAACCGAATGAGAGCGGCAGCGGCAAATACTTCGGCAGCCATGCCATCGCCGCAATGGTCGAGGCAGGCTATGACGTCTTCTCTCAGATTAGCAAGCTTCGCGCGCAAAACCAAAAGATGTACGTGTTCGGTCATTACGAGTACTACGATTCTTCTGTGCACAACAAGACGGCACAGTGGACCAATCGTAAGATTGTGGCAGCAGGCATCAACTACTATCCCCTCCCACAGATTTGCGTGAAAGCCGAATACACGCAGCGCATCTTCAAGTCGCAATATAATAACGAGCCTGCAGTCAACATCGGCATCGCTTATCAGGGTTTTTTCCTCTAAAAGGGAAAGAAACGAGTGCGAGAAATTTAACAGATAACGAAATAGCAATAACATCTAATAAACAAAAAGTAGACACGAAATGAAAAAGACATTTCTAAAAGCCTCTTTGTTCGTAGCAACAATGACCTTATCTTTGGGTTTCGCTTCTTGTAGCGATGATGATCACCCTGTAACAGAGGGTAACGTAGTTCCAGCAACAGAATTATCGGCTGTTGCCAACACTTATGTAAACGACATTATCAATCCTACCTACAAGGATTTGAGAGACAACGCCAAGGTTCTGAAGGATGCATGCGACAAGGCATACGCCAACGCCAAGGCTGGCAACTTGAGCGATGCAGATATCACTTCAGCCTGCGAGGCTTTCAAGAACGCACGCCGTGAATGGGAGCGCAGTGAGGCATTCCTCTATGGTGCAGCAGCCAACAACGAGATCGACCCACACATCGACTCATGGCCACTCGACCACGACCAGATGGTAGAAGCACTCAACAAACAGAGCATCATCTCCGGCATCAAGGGTGAAAACTCAGCCCAGTTTATCTATACAGAACACAAGCACTTCGACTCAGTAATCGGTTTCCACGGATTGGAGTTCGTACTCTTCCGCAATGGTGCCGCACGTACTGCAGCCATGCTGAATGCCAACGAGACAGAAGCAGGCATGACATCTGTGAAGGGTATTGATGAGTTGGCATTTGCTGCCGCTGTAGCTGGCGACATCTACAACATGACTTCACTCCTTCAGTATGGTTGGAATGGTGATGCAACCCTCGGTTCTTGGTTGACATCCAATTGCAATTGGGTGGTTGATGGTCTTAAAGGTCTGGAAAATAGCGCAGGTGCCCTTTCTTCCGCAGGTATCGGCTACGGTCAGTTCCTCCTCAATGCCACAGGCGACAAGGCTTGGTTCCCAACATGGCAGGAGACCTTGGAGAATGTATTCGTAGGCGGTTGCTCAAGCATCTGCCAGGAGGTTTACACCCAGAAGCTGGGTCAGGCTTACCGTGTAGCTACCGGTCATGGTGGTACTACAGAGGATGGCAAAAAAGAGTCTCGCGACTACATCGAGTCTCCATACAGCAAACGTTCATTCATCGACTATCAAGACAACATCTACTCTATCAAGAACTCCCTCTATGGTACACGTGATGTAAATGCTACAACTCCTGTTGCTAATTCATTGATGACTATCATGAAGAAGTATAACTACAGTGGCTACAGCGCATTGAACACAGCTCTCGACGAGGCAATTGCTTCATTGGAGACAGCCAAGAAGAGCGGTATCGCCTTCGTGGATGATCCAGCCAATGCTCAGGTAAAGACTTGCATCGACAAAATCAGCACTTTGGACGATGAGTTGAACAAGGCTGGTGCTTGGTTCCGCGCTTTGAAAGTCTCTAAGTAATATAATACTTTCCTCAAGAAAGATACATATTATTAAATATCCGACATAAGCATTACGTAGCTTTGCTTTCCAAGCCTTGGAAGCTAAGCTACGTTTAGCCATGAAAGAGAAAGAAATAAGAACGAAACAAAATACATTATGAACAAGAATCTTAAGAATTACGCTTACATGTCATTCGCCTTTGCGTTGGCAATGACAACGGCAAGCTGTTCTGATGATAACAACAAGGTTGAAATCACGGAAACAGACGCCGCGTACGTAGGCAACAAAGTGGGCAACTTCACCGCCGAGGAGTGGTATCCCGGCGGCAAGCTTGGCACGACCATGAACACTGGGTCAAGCGCATACTCTGACCAGACTCCGGCCATCGACAACGACGCGGAGCTGTTCAACCAGTTCTTCATCGGCGAGCAGATGTTCGAGCGTCAATACACATTGAACACCGGCGCGTTCAAGGGCTTGGGCCCAGCGTCTGTTCGCACGTCATGTTTCGACTGCCACCCAGAGTATGGCCACGGCAAGCGCAAGGCTCAATATGAGACTCGCTACGGCAACGGCAACGGTTATTTGCTCGTGATTTATCACCCGACCGATGGCGCCAACAGCAACGACGGCGGATATGTAGCCGAGGTGACTGGCATGCCTCAGACACAAGCTCAGTCTCCGTTCTTGCCTCCTGTTGATGAGAGCAAGATAAAGATGAGCTGGGAACACGTGACCAAGATGGAAACGGAAGACATACCGTCAATGCAGTTCCCTGACGGCGAGAAGTTCGACTTGATCTATCCTGAGATTTCCATACCAAGAGAGGCGTTCAACACCACTCCCACACCATACGAGACTGGTAATGGCGCTGTGGCGGTAAGGCTTGAGTCTACCATCGGCATTGGCGGCACCGGACTGGTGGATGCCATTCCAAACGAGGCCATCAAGGCACAGTATGCTTCTGAGGCTGCTTACTTCAAGAAGGCCGGACTTGACGTAAAGGAACATATCAACCCGTCGTTCTGGGACGCTGACAAGCAGGACTTCACCGACGCGGCATATTACACCACGTTTGGCAGGGACAGCAAATATACCACTGGCGGTGTTCACGCTGACGGCAGCACGTTCGATCCCAACAGTTCCGACTTGAACAAGAGGATTATCAAGCGTTACACTTACGCTTTGACTCGTGGCAGCTTGCAGGATGGCCCTGGAGCAAACGCCATTTGGAACATCACCAACGTGACCCGTACCGACCGCCCCGTGCTCTATACGACGAAGGCATGGGCAAAGGCCATGTCGGAGAATTCCAATGTCATAGCAAGCATCAAGAAAGACCCTTCTTCACCTTACTATGCCGACACCGACGAAGGCATCAAGGAGAAAGTCTACAACTTGCTTCTCCCTTCAACCAACCAGTTCAACAACAAGTGGCGCAACTTCACGCCTGAGCAGAGCATGGACGATTTCTATGCCTTCATGGTATGGCATCGTGGCCTTGCCGTTCCACGCGCCCGCAACTTGAACGACCCTGAAGTGCAGAGGGGCAAGAAGCTCTTCATGGAATGGGGTTGCGCCAACTGCCACAAGCCGTCTTGGAAGACCGGCGACGACAACTACGTGACGTCAAAGTATATCGCTGACAAGAAGTTGCCTCGTTATCCGAACCAGACCATCTGGCCTTATTCCGACTTCATCCAGCACAAGCTCTACATGAAGAACGACATCCACGGTTCTTGGTGCCGCACCACTCCACTCTGGGGCCGTGGCTTGAGCTATGTGAATACAGGTGCCGAAGACCGCTTGCACGACTGCCGTGCCCGCAACGAGGTTGAGGCAATCATGTGGCACTGCTACAGCAAGAAGAGCCACTCTTACTCTGCTGCCATAAACTTCTACAAGGCATCAAAGGCCGACCGCGACGCCGTGGTCAAGTTCTTGCGCTCTATCTAATAGAAGTAATCATTAGACAAATACATGATAAAAAAAGGACAAGGCAATCTAAAACGTAGATTTGCCTTGCCCTTTTGCTACTTATTAGCATGGAATGGCCTTCTGTCTCAGTTCGTCACATGCCATGCGACAGGCCGCAACGTCGTCGTGGCATAAACAGGAGCCTTGCGACGACTTCGTAAAAAGACTGATATTCAACAATGGTAAGAAAGATAATATTCATCCTCTACATACTTGTGCTCGTATGCATGGCCGCCGCCACGATAGTGGAGAAGAGCCAAGGCACTGATTATGTACACGCTCATTATTACGGTGCGTGGTGGTTCATTTTGATTTGGGCAGCTCTCGCCGCCTTCGGCGCTTTCCACATCATCAGGCAAAAGGTGAAATGCGCCTCAACATTGACCTTGCACGCATCTTTCCTCATCATCCTTACCGGTGCTTTGCTAACCCATGTCTCAGCGAAGAGGGGCATGATTCATCTTAGGGTCAATAAGCCGGTAAACACTTACATGGCAAGCGATGAACAACGTGGAATGAAGGAAGAGCAGCTGCCTTTCTCGCTCTGTTTGCACAAGTTTGAAGCCAAGATGCACGATGGCACCCAAGCCGTTGCCGACTACTCTTCACTGTTCACCGTGCTGGACGGCAAGGACAAGATTGACGGTGAAGTGTCGATGAACCACATCTTCTCGCATCGCTCCTATCGTTTCTATCAGTCTTCCTACGACGAGGATGGCAAGGGCAGCATACTCGCCATCAATGCCGACCCCTACGGCATACCTGTCACTTACACTGGTTACGCGCTACTGTTCTTCTCCATCATTTGGATGCTCATAGACCCCAAGGGGGGCTACCGCAAAATCTTGAAGAGCCCGCTGCTAAGGAATGGGGCCTTGATGATAACCTTCATCCTCTGCCTTGGAAATGTACAGACCGCGCGGGCCGATTCCGTCATGGATAATATCCAGAACGCCGTGCTTCCCAAGGAGACCGCTGAGAAGTTTGGCAAGATATACATTCTCTACAACGACCGCATCTGTCCAGTTCAGACCTTCGCCCTCGACTTCTGCAAGAAGATTTATGGCGCGCGAAGCTATCATGGCCTGACGGCAGAGCAAGTGCTCTCCGGCTGGGTGTTCTATGGCAACGTTTGGGCTGCCGAGCCTTTCATCAAAATAAAGGGCGGAGAGCTGAAGTCGACAATCAACATACCCGACTATGCATCATTAAACAGCTTCTTCAACCACGACGTGGGTGGCTATACCATCGGACAGTTCGTGCAGGAATACTACAACGGCCAGCAAGACAAGTTTCACCAGCAGGCTGCCGACATCGACGGCAAGATTCAAATCATCATGGAACTGCGTCAAGGCATCTCACTGAAGGTCTTGCCCTATACATTCACCAAGAACGTGAAAGCGTCGAAAGACCATCCTTTCATCAAGGCGGGCACGACAACATGGTTCTCGCCGGTAGACAAGCTGCCACGCGCCGTGGAGTATCAGCACTCGCTTTATATAAAGAACGTTTTCTCTTTGCTCAATGAGGACGTGAAAGCGGGACGCTTCGATCGTGTGAATGTCTACTTCGACAAGATGCGGAAATATCAGGCCATAAGTGGCGGAACCTCCTTGCCCTCCGCCACGCAATACAAGGCCGAGCGCATCATCAACGCCTTTCCTTTCGCCACCATCCTGTTCATGGTGAACCTCACGTTGGGATTCATCGCCCTTTTCCATACCATCTACCGCATGACGCGGAAAAGGGAAGTCAAGCTTCTCAACTACTTGTTGCCCGCATTGCTGATAGTCTCGTTTCTCGCCCTGACCTTTGGCATGGCATTGAGATGGGTCGTAAGCGGCAACGTGCCCATGTCGAATGGTTATGAGACCATGTTGACAGTGGCGTGGTTTGTCATGCTCATCAGCATAGCCTTGCAGTTCAAGGTTCGCATGGTCATGGTCTTCGGCTTCCTCCTCTCCGGCTTCTTCCTCTTGGTGAGCCACATCAACCAGATGGACCCTGCCATCGGGCAGATGATGCCGGTGCTGAACAGTCCGCTGCTGAGCGTCCACGTGAGTGTCATCATGATGAGCTACGCGCTTTTGTCGCTCACCTTCATCTGCGGTCTCATGGGCATCTTCATGCGCTCTCATGCCGAGGAGCTGCAGGCTTTGAGCCGCGTGTTCCTCTATCCGGCTCTCACGACAATGGGCCTCGGCATATTCATCGGAGCCATCTGGGCAAACGTGAGTTGGGGCAACTACTGGAGCTGGGACAGCAAGGAGACATGGGCGCTTATCACGTTCATGATTTATGCCGTGGTGGTGCACACCCAGACCCTGCCCGCGTTTCGCAAGCCTTTGGCCTACCATGTCTATCTCACCTTCGCCTTCCTGAGCATAGTGATGACCTACTTCGGCGTAAACTATTTCTTGAACGGCATGCACAGCTACGCTTAGGCTGTCACGGCTCTTTTACACATTATATATTATAGCCACCGCGGCTCATGGATTTTTCGAGCGTGCAACACAGGCCGACAATAATAAATAGTTTTAATTGTTTGGAGTATTCGCGATTTCATCGTACCTTTGGAAAAATAACTCACAAAACAATATGAAACGATTATTTGTATCCGCCTGCCTACTGGTGGCGATGAGCGCTACGACCATGGCGCAGACCGAGGCTGAGAGCCTTTCCTTTCTCTACAAGAGCATGTCCACGCCCGACCGCGTGGACTATCCCAAAGCCTACTGGCAGAAGCAGGTGCGCATGGCGCTGAAGGCACGCGCCGACATGCCGTGGGGTAAGAAGGTGCCCAAATGGGAGTTTGAGAACTTCGTCCTTCCCGTCCGCGTGAACAATGAGGCATTGGACAATTCGCGCGAGGTCATCTACAAGGAGCTGGCTCCACGCCTCAAGGGTCTCACCATGGAGCAAGCCGCACTGGAGGTGAACCACTGGTGCCACGAGAAGGCAAGCTATCGTCCGAGCGACGGCCGCACGTCGTCGCCCCTGGCCACGATGCGCAACAGCATTGGCCGCTGCGGAGAGGAGAGCACCTTCACCGTGGCAGCCCTTCGCGCCGTCGGCATACCGGCCCGCCAAGTCTACTGCCCCCGTTGGGCGCACACCGACGACAACCACGCTTGGGTCGAGGTATGGGTCGACGGACGTTGGCGCTTCATGGGCGCTTGCGAGCCAGAGGCCACCTTGGACAAGGGATGGTTCAACTGGGCAGCAAGCCGCGCCATGCTCATACGCGCCTTCGACTACGAGGGCAACCAAATAGCCACAACAGACACCTACGCCCCGACAAAGACCTTGAAGGTGAGGGTCGTAGACGAAGAGGGCAAGGCCATACAAGACGCCACGGTCGACTTCCGCGTCTACAACTACTCTGAGTTTTATCCCATCTTCACCACCAAGAGCGACGCCGACGGTTATGCCACGTTCACGACCGGTTATGGCGACTTGCAGGTGTGGGTCAGCGCTAACGACAAGTATGGCGTGAAGAAGGCTGACGCCTACTCCACCGAGATTGCCATAACACCTTGCCACAAGGCCGGAAGCGCATGGGTCGACGAATACGACTTGCACGTTCCCACAACAGTGCTCGAAGAGCCTGACCGCAGCGTCGTAGACACCGTGAGCGAGAACGGTCGCCGATTGGCCGAGGAAGACAGGATTCGCACCGCTTACCAGAAAAAGACGTTCTATCAGGGCGACAACGACATCCTGAAGAAAGCGCGAAGCAACTGGAAGGTCATGGATAAGTTCTTAAAGGAGAAGAACCCTAAGACCAACCTCGTGATTCAGGGCCTTAGCGAGAAGGACCTCAGGGACGTTACGATCGACGTCTTGCACGACGCTTGCCTGCTCAGCGACGACGCCTTGCGTAGTGGGGGCATACGCATCTCCACCGAGCACCTCAGGCCTTACGTGGCCTTCTTGCAGAAACGCTTGCCGAAGCTTACGGCAAAGGAGTGGATAGCATGGGTGGAAAGCAATATCAAGGTGGACAACTCCAACAACCCGAAGCAACTCTTCGTGTCGGCTGTCGGTGTTTACAACAACCGCAAGTGCGACGATCGCAGCCGTGAGCTCTTCACCGTGGCAGGCGCGCGCGCCCTTGGCATGAAAGCCAAGCTCGACCCTCTGGGCAAGGCGATGGTTGCCGACGGCGACGCTTGGTTGCAGCTCAGCGACAAGCAATCGGCCAAACCACGGCAAGCGCAAGGCACGCTGAAGCTCGAGGTGCCGGCTGACGTGATGTACTATCACGGCTACACCATCTCGAAGATGGTCGATGGCCGACCCACGTCGCTCGACTATGCCGACGACGACCCGACCGTGACGGAGAAGTTCCGCAAGGGCCTCAACCTCCCCGCCGGCGACTACCTGCTCAACACCGGCACGCGCCTCAAGGGTGGCGACGTGCTCACCCACAGCGTGATGTTCACGCTGAAGGCCGGCCAGACCACGACCGTGCCCGTATTCTTCCGCACAAGCTCACGAAGCGTGAAAAGCGACTTGCAGCTCGACGACAGTGAGAAGAACGCGAGCGCCACGTCGGTTCAGAGCGCGCAATAAAAATGAGATAACGTCAGCCCCTTGACTTCCCGACATGGAAGCCAAGGGGCTTTAATTTTTATGTTTCGGAAATATGAAATTGGAAGTTTGCTGCGGAAATATCGCAAGCGTAAGAGCCGCCATTGAGGGTGGCGCCGACCGCGTGGAGCTGTGCCGCGACCTTGAGCTCGACGGGCTCACGCCAAGCCGCGAGATGATTGGCGAGGCCGTCGGCCTCTGTCACCCCGCCGGGTTGTTGGTTCACGTTCTCATTCGCTCTCGCGAGGGAGATTTCGTTTACGACGATAACGAGGTCAAGAAGATGGCCGACGAGATTGGCATGGCCATCGCCGAGGGTGCCGATGGCGTTGTCGTTGGCGCGCTCACGCCCGGTGGCGACATCGACACCGCCGCTTGCCGCAAATGGATCGACGCGGTGAGGCAAGCCGTAGGCGACCAACGTCGCAACGTGACGTTCCATCGCGCCTTCGACGTCTGCGACGACCCCCTCGAGGCGATAGGGCAGATAGCGCGATTGGGATGCAACCGCATACTCACCTCCGGGCAACAGGCCACCGCGGAGCAAGGCATACCCTTGCTGAGACGACTTGTGGAGAAGGCGAGGGAAATATCAGCAAAGTCGGGCCACGAGCTTGGCATATTGTGTGGCGCGGGCGTGAACACTCATAACGCGAGCACCATATTGAAGGCGACGGGAGCCACGGAGATTCATGGCTCCCTGCGCACGGGTCTCGTGTCTGACGCGGAAAAGATAAGGCTGGTGAAAGAGGCTATCTCCTGACCACAATGACATTGTCGGGAGCGGCCAACGTCGCAGGCACGGCAATTCTCAGCTGCTTGTTCTTATATGTATAAGTCACCTTCTTTCCTGTCTGGAAGTCGGTGACTTCTTTTGGTTTCTTAGCCATCGGTATCGTGATGTCGCTTGGGGCTTTCGTTCCCTCGGCTGGGCAGACGTGCACATACACCTTGCCGGCCTTCTCGGTCGTCGCGCCCCACTCGCATGGCTTCACCGGGCCGGCCTCGCTGCCATAGAGCGTCTCGCCATACACGCGCATCCACTTGCCTATCTCCTTCAACCTGTCGAGAGCCAACGCCGGGAGTTCGCCGTTGGGCTGTGGCCCGATGTTGAGCAGCAGGTTCGCGCCCTTGCCCGACGTGTTGACGAGCAAGCGGATAAGCTCCGCCGCCGACTTGTAGTTCTGGTCCACGACCTTATATCCCCACATGCCGTTCATGGTCTGGCAGGTCTCCAGCGGCAAGTGGCTTATCTGCGCGGCCTTGTCCACGAAGCCCGCGGTGTTCTCTCCGGGCAGGTCACGCTCGAAAATCTGTATGTCCTCACCGTCAAATGGCTTCATGTGGTGGTTGTTGCCAATGAGGCACGCTGGCTGCAACTTGTGGATAAGGGCATATTGCTCGGGCAGGTGCCAGTCGAAGGGAACTGAGTCTTGGTCGTGATCCCACCAACCGTCAAACCATATCGCGCCAATCTTGCCGTAACGTGTCAGCAGTTCGGTGAGTTGGGCGTTCATGAAGTTGAAATAATGTGGCCAGTCGCTCTTGGTGCTGTCCTTGCCGCAATGCCTGCCCGTGCGGCCCATGGGATAATCTTGGCGCGTCCAGTCGATATGGCTGTAATAGAGGTGTAGCCTTATGCCCTCGTCGTGGCAGGCGTCGGCCAGTTCCTTCACGATGTCGCGCTTGAATGGCGTAGCCTTCACGATGTTGTAATCGCTCTGCCGGGTGTCCCACATCGAGAAGCCGTCGTGGTGGCGCGTGGTGAAGCAGACATACTTCGCGCCAGCGTCCTTGATGGCTTTCACCCACTCATGGGCGTTGAAGCGATGCGGATAGAAGGCGTCGGCGGCCTTGGCATACTCCATGCGGTCGGGCACGGCGTTTTGCAGATACCACTCGCCTTGGGCAAACGTGCTGTAGATGCCCCAGTGAAGGAAGACGCCAAACTTGGCCGCGCGGAAGTTTTCCCTCTCGGCGAGGTTTTCCTTCGTCGGGACATAACCTTGCGCCATCACTCCGAGAAATGACAGGAAAAGGGCGATAGTAGACAGTGTTCTTTTCATAAGTTGATACGGATTTATAGTTTTAACGCCAAAACTACAAATAAAACATCGAAACGACAAACATATTCTATTATTTTAGCTACCTTTGCTTAAAATTTTAGCAAAACTTATATGAGACGTTTTTTAATTTCCCTTTGCGCGCTCTGCGCTTCGCTTTTGTCTTTTTCCCAACCCAGTCAACCCAAGCCGCTGCCATGGCGCGGAATGATGATCGACGTGAGCCGCCATTTCGTGCCTCTCGACGAACTGTATCGCGAGGTTGACATCATGAGCCATTACGGTCTCAACACGCTCCACCTCCACCTGACCGACGCGGCCGGATGGCGCATGGAGATAAAAGCCTATCCACGACTCACCGAGGTGGGCGCTTGGCGCACCAGGCAGACATGGAAAGAATGGTGGAACAAGCCTGAAAAGCAGGATGGCCAGGACCTGAGCTACGTGCGTGCCTACAGCGACAGCAAGAGTGGCTTTGGCGGCTATTATACGCAGGATGAGCTGAAGGGCCTGGTGAAATACGCCCAGGCCAAAGGCATAACCATAGTGCCGGAGATAGAGTTCCCGGGCCACAGCGAGGAGGTGTGCGCCGCGTATCCCGAAGTGGCGTTCAACCACGCCGAGATGAACGTATCAAAGGAAGAGACCTACAAGTTCATGGAGACGATATTGAAAGAGGTGGCCGAGGTCTTCCCGTCGAAATACATACATTGCGGTGGCGACGAGACGGCGACGCAAAAGGAGCAATATGCCGGTGCCATACGCCGCATGAACAGCATCGTGCGCGGCCTTGGCCGCAAGATGGTGGTGTGGGACGAGGCCCTCTCCGACTCCGAGGCCGACAGCAGCATCGTCATCATGGTTTGGCGCAATGCCGACATTGGCAAGAAAGCCCTCTCGCTGGGACATCAGGTGGTGATGTGTCCCGGCTCGTGGTGCTATCTCGACAGCTATCAGGACGCGCCTGCCACTCAACCCGAGACGATGGGCGGCTACAGGCCGCTGAAGCACATCTGGGATTTCGGCAAGGAGATAGCGCCGTTCCGCGACAAGCTGCTCGGAGCGCAGGTCACACTGTTCACCGAGTATGTGCCCACGGTGAGCCTGCTGCAGTATCAGCTGTGGCCGCGCGCCCTGGCCATGGGCGAGATTGGCCTTGGCCGCACGCGCTCATACAAGGATTTCCACCGATGGGCGACACATGTCACCGACAGCTTGCGAAAGGCCGGCGTCAACGCCTTTGACCTGAGGAAAGAGATTGGCGAGCGTCCGGAATATTTCAAAAAGGTGAAGCACTTGGCCATTGGCGGCAAGGTCAAGTTCAACGGCGATTGCCGTTACAGCGACGTGTACAAGGCGGGCGGCGACAACGCCCTCGTCGACGGATTGCAAGGCACGTGGAACAACAACGACAACCGCTGGCAGGGATTCTGCTGCGACCTCGACATCACCATCGACCTCGGCAAGGAGCGCACCGTGCATGGCGTGAGCATGAACTTCATGCAGCTCACGGGGCCTGAGATTTTCTTCCCCGAGCAAGTCACGGTGAACGGTGTGCCTTGCGCCGCCAGTCCTAAGGACCTGCCCTACTCCATTTGCGACTACACGTTGAGCAAGAAGCAAACCACTCGTTTCCTCCACATCCAAGCCAAGCGCTCGACACGCAAGGGCTGGCTGTTTGTCGACGAGGTAATAGTGAAATAAGGATGAGTTACGCTAATTCCAAGCCCCACTACGCCCTTCTCGACGGGCTGCGTGGGGTAGCGGCGTTGCTTGTGGTGTGGTATCACGTGTTTGAGGGCTACCAGTTCGCTGGCAACAAGCCCGTCATCGACTTCGCCAACCACGGTTACCTTGCCGTCGACTTCTTCTTCATCCTTTCCGGGTTCGTCATCGGTTATGCCTACGACGACCGTTGGGGCAAGACGCTCACGCTTGGCTCTTTTTTCCGCCGCCGCCTCATACGCCTGCACCCCATGGTGGTGCTCGGCGCCGTGATAGGCGCTGTGTCGTTCTTGCTCACGGGCATGAAACGTTGGGACGGCACACGTTCCACCATTCTTCTCACCCTTCTCGCCCTGCTCTGCTCTTGGCTCATGATACCCGCCCTGCCCGGCATGCGGCGCGACGTGAGGGGCAATGGCGAGATGTTTCCGCTCAACGGCCCGTGCTGGTCGCTTTTCTTCGAATACATTGGCAACATCGTCTACGCCTTCGTCATGCGCCGATTGCCCACGCGTGTCTTGGCGTGCGTGTCGGCACTGTTGTGTTGCGCCTTGGCGTGGTTTGCCGTCACCGACCAGTCGGGCTACGGCTCGATAGGCGTGGGATGGACCCTGGACACGACAAACGTCGTCGGGGGATTGCTGCGCATGCTATGCCCCTTCACCATCGGGCTGCTGATGTCGCGCGTGTTCAAGCCCCTGAGAAAGGCGCGCGCGGCGTTCTGGATAGGCGCCGTGACGTTGCTGCTGCTTTTCCACGTGCCTTATATCGGTGGCGACGCGCCGGTGAGCCTCAACGGCGTGTTCGAGGCCGCGTGCGTCATCGTCGTCTTCCCGGCCATCGTCTGGCTGGCGGCGTCGGGCACGACCACCGACAAGACCTCGACAAGCGTCTGCCGATTTCTCGGCGACATCTCCTATCCGCTCTATATCGTGCACTATCCCTTGATGTACGCCTTCTACATGTGGCTCATCAAGACCAAGCTGTATTCCTTTGCCGCTACATGGCCCATGGCGCTTGCCACGATGGCTTGCAGCGTCTGCATAGCGTGGCTCTGCCTGAGGTTCTACGACGAGCCGGTAAGGAAGTGGCTGAAACGCCTTTAGAGCTGCTCCGCTATCTCCGTCATGTCCTTGCGCGTCTTCTTCGGGCAAGGGCAATCGGCGGCCACATGGCCCACGGGCATTATGGCCACGGCCTCATAGCCTTCCACCGGAAACAGGCGCCTGACGGCCTCGACGTCGTAGTTGGCCACCCAGCACGTGCCGAGACCGCGGTCGGCGGCGGCAAGGGCGAGATGCTCAACGGCTATGCCAAGGTCTATGTCGCCGTGGGCCTTGCCGTCGTCGGGACGCACCCAGCAGCCAGCCGTGTCTTTCATGGCCAGCACATACATTGGCGCCGTGGTGAACCAGCGCCGGTCATAGCATTGCCTTATCTTCCGCTTCGCCTCTTCCGAGGTGAGAAGCAAAAACTTCCACGGCTGCAGGTTATGGGCCGACGGCGCCAAACGCGTGCATTCCATTATGTAGTCGATGTCTGCCTTGCTGACAGGCTCGTCGGTGTACTTACGAGCCGAGAATCGTTTTTCGGCTAATTCCTTGAAATTCATATTTCCTTAATTATAAACGGTTTACTTATCGCGTCGGCTTCATGCATGAATTGCGACGCGGTTACTACGGAATGGCATCGGCTTCACGGTGTAGAGGCAAAGCCCTTGCGCCGTGAAGCCGATGTCGATATTTAAGGTGCGTTGCGTTTTGTGAAAAACTCAACAAGGGCTACGCGCCGCTATTCACTTGATGTTGTTGTCGATGAAGGCATCCAGCACTTGCGTCTTCTCGCCCACGGGCATGATGTCGTAGTCGGCGATGGCAGCCGGAATAAGGCAGCTGTAACCCTCCTTGAGCACCAGCTCGTCGCCGGTCTCGTTGACCTTTATCTTGCAGTCGCCCTTCAGGCACATGCAGACCACGAAACTGTCGAAGCCCTTCATGGCATAGTGGTGAGGCTTGTCGAGGTCGCTCACCCTGACGCAGAAATACTTGGTGTCAAGGATGACGTTTGGCGTGTTGGCCTCGTGCTTGTATTCAGAGCTGTAAGAGTCGGCCACGTTGAAGTCGAGTGCCTCGGCAGCCAGCTCGGTGTGAAGCTCGCGTGGCTTGCCGTCGAGTCCGGGGCGGTTGTAGTCGTAGATGCGGTAAGTGACGTCGGACGACTGCTGAATCTCGGCGAGCATGATGCCGCTGCAGATGGCGTGAACCCTGCCTGCCGGAATATAGAACACGTCGCCGGCCTTCACCTCATGGCGTGCCAGCACGTCGGTGATGGTGCCGTCGGCAATGCGCTGCTTATACTCCTCTTTCGAGATTTTCGTCTTGAAACCGCAATAGAGATAGCTGCCGGGCTTGGCGTCGAGCACGTACCACATCTCGGTCTTGCCCATCTTGTTGTGCACGCGCTTTGCCATCTCGTCGTTGGGGTGCACCTGGATGCTGAGGTCTCTCTTGGCATCGATAAACTTCACGAGCAATGGCATCTTGCCGCCATACTGCTCGCTGACGGCCTTGCCGAGTATGGCCTCGGGGTCGGAAGAGATGACAGAGATGAGATCCTTGCCTTTTTCCGCGCCATTGCTTATCGTGTCGGGACTTGACGGCACTGCGCTGACCTCCCAGCTCTCGCCCACGGGGTTCTCGTGTGGGGTCAGCCCCTTGAATGGACAAAGACGGTCACCACCCCAAATGGTCTCATGAAGATTGGGGGCGAAAAGAAAAGGATAAAGGCTTGTTTTCATTGTGTGATATTTTTTATGCGTTATTATACTTATATATCATAACGTGCAAACATTGCGCATTATTGCATGAGAAACGCATTATTTTCTTTGCCGGGGCGGGCTTGAGCCGGCCCCTGCAAATCATACCGATTAAATCGGGTAATAATATTCAACAAATGGTCGTCTGAGAATCGATTTTTTTCAACCGAGCGGTCTCTTGGTTGAAAACGACGCGATTATGGGTCGTTTCCACAATTCGTTGATTACCAAAGATTTGCGAGTTTTGCAGTTTTTTGGCGTTGCCAATGCGCTGATTTCGCATTGCCGTTACAGTGCAATCGCGTCGCCGTTACGGTGTAATCGCGATGCCGTTACGGTGCAATCGCGTTGCGATTACGGTGTAACGGCGACGCGATTGCACCGTAACGGCAATGATTTTTGGCAAAAAACCAGTCGACGATGCTGCGAAGGGGCACCTCGAAGCCTTTTTTCCGCTCTATTTGCCCCTGTTTCCAAGTGTTAAATTTTGGCAATAATATTTTACAAGCTACACACGGCCGCAAAGTCAAACTAATTGATACACATATAAACCAAGGACCACACCTACTACACGTCAGGCGCAAGGCTGCGCTGAGACGTGGCGCTTGCGGCATGTCTATCTTTATGATTCGTGTGGGTAATGACATACGTAACGCAACAGATGCATAATCACGGCAAATACTTGACCTACGTCAATAATGCCAGATTTTTGAATATTTTCCCCCGAATTGTTTTGCACTTTCAAAAAATCGCAGTACCTTTGCACTCGCAATTCAGAAATGGATAAGCAACAAAGGTTAAACATCGCGGAGTGGAGCAGTTGGTAGCTCGCCAGGCTCATAACCTGGAGGTCGCACGTTCGAATCCTGCCTCCGCAACTACGACGACGTAATGCACATAAAGCATTACGTCTTTTTTGTTTATATCACTTTACAAGAGATTGTGCAGTGCACGCGATGCAGTCAGATCCATCCTTACCCGCACCTGCAAAGCGCAACCATACATTTTAGCTTGAATTTCACGGCGCCAAGACGGCTCTTTACGAAAAGTTTGAGTAAATTTGCATTGGCTTGTTGAATCACCGAAAGGCTCGGCACTGCCTACACTAATATCATAACGAACCATTAAGCATGAAAACACTTCTGACCATACTTGGCCCAACGGCCTCGGGCAAGACCGACCTCGCGGCACACGTGGCTCGCGAGACTGGCGGAGAGATAATCTCAGCCGACTCGCGACAGGTTTACCGCGGCATGGACATTGGCACGGGAAAAGACCTCGACGACTACGTGGTTGACGGCAAGCAGATTCCATATCATCTCATCGACATCCGCGAGGCAGGCACGAAATACAACCTCTTCCAATACCAAGAGGACTTCTTGAAGGCTTACCACGACATTCAGAGCCGTGGGGCGCAGCCCATTCTCTGCGGAGGCACGGGGCTGTATATCGAGAGCGTGCTCAAGGGCTACCACCTGTCGCCCGTGCCGCAAAACCCGGAACTGCGCAAAGCACTCGAAGGGAAAAACCTGGACGAGCTGACCCACATGCTAAGGCAACTTAAAGCCAAGACTGGAAGCAACATGCACAACACCACGGACGTGGACTCGTGCCAACGGGCCATACGCGCAATAGAGATTGAGACCTACAACCTTGACCACCCCACCGACAACAGGGACTTCCCCGCCATAGACAGCGTGATAGTGGGCGTGGGGATAGACCGCGTCGCACGGCGCGAGAAGATTACCAGCAGGCTAAGGAAACGATTGGACAACGGCATGGTGGAAGAGATACGCGGCATTCTCGACAAGGGCGTGAAGGCCGACGACTTGATATACTATGGCCTGGAATATAAATATGTGACGGAATACGTGATTGGCAAACTGACCTACGAGGAGATGTTCCGCCAACTGGAGATAGCCATCCACCAGTTTGCCAAGCGACAAATGACGTGGTTCAGGGGCATGGAGCGTCGTGGAGCCACCATCCACTGGATAGACGCCGCGCTGTCAATGGAAGAAAAGGTGAAGGAGACCATACGGCTGCTGCGCCTTGCACGCACACAACCTTAAAAAAACATAAAACAGCCAATTTACCTGTGCAAACCTTTTACTAATAAGAAAAAAAACACTAAATTTGGATTCAATAAAGGAAGCTCCAAAGCAACTGTCTTCCTAAATCTGATATACAAACCTTATAATGCCTTTGTTACTATGAGTTATCTCAAATTTGAAAGGGCACAGATGATAAACCTTCAAGAATCTTTGCAAAAAGAGATTCTGAGAACTAACCGGTCAGGTGCTTACTCCTGCTCTACGGTCGTAGACTGCAACACGAGAAAGTATCACGGCCTATTGGTCGTGCCTGTTCCTGAGCTTGACCACGACAATCATGTGCTTCTTTCATCACTCGACTGCTCGGTCATACAGCATGGCGCGGCCTTCAACCTTGGCCTGCACAAATACCATAGCGGCACGTTCAGCCCAAACGGCCATAAATACATCTTCGACTTCGATTGCGACAAGATTCCGACGACCATATACAGGGTTGGCGGCGTGATATTGAAAAAAGAGGTGGTGTTCCAGCACTACGAGGACCGCGTGCTCATACGCTACACTCTCGTCGACGCCCACTCGGAGACCACGCTGCAGTTTCAGCCTTTCCTCGCCTTCCGCAGCGTGAGACAGTTCACGCACGAGAACTCAAGGGCGAGCCGCGACTACGAGGAGGTGAGCAACGGCATACGCACCAGGATGTACGACGGTTACCCTTACCTCTACATGCAATTCTCGAAGAAGCCCAAGTTCGTGTACGACCCCAACTGGTATCGCGACCTTGAATACCAAAAAGAGCAAGAGCGCGGCTATTCGTCGACGGAAGACCTGTATGTGCCAGGCTATTTCTCCATACCCATCAAGAAGGGCGAGAGCATCGTCTTCGCCGCGTCCACGTCGGAGTCGAAACCGAGAGGCCTGAAGGCCCTCTTCGACAAGGAAGCCGACGAGCGCACGCCTCGCGACAACTTCATTCACTGCCTCATAAACGCGGCTCACCAGTTCCACGTGCACGACAAGGATGGCAAACGATATATCCTGGCCGGCTATCCGTGGTTCAAATGCCGCGCGAGAGACACGTTCATCTCGCTGCCTGGCTTGGCATTGTCGATAGACGAGGTTGACTATTTCGAGGACGCCATGGACACCGCCACGAAGCAGCTCTACGACTTCATGGAAGGCAAGGAGCAGACCGGACTCTTGGCAGAGGTGGAGCAGCCCGACGTGCCGCTGTGGGCCATCAGGGCCGCGCAGCAATATTCCAACAAGCTGGGGCTGACGCTTTGCGCGAAGAGATACGGCAAGCTCGTGCACGACCTTATACATTATATAATAAGCAACAAGCACCCTTACCTCATGCTCGACACCAACGGCCTGCTGAAGACGGATGGCAAGAAGAAGGCCATGACGTGGATGAACTCCACGGTGAACGGACTGCCAGTGGTGCCGCGCACGGGATACATAGTAGAGTTCAACGCCTTGTGGTACAACGACCTCGTATTCGCCGAAGACATTGCCAAGGAGCTTGGCGACAATGCCGCCGCAGAGAGGCTGCACGAGCTGGCCGAGCGTTGCAAGGCCTCGTTTGTTGACACCTTCGTCAACGAGTATGGCTATCTCTACGACTTCGTTGACGGCGACAAGCCCGACTGGAGCGTTCGCCCGAACATGATTTTCGCCGTGGCTCTCGACAACTCGCCACTGACCCCGCAACAACAGAAGACCGTCTTCGACTACTGCACGCGCGAGCTGCTCACGCCGAAAGGCCTGCGCTCGCTGTCGCCAAAGAGCACGGGATACACACCCATGTATGTCGGCGCGCAGACGCAACGCGACTACGCTTATCATCAAGGCACCGCATGGCCCTGGCTCGAGGGTTTCTACCTCAGCGCCTGCCTGAAGCTCTTCAAGCGCTCGCGCCTGAGCTTCATACGCCGCCAGATGGTGGGATTCGAGGACGAGATGTTCAACCACTGCGTGGGCACGCTGCCTGAGCTCTTCGACGGCAACCCGCCATTCAGGGGCAGGGGAGCCGTGTCGTTCGCGGCTAACGTGGCCGGGATATTGCGCGCCACGGAACTACTTGAGAATATCAATGAAAACAAATAGGAGGGGCGACATATGAAAGTTTTAATGTTTGGATGGGAGTATCCTCCTCATGTATTCGGCGGACTAGCCACCGCCAACTTCGGCATTTCTGAAGGACTGCACGCCCAAGGCGACGTGGAGATAACGCTTTGCCTGCCACGGCCTTTTGGCGATGAAGACCACACCTACGCGCGTATCGTGGCAATGAACTGCGTGCCAATAGTGTACAAGAACGTTGACCGCGACTACGTGAAGCAACGCATCGGCAACCTGATGGACCCTGATGAGTATTACCGGTTCCGCGACCACATATATGCCGACTTCGGCTATATGCACGTCAACGACTTGGGGTGCATGGAGTTTGCCGGCGGATACCCAAGCAACCTTAACGAGGAGATAAACAACTACAGCATCATAGCCGGACAGGTGGCGCGCGCCGAGGAGTTCGACATCATTCACGCTCACGACTGGCTCACCTACCCCGCCGGCATCTACGCCAAGCAAATCAGCGGAAAGCCACTGTGCATACACGTCCACGCCACCGACTGGGACCGCTCGCGCGGACACGTCAACCCTACCGTCTACGGCATAGAGAAAGACGGAATGGACCATGCCGACTGCATAATGTGCGTGTCGGAACTGACGAGGCAAACCGTGATAAACCATTATCACCAAGACCCAAGGAAGGTGTTCACGGTGCACAACGCCGTGTACCCGTTAAGCCCTGAGAACCAAGCCATACCGCGGCCCGACCACAGGGACAAGGAGAAGGTCGTCACGTTCCTGGGACGCATCACCATGCAGAAAGGCCCGGAATATTTCGTGGAGGCCGCCAACATGGTGCTGCACCGAACCAACAACATTCGCTTCTGCATGGCAGGATCGGGCGACATGATGGACGCCATGATTTACCTCGCGGCGGAGCGCGGCATCGCCGACAGGTTCCACTTCCCGGGCTTCATGAGGGGCAAGCAAGTCTACGAATGCCTAAAAAACTCTGACGTGTACGTCATGCCGTCGGTGAGCGAGCCGTTTGGCATCTCGCCACTTGAGGCCATGCAATGCGGCACGCCGACAATCATCTCAAAGACAAGCGGTTGCGGAGAAATACTGACAAACTGTATCAAGATAGACTATTGGGACATCAACGCCATGGCAGACGCCATATACAGCATTTGCCACAACGAGGGACTGTTCAACTACCTGCAACAGAAAGGCCAGGAGGAAGTGGCGCAAATCACCTGGGAGAAGGTGGGACGATGGATCAGGGAACTATACCTGAGAACGCTCCATTGGATTTGAGCCGAGAGACATAACAGGAAAAACAGACAGAAAAACCATAAACGACCATGAAAACAATTTGTTTATACTTCGAGATACACCAAATAGTACACTTGAAACGGTACCGCTTCTTCGACATTGGCACCGACCACTACTATTACGACGACTACGAGAACGAGCGCACCATAAGGGACATAGCCGAGCGCTCATACATACCCGCGCTCAACACCATCGGCGAGATGATAAAGGAGAACGGAAAGTATTTCCGCGTGGCGTTCTCACTCTCCGGCGTCGGCATGGAGCAACTGGAGCAATACGCGCCTGAGGTGCTCGACAAGCTCGTGGAGCTTAACAAGACGGGCTGCGTGGAATTTCTCGCGGAGCCTTACGGCCACGGCCTGTCGGCATTGAAAGACAACACCATGTTCGCACTGAACGTGAAGAACCAATGCGACAAGATGGTGGAATACTTCGGCAAGCGACCAACCGTGCTACGCAACTCGTCGCTCATCTACAGCGACGACATTGGCCTCCAGGCCAGCGAGATGGGCTTCAAGGGCATGCTGACAGAAGGCGCCAAGCACGTGCTGGGATGGAAGTCGCCGCACTATGTCTACAACTGCGCGCTCGCGCCGAAACTGAAACTGCTGCTGCGCGACATCAACCTGAGCGACGACATCAGCCTGCGATTCAACAACAAGGATTGGGAAGGCTACCCGCTCTTCGCCGACCAGTATATAGCGAAGATCGCGCAACTGCCAGAACCGGAGAAGGTCGTAAACATCTTCATGGAGTTGTCGGCACTGGGAATAGCGCAACCGCTGTCGTCAAACATCCTCGAGTTCATCCACGCGCTGCCACGATTCGCCAAGCAGCAAGGCATCACGTTCTCAACGCCATCGGAAGTGTGCGACAACTTCAACAGCGTGGGCGACCTCAACGTGCCCGACACCCTGTCGTGGGTCGACGAGGAGCGCGACGTGAGCAGCTGGCTCGGCAACGACATGCAGAGGGAGGCGTTCAACAAGCTCTACGGCATTGCCGACAGGGTCAGGATAGCCAACGACCCAATGATAAACCAGGACTACAACTACCTGCAGGCGAGCAACAACTTCAGGTTCATGTCCACGAAGCCTTCGCAAGTGGGTATAGACAGGGGCATTTACAGCAGTCCGTTCGACGCCTTCACCAACTACATGAACATCCTTGGCGACTTCATCAACAGGGTCAACGCGCTCTATCCATCTGACATCGACAACGACCAGCTCAACTCTCTGCTGACCACCATCAAGAACGAGGGCGACGAGATTGAGATGAAGGACAAGGAAATAGAACGGCTGCAAGCCCGACTGGAGAAATCGGAGGCGACGGTGACAAAGCTCCGCAAGAAATACGAGACCAAGGAGATAACGAAGACCCAAACGGCAAAGAAGACCACCAGGGCAAGCAAGACCAAGAAGAACGAAGCAAAAGAAGCCTCAGCCAAAGAAGAAAGCCCGACAACAACAAAAGACGAGACTAAGGCTTAACACACGCCAAAACTGGCACACGCATAAAACATTTATAGAATAAGCATCCGTTTCCCCGGCAATTTTTTTATTGTCGGGGAAACTTTTTTTTACAAGGAATGTAATATTATAATCATGATTGACGTTATTAAGTTATAACCATCAACAATAATAACTGCCCATGATAAAACGTCTACTTAAAAAAGACAAGCAGCCTTCTGAATTGTCGTTGTATGTCATACGTGAGTTCGCACGCCAATACAATGCCATCAAAAGGCAAGAAAACAACTGCTTCTGCGCGTGCAACATCACATTATCTTGAAAGTATGGAAAAAACACAAACTATAATTTCCCCATCATTGCTGTCCGCTGATTTCTGCGACCTGAAATCAGACATCGACATGATAAACCGCAGCGAGGCCGACTGGCTCCACTGCGACGTTATGGACGGAGTGTTTGTACCCAACATCTCATTCGGTTTCCCCGTCTTACAAGCGTTAAAAGGCATTTGCAAAAAGCCGCTCGACGCCCATTTCATGATCGTGAAGCCGGAAAGATACATAGACACGGCGGCAAAGGCTGGAGTGTCGATAATGACGGTACACCAAGAAGCCGTATTGCACCTGAACCGCGTGGTCAGCCAAATACATGAGGCCGGCATGAAAGCGGGCGTGGCATTGAACCCAGCTACGCCAGTGAGCACGCTCGAAGACATCATAGAAGACGTGGACATGGTGTTGCTCATGAGCGTAAATCCTGGATTCGGCGGACAGAAGTTCATTGAGAACACCATCAACAAGGTGCGTCGTCTTGTGAAACTGATAGACCAAAGCCAATCCAAGGCCATAATCGAAGTGGACGGAGGCGTTAACAACGAGACCGCGCCACGATTGGTCAAGGCCGGTGTCAACGCTCTCGTCAGCGGTAACTACGTGTTTAAGAGCCTCAATCCTGAGGAGGTGATTAAGCAACTTAAAAACCTCTAAGAACAAACTACCGTAAGGGAGATTATTGCCACCCGCTATCTTTGAGCATAAAATGTGCTGAAAAAAGCGGGTAGGCATTTTATCCACACGGATTTGAAAGATTATAAAGATGCCGGCTTCGCCGATTATACACACCGCCATTCAACCGTTTCCGCAGTGGCAAGCCTCCAAACCAAAGTACAGGGGCGACTATGGATGGATAGAGGCCGCACCAACCAATATGGACAATCCATGACAGGCATCATGTAAGCGCGCTAAATTGTAAAATATTATTGCCTAAATTTAACACTTGGAAACAGGTACTTTTAGAGCGGGAAACGTTTGGATTTTGCATTCTTGCGGAAAAAATCGCCAAAACGTTTGGTGATACGGAAAAGAAGCCGTAACTTTACACTCGCTTTCATAGAGGAAGCACACTTATCAAATATGGTGGGCGTAGTTCAGTTGGTTAGAGCGTCAGATTGTGGTTCTGAATGTCGTGGGTTCGAGTCCCACCCCCCACCCGAAAATCCCGCAGGTCAAACGACTTGCGGGATTTTTCGTTTTCACACCTGTCACAAGCTTCGCTTCGTGAAGCCAAGCCCGGCACGGGCATTGTTTCATCAAGTTGACGAAGGGCGGTTTTCCCTTATCACATTAGGGGAACACCTACTTTCCTTTATGTTTTTTCCCCTGTCTCTTTGCTTCTAAACGCCTATCTTTGCAGTGTGTTAGAAGACAAGTGTAAAATAGCCCTGTAATACCTTACGACTATGAAACGTACATTATTGGCAATCGTGGCAGCATTGGTGATGACAAGCACAATGAACGCCCAAAGACTGACGGACATCACGGCTGAGGCACGTTTTATCACCGACAAGATGGTTGTGGAGTTAGGTCTCAACAAATTTCAGCGCGACAACATTCTGAGCCTTAACCTCGCTTACCTTGACGGCATAAACAGCTATCGCGACATCAACGCCCGTGGCTGGCGCTATCGTAACAATAAAATGAAAGCCTTGCTCAGCGCAAAGCAGTGGAAGAAGTTCAAGAAGTGCCGCTACTTCTATCGTCCTATCGGATGGCGCGACAATGCCTACGTCCACAACATCTACGACAGGTACCCTCGCAAGAATCGCCCAGCACCCCCTCCACCGCCCGAGTTTGACAGAAGGATGGACAAGTGGCCGCGTCAGAGACCCGAATACGGTAAGCCTGGCAAGCCGAGGTTTGGCAACAACTCTCCAGAGGCCATCAAGATGAGACGTGAGATGCGGAAAGGCAATAGGTTCGCAAGATGACAAAGGCCCAAGCCTGATATCGCAAGATAAATCGAGTAGGAGGTAAACACTAATCATAGGTGTTTACCTCCTACTTTCACGAACACTATTTCACTCTTGGTGAAAGTCGCAATGTGCCATTAAGCACATAAGAGTAGGCTGGGATGCTGGCCGCACCACCATCTGAGACATAAGTGACAACAAATTGCACCTTCCTTGCGCCTTGATAAGTCTCGTTACCTTCTTCACCCTTTACAGAAGCGTCAATGGCATCATATCAACATAATGTCTTGAAAGGACATCTACAGGTCGTTGAAGTTAATTTCCTTCTCCGACTTGTCCTTCTTGCTTGACTTCTGCGTCTCATTGGCTTTCGAAGACTTGGATTCCGCCGAATGGTTGCCTTCCTCGGAAGACTGGTTTTCAATGGGCTCGCCGTTCTCGTCCAAGAACACTTCTTGGTCGCTTATTACGCGCGAGCTGTCAACCCTCGTCGTGTCGCGTACAACCCTCGGCTGATAGCTCTGGCAGACATACATGTCAGACGTGATGCCATCGTCGGCAGTCGGCTTTTTGAACCTGCCATGATACTTTTGGAACGCGGGGTCATCCATCACGTAATGCAAGAACAATCCCACGATTGGCAACGCGGTGCGTGAGCCTTGACCGAGAGCTCCAGTGCGGAAGTGTATGCTGCGGTATTCGCCGCCTACCCACGCGCCGACCACGAGGTTAGGACTGACACCCTCAAACCACGCGTCGGAATGGTTGTTAGACGTTCCCGTCTTTCCACCGAAGTCAGTATCCCTCGCGCCACCGGCATATTCCGCGGCCAAGAGGCTTTGGCTTGTTCCGCCCGGCTCATGAGTGCCACCAAGAAGCAGCTGCTGCATCAGGAACGCGCTCTTGTAGGGTATCACCTGTTCGGCCTCAGTATTATTCTCGTATACCGTCTTGCCGTCCTTATCCACTATCTTACTGATAATCACGGGGTCATGGTGCATGCCATTGTTGGCGACAGTGCAATAAGCGTTGGTAAGCTCAAGCAACTGCACATCGCTGGAACCAAGCGCCAACGACGGAGTGTCGTCAAGCGGGCTCTTGATACCCATCTTTTCAGCCGTGGCTATGATGCGGTTGATGCCCATCTCCTGCCCAAGACGAACGGCAACGGAGTTGATACTCTTGGCGAAGGCGCTCTTCAATGGTATTGAGTCGCCTGAGAAAGAGCCATTGGCATTGGTAGGCGTCCAAGTGACCACCTTCTTCTGAATCTTATCGTACACGTCCATTGAGATATACTCGTCACGACGCTTGTCGCAAGGAGTAAGCCCTTGGTTCATGGCCTCAGTATAGACAAAAAGCTTGAAGGTTGAACCAGGCTGGCGCTCTGCCGTCACCTTGTCATATTTCCACGACTTGAAGTCGATGTCTCCGACCCAAGCCTTGACCGCGCCTGTCTGCGGTTCCATCGCGAGCATGGCACAGTGCATGAACGTTACCATGTACTTGATGGAATCCTCTGAGGTCATGTCTTTCACGATGGTGCCCTTGTCATAATCGAAGAGCTTGACAGGGTGAACCCAGTTGCGATAATAATAGTTTACCGAGTCAGGCTGGTTGGGATAGCGGTTAAGCAGTGCCTTGTAGAACGGCTGCCTCTGGGCTATCTGGTCTATGAACCCAGGTATCTCGTTGCCGTTCTCGTCACGCCACGGAGCCTGTCTCAACCAGTTTTTCGATTGGTTGCGATAAATGCTCCAATGGTTGTTGAAGTTCTGCTGAACCTGCTTCATCTGCTGGTGCACGGCCTTCTCCGCGTATTTCTGCATACGCGAGTCGAGCGTCGTGTATATCTTCAAGCCGTCGCTGTAAAGGTCATATTTGGGGTCGCCGTCGTCATCGCGGAAGTTCTGCTTGAAGTAGTCGGCGACATACTCACGGAAATATAATGCCTGACCATCATAGTTCTCCTCCACCTTGAAGTGCAACGTGATAGGAAGTTGCTGGAGAGAGTCGCAATCTTCCCGGCTCAAGTCGCCATGATGGAACATGTTTGCCAAGACGACATTGCGACGGCGCTTGCTGTTCTCCGGATTGGTCTTGGGATTATACTTTGACGTGGCTTTCAACATTCCCACCAACACGGCACAGTCTTGCGTTGAAATACTGTCGGGAGTGGTTCCGAAATAAGTGCGCGAGGCCGTCTTTATGCCATAAGCGTTATTACCGAAATCCACGGTGTTGGCATACATCGTTATGATGTCACGCTTGTTGTAGACCGTCTCCAGCTTGGTGGCAATAATCCACTCCTTGCTCTTGACGATAAGAATCTTCAAGCCAGGAATCTTGCCAAGAAGGCCAGTGGAATACTGGGAACGCACGCGGAACATGTTCTTTGCCAATTGCTGCGAAATGGTGGAAGCGCCACGTCCGTCGTGATGCAAGATTACGTCTTTAACCACCGCGAAAAGTCCTACCACGTCGACGGCCATGCCACGCGGACGGCTATAGAAACGCTCATCCTCCGTATCGACCAACGCCTTGAAAAAAGAAGGGTTCACTTGGTCATACGCCACGGGCGTGCGGTTCTCGTTGAAGAACTTGCCAATCAACTTGCCATCGGCACTGTAGATTTCTGATGCCTGGTTGGATGGAGGGTTGAGGATGCCTGAGAAATAGCCAGGGCTCTTGCCAAACAACCAAAGGAAGTTGATGTCCACCGCCCCAAGGTAAATAAAGATAAACGCTAAGAACGACACGAAAGCGATAAGCATTTTCGTGTACCACGCCCTACCCTTATACAAGTTCTTGTACCAAGGCCAAAAGGCTTTAATCTTGCGCCATGCCCATTGCACGGCTTTTTTAAGTTTTCTCATAAAGCTGTTTTGCCAGTTACCATTAAGAAACTGATATAATCATTCTGCAAAGATACTTAATAATAGATAAACTACATACTGGCGGCAAAGAATTTATGTTTTGTTAAAAATAAGACAAGGGGATATGCCGCGAAGCATATCCCCTTGTTAATTAATATATAATGTGTAGACTACACCTTTGTGATTATTCCACACTTTGAAGCCTTGAGGAAATTGACGATGTTTTGCACCTCTTTCCCGTCGGGCACCTGCTGCTGTATCTGCAGCGTGGCGTCAAACGTGCTGTTCTTTCCGTGGAAAAGCAGACGATAGGCGTTGGCCACGTGCTTGCGCACCTTCTCGTCGATATGCCATGTTTCCATGAGGGTGTTGTTAGGCCCTGTGTAGGCTATCGGGTTGCCTCCGACGATCGCGTAAGGCGGCACGTCGTTGGAGAAACGTGTGCCAGCCTGAAGCATGGCGAGGTCGCCGACACGTGTACCGGCGTTCTCGATGACAGAGGAGCTGAATATCGCTCCGTTGCCTATTTCGCAGTTACCCGCGATCTTCGTGCCATAACCAAAGACGTTGAAATCGCCCACCACGGTGTCGTGGGAGATATGAACGCTCTCCATGAGGAAGTTGCCATTGCCAATGACGGTCTTGCCGCCCTCATGGGTCGCCCTGTTGATAATGACGTTCTCACGGATGGTGTTATTGTCGCCAATGATGACCTCGCTGCGCTCTCCCTGGAACTCAAAGTCCTGAGGGAAGGCACCTATCACCGTGCCTTGGTGGACCTTGTTGTCCTTTCCCATCTTGGTGCCATTGAGAATGCTCACGAATGGGAAGATGGTGCAGTTGTCGCCAATCTCCACGTAGTCCTCAATATACACGAACGGGAATATCTTAACATTGTTGCCAATCTTCGCCTTAGGCGAAATCACGGCCTTGTCACTTATCTGATTCATAGTCGCTTCGTTAATTACTAATCTATCATAACTGCCAATCATTTGGCACCACCGCCAAGAGCGTAGTAGAGGTTCACGACTGCCTGCATCTTTGAGAAATCGTCTTGCACCTGGTTGAGCTGCGCGTTGAGCAGGTTGCTCTGTGCGGTGATTACCTCAAGATATGTAGCCCCGGCGCTTGCCATGAGGTTACGCGTGTCCTCGACGTTCTTCTTCAGCACGGCTATGCGCTTCTGCTCCAGCTTGCTCTTCGCGTCGGAGGCATTGTAGAGCACGAGCGCGTTGCTGACTTCAGAACCAGCCGACAGCACGCTGCTTTGCCATGTGTTGAGGGCCTGCTTGTATTGATCCTCAGCCACGCGCAATCCGGCGCGAAGCTGTCCCTTCATGAAGATGGGCTGCGTGAGTGAGCCAACGGCCGAGAGGAGAATCTTACCGGGATTGGTGATTCCCATGCCGCCGCTGTTGGTGTATGCACCGGAGGCGCTGATGGTCAGCGAAGGATAGAAACGCGAGCGAGCGACCTCTATGTTGTAGAAGCAGTTGGCCAAAGCCATCTCGTTGGCGTGAACGTCAGCGCGGTTGGAAAGCAACTGCACGCCCACTCCCGTCGAGAATGTGGTGGGGAGGCTCTGGGCGTCGAGCGTGCTTCTTGATATGGCGTGAGCCTGCTCGCCCATTACCAGTGAAAGGCTGTTCTCTGTCTCGCGAATCTGGCGCTTGATGTCCTCCTTCTGCGTCTGCACCGAGAGGTAATTGCTCTCCGCGCTCTGCACGGCGGTAGACCTCACGCCCCTGACGGTCTGCAACTGAACCTTCATGATGCCCCATGTGTCCTTGGTCAGCTTCTCCATGTCGGTGACGATCTGGAGTTGCTTGTCGAGCATGAGGAGGGTATAGTACATGTTAGCCACGTTGGCAATGAGCTTGGTCTGCACAGCCACCTGATAGTCTTTCATCTGCAGCATTGAGACCTGTGTCGAACGCTTGGCCGCCGTGAGGCTGCCAAAGAGGTTGGCGTCCCAACTGGCGTTGACAGGAAGCGAGTAGGTCTTGTTGGCCTTCTGTCCGTCCCATGTGGAAATCGTGCCTTGCGGCGTGAAGGTGATGCCTGGCAGGAATGCCAACTTGGCCACCTTCAGCTGAGCCTCGGCCATGTCGATGTTCAACGCGGCGTTGAGCAGGTCGGGGTTGTTGGCAAGCGTCTTCTCGATGAGTGTCTGCAACTGCGGGTCAGTGAACACTGAGCGCCAAGGTATGTTGGCGAACGATGTCGTGTCGGTCACGGCAAGGGTGTCGTTATCGTTGACAGCATCGCGGATGAGTCCGGAGGTGTTGACAGCCGGCCGCTCATACTTGCCGTAAAGGCTCTTGCAGCCCGTGAGAGTCACGGCTGCAAGACCAATGATAAGGAAATTGTATCTTTTCATTATTATTCTCAATCCTTTTTGTCTAAAAACTGGTCGTGCCAACCTGTGGGAAGGCTTCTGTCTCCTTTGGCGTCCATCTCCGACTCCACAGCGGCTCCAGAGCGGGCATATTGGCTAAGCTCGGCCTCGACCTCCTTGTTGGACTCATCCTCAAACTTCATCGGCTTGACCTTCTCCTGCAGGTACTGGAAGATGCAGAACAATGCCGGCACCACGAACACCTGGATAAGGGTTCCCAAGAACATACCGCCTACGGCAGCGGCGCCAAGGGTCTGGTTACCAGACTTGCCCACGCCTGAGGCGAACATCAGAGGCAGCAAGCCGATGACCATTGCCAACGATGTCATCAAGATAGGACGCAGACGGGCCGCGGCGCCAAGGATGGCGGAATACTTGATGGCCATACCCGTCTCGCGGCGCTCAAGGGCGAACTGCACGATAAGGATGGCGTTCTTGGCCAACAGACCGATAAGCATGATGAGCGAGATCTGCATGTAGATATCGTTGGAGTGACCGAAGATATTGGTGAAGATGAACGCTCCGGCAAGACCGAACGGTATGGACAGCAACACTGCCAAAGGCAAGATGTAGCTCTCGTACTGCGCGCTCAGAATCAAGTAGACGAAGATGAAGCAGAGCACGAAGATGAGCGATGTTGAGTTGCTCGACTCAGCCTCCGAACGGGTCAAGCCTGAGTACTCGTAGCCATAACCCTGAGGCAGCATGTCGGCAGACACTTCCTTGATGGCTTGCATCACCTGACCGTTAGAGTAGCCGGTGTTAGGCGACACGCTCACGTCGATAGAGGTGAAGAGGTTGAAACGTCCGATGTTTGAAGGACCGTAGACCTTGCGCAGCTTCACGAACTCGCTCACGGGTGACATCTCGCCGGAAGAGGTGCGCACGTAGATACGGCTCAGTCCGTCGGGGCGCATGCGGCTCTCCACGTCGCCCTGGATCATCACACGGTAGAGTTTACCGTAAGCGTTGAAGTTGGATGCGTACAAGCCGCCATAATAACCCTGCATCACGCTGAGCACGGCCGATGGTGATATGCCGGCCTGCTTGGTCTTTGCCACGTCCACGTCGACCATGTACTGTGGGTAGTTAGGGTTGTACGACGTAATGGCCTGCTGAATCTCAGGACGCTTGTTCAGCTCGTTGAGGAAGCTCTTTGTTATGTTGTAGAACTTGTTGAGGTCGCCACCGGTCTTGTCCTGCATGGTCATCGTCACACTGTTCTGCACTGAGAATCCGGAAATCATAGGAGGACCGAATGCAAGGATCTGCGCGTCCTTGATGGCGGCTGTCTGCTTGTAGATCATGCCCAGCACCGAGTTTTGCTCGTAAGGGTTGACAATCAGCGCCATTGGGTCTTTATCCGTGATGGCGCGCTTGATGCGGGCGGTGATGCCGCCGGAGCGATCCTCAAACGACTTCAGCTTGATGATGAACGTAGCCTGGTCGGAACCCTGGCCTGCAATGAAGTTGTAACCCACGATGGCGTTACGGTGAAGGATGGCGGGGTTGCTGGCGAGCATCTTGTCGACCTGCGCCACTATTTGGTTGGTGCGATCCTGCGAGGTACCCGGCTTTGCCGAGATGGTAACGAAGATTGTACCGGTGTCCTCATTAGGCACGAGGCCAGTCTTTGTGATCTTCATGCAAACCACAAGCACTACCATACCCACGACCACGATGGCAGCCGTGATGACGCGATGGTTGATGACGTGCTCAACGCCAACCTTATACTTCTTGATGGTCTTGTCGAACATGCGGTTGAAGCCTGTGTGGAAGCGAGAGACAAACGAGCTATTCTTCTCGTTCTTCTCGGCGTCGTGCGGCTTCAGGAACATGGCGCACAACGCCGGTGACAATGTCAAGGCGTTCAACGCGGAGATGACGATACTCACGGCCATCGTGACACCAAACTCACGGTAGAACGTACCAGACGTGCCGCCAATGAAGCTCACAGGCACGAATACGGCCGACATGACCAGCGTGATGGATATGATGGCTCCCGAAATCTCGTTCATGGCGTCGATGGCGGCGGTCAAAGAGTTGTCGTAGCCGGCGTCAAGCTTGGCGTGCACGGCCTCGACCACCACGATGGCATCGTCCACCACGATGGCGATGGCGAGCAGCAACGCCGACAGCGTCAGCAGGTTGATGGAGAATCCGAATATCAGCAGGAAGAAGAACGTACCTATCAAGGCCACAGGCACGGCAATCATAGGAATGAGCGTCGAGCGCAAGTCTTGCAGGAAGATGTACACCACGAAGAACACGAGTATCAAGGTGATGAAGAGCGTCATGATAACCTCCTGGATAGACGCGAAGAGGAAGTCGGTAACGTCGTACATCATCACGATCTTCAGCCCTGGAGGCATGCTCTTCTGCGCGTCAGCGAGGGCGGCCTTCACGTCGGTGGCTATCTGTGTGGCGTTGGAGCCGGCAATCTGCTGCACCATACCCATACATGCGGGCTGGCCGTCGTTGTCAAGGTGCACGTTGTACATCAGCGAGCCAAGCTCTATCTTGGCCACGTCTTTCAGATGAAGGGTCTCACCGGTGGTCTTGCTCTTCATCACTATGTTCTGATACTCAATAGGCGTTGACAAGCGGCCCTTGTAGCGAAGGGTGTACTCGTAAGCCATGTTTGAGTTCTCGCCGAACTTACCAGGCGCGGCCTCGATGTTCTGCTCGGCGAGCACGCCCGTGATGTCGGAAGGAATCAGTCCATACTGCTTCATCTTGTCAGGCTGCAGCCAAATACGCATTGAGTATGTGGCCGTTGACGGGCTCTGCACGTCACCCACACCGTTGACACGCTTGATGAGCGGTACGATGTTGATGTCGTTGTAGTTGGTGACGAACTGGTCGTCGTAGCGACCGTCGTCAGAGGTGACGGCATACATGATGACGTTTGCCGTCTGGCGCTTCGTCACGGTTACGCCCACCCTTGTCACCTCGGCCGGCAGCAAGGCCTGTGCCTGCTGCACGCGGTTTTGCACGTTCACCGAAGCCATGTCGGCATTGGAGCCTTGCTTGAAGTAGACGGTGATCATCGCCGTACCGTCGTTGGTGGCTGAAGATGTCATGTAGGTCATGTTCTCCACACCGTTGATGCTCTCCTCAAGAGGCACCACGACAGACTTCATCACCGTCTCGGCGTCAGCGCCCTGATAGGTGGTACGCACCATGATGGTAGGTGGCGCGATATCCGGATACTGCTCGACAGGCAGTGAAGTCAGGCCGATGATACCCAGCAGCACGAGCAGGATGGATATCACGGTCGACAGAACCGGTCGTTCAATGAATTTTGTAAATGTCATAATTGCTCGAAATTAACTCCTCCTTATTTTCCTGTCATCGTCTTGACAAAGCCTTTGGCTGAGCTTTGGTTGGCTCCAAGCTTCTCGGCCTTCTCTATCTTCTCCTCGTATTGCTGCTCGGTAAGGGGCTTGATTTGCTCGCCGTCGGTAAGCTTCGTTATGCCCTTGCACACGTAGCGGTCGCCAGAGTGGAGACCGTCGGTGACGATGTAGTTGATGCCGTCGTCTTGTGGGTTAACCTTGATGGCAGTGTATTTCACCTTGTTGTCGCTGCCGACGATATACACGAAGATCTTGTCCTGCACCTGCACGGTAGCCTCCTGCGGAATGATTACCGCGTCGTTGCTCACGTGAGGCACCACGATTTGGCCCGCGCCACCGCTCTTGAGCAGACGCTGTGGGTTGGCGAAATGGGCTATGAGTGTGTAAGCGCCGGTTGAAGCGTCGATCACGCCGCTCATCTTCACCACGCGGCCCGGCTGGTTGTAGATGGTGCCGTCGGCAAGCTGGAGCTTCACGGCAGGCATCTCCTTCAGCACGCCGGCAACGCTGCCCGCGTTCTTCGACATGCCGAGGATGTCGGGCTCGCTCATTGAGAAGAACACCTCCACGGTGCTGACGTCGGAAACGGTTGTCAGCGTGTTAGACGCCGACACGAGCGCGCCTTTCTTGAAAGGCAGGCTGCCCACCACGCCGCTCGCCGGAGCGCGAACCACGCACCACGACAGGGTCTCCTCAGCGGCGGCGAGAGCGGCCTGGGCCTGGGCCACCTGAGCCTTGGCCGTGGCATAGCTGTTCTGTGCCGTCTCAAGCTCATACTGGCCGATGATGTGCTGGTCGAAGAGCTTCTTGTTATTAAGATATGTGAGACGCGCGGTATTGGCCTGGGCGCGGGCCGTGTTCAATGCCGCGCGGCACTGGCTCACCTGGGCGCGATATGTCTCGCTGTCGATAGTGAACATTGGCTGGCCAGCGCTCACCGTCTGGCCCTCTTGAACATAAACGTTAGTGATGAAGCCCGAGATTTTCGGGTGCACGTCAACATCCTGAATACCCTTGATTGTTGCCGGATAAGTGGTCTGAAGGTCAGCACTCGATACACCCGCGGTCTTCACGGGGAACTCATTGTCCTGAAGGTCAGCCAGTCCGCCGCCGCTCTTCTTGCCACAAGAAGCAAGTGCCAATGCAGCCAAAGCCACAAACAAACAACTCTTGATTTTCATACCTAAATTTAGAATAATATTATTATCAATTTTTATCACTTAAATCACGAAAGGTGCGTTGCAAAAAGCCCGAAAGGGCACAATATCGCTTTACAATGCGCAAAGTTAGCACTTTTATCTTGGAAAACTATTTTCGCCCGTTGAGTTTTTAACAACAATTACAATCGTTTGTCGTTTCTTTTATACTATTATAACCAAATGACAGTAAAAAGGCCATGAAACGTCTACGCCAGTCCCATTTCGGCGGCTTTCTCCTTGAGCAGTCGCATGAGTGGCTCGCGCTCGTTGGGCACCTTGTCGTCGAGCACGGCGTCTTTCAAGGTCTGCTTCAGCGTGCCGACCTCTCGCGAGGGCTTGAGGTTGAACATCTCCATTATCTCGTTGCCGTCAATCACGGGCTGTAGCAGGCGCTTGTAGTCGCGCTCCTTGAGGTCGGCAATCTTCGCGCGCACTATGCGGAAGTTGTCGCGGAAGCGCGCCTTCCTCACCTCGTTCTTGCTGGTGATGTCGGCGTCGCAGAGCCGCATGAGGTCATCGATGTCGTCGCCGGCGTCGTTGATGAGTCGGCGCACGGCCGAGTCGGTCACCTCCTCGTCGGCAATGGCTATGGGGCGCATGTGCAGCTCCACGAGCTTCTGCACGTATTTCATCTTCATGTCCATCGGCAACTTGAGCCGCCTGAATATCGACGGCACCATCTTGCCCCCCACGAACGGGTGGTTGTGGAACGTCCATCCCTGCGCGGGCTCCCAGCGCTTGGTCTTCGCCTTGCCTATGTCGTGGAGCAAGGCCGCCCAGCGCAGCCACAGCGACGTGGGCTCGCCGTCGGCTCCGGGCTTGTTGCCGTCGCACACGTTGTCGAGCACCTCGAGCGAGTGGTAGAAATTGTTTTTGTGGCCCTTGCCGTTTTTCGTCTCCACCACGTCGAGCGCGGCGAGCTCGGGCAGGATGAGCTTGAGCAGGCCGCAACGCTGGAGGTCCACGAAACCGCGACTGGGCTGCGCGGTCATCATTATCTTGTTCAGTTCCTCGGATATGCGCTCACCGCTGATTATCTTTATGCGGTCGGCATTGCGCTCCAAGGCGTCGAAGGTCTCCTCGTCGATATAGAAACGCAGCTGCGTGGCGAACCTCACGCACCGCATCATGCGCAGGGGGTCGTCGGAGAAGGTGATGTCGGGGTCGAGCGGCGTGCGTATGACGCCGTCTTCCATGTCGAGCAGGCCATAGAAGGGGTCCACTATCTCGCCGAAGCGGTCCTTGTTGAGACACACGGCAAGGGCGTTGATGGTGAAGTCGCGGCGGTTCTGGTCGTCCTCAAGGGTGCCGTCCTCCACGTGCGGCTTACGCGAGTCGTGGCTGTAGCTCTCCTTGCGCGCACCCACGAACTCCACCTCATGGCCATGCCACTTCACCTGCGCCGTGCCGAAGTTCTTGAACACGGATAGGTTGGCACGCCCCTTGAGCAACTTCTTGAAAGCCTTGGCCACCTCTATGCCACTGCCCACGACAACGACGTCGATGTCGTTGCTCGGCCGCTGGAGGAAGAGGTCGCGCACGTATCCGCCAACGACGTAGGTCTCAAGGCCGAGACTGTCGGCGGCTTCAGAAATCTTGTGGAATATGTCTTTGTCAAGCAGCTTGGCCATGTCGGCATCGCTAAGCATTCTCATCATTGTATCGCTTTTTTTCTAATAGCTTGCAAAAGTACGAATAATTAATGGATTTCGCCCCCTTTCGCCCTTGTCTTTTTATCATAGGTCAAGAGATGGTAGACTTTAGGCTGGTCTGAAGTAGCTGAAAAATATGCGCTTTGCAGGTGCAACCCCTGCAAAGCACCACGGTAAGGTAATAACATCACTCCAAATTCTGGAAGCCCCCGCAAAAAAAATCATTAAAAGGCGCGGGAACTCGAAAAAAATAGCCTAACTTTGCAACGATGCCTTTGACAGCAACCCTGTGGGTTTCAAGACTCTATTACTTCACCAACAACACGACACACAAGATGAAAACACCATTACTCCTCATCTCCATTTTGTGCGGCATGGCGTTAACAAGCATTGCCGCTCCACGCTCCTTGAGCCAAGCCAAGGCCATCGCCGCCAAGTTTGCGGCGCAAAAGGGCGGATCTGCCAAAAAGGCGGCAAGGCGAGCGCTCACCTGCGCCCGTGCAAGCGAGGCCGACAGGCCTTACTATGTGTTCAATCAAGGCGACAACCAAGGGTTCACCATCGTCTCGGCAGACGACGTGCTGCCCGAGATAGTGGGCTACGCCGACACAGGAGCATTCGACGACGGCAACATGCCTGAGGGTCTCGCCGCTTTCATGGACGCGTACCGGAAGACGGCAACAGCCATCCTCGCCGGCGACAAGGATGCCACTGACAACATGAACAAGCTGACAGCCATCAGGAGCGCGGGCAAGGCCACAGCCGTCTCGCCACTGCTTGGGAGCATGGCATGGAACCAAAGCGAGCCTTACAACAACCAGTGTCCCCTTTGGAACGGCACTGACCGCGCGGTGACGGGATGCGTGGCAACGGCCATGGCGCAGGTCATGGCATACTATAAATACCCTGCCACGCTCCAAGCCGACATCCCAAGCTATAAATACAGGTATGAACTTACCACGGAACCCATTGCCAAGGGAGCTGCCTACGACTGGGACAACATGTTGCCACGCTATACGAGCGGCTCCTACACCGAGGCGCAAGCCAACGCCGTGGCAAAGCTGATGTTCCATTGCGGAGCCGCCGTAAAGATGAAGTATGGCCCTGTCTCGGCCGCCGCCGTGCGCCCGGCGCAACTGTCTGAATTCTTCGGTTACGACGCCGACCTGATGCAGGAGGTGTATCGCAAGTCGGTGACTCTCGACAAGTGGATTGAGCTGCTCGATGGCGAGCTGCAAGCTGGCCGACCAATACTCTATTCTGGCACAAGCTCCACTGGTGGGCATGAATACGTGTGCGACGGACGCGACGAGGACGGATTGTATCACATCAACTGGGGATGGGGAGGAAGCTACAACGGATATTTCGACATCAACATCCTGAACCCCGACTACCAAGGCTCGTTTCCAGCGGAAGACGGCTACACAAGGGACGCGTGCATCGTCATAGGCATCGCGCCAGACAACGGCAAGGTGGACAAGCCATTGATGGAAAAGCCCAGCTCGCATGTAGGACAATACTACTATAACAACCTCAAGTGGACGAGGCAAAAGAGGAACAACGCGAGCGAGAGCTTCGCAGGAAGCGTGGATATAGTGTTCTGCAACCCCACCGACAAGGACTTCGACGGCATGGCGGGCTTGGGCATCAAAGACGACGACGGCAACGTGAAACTCATCGCCAAGGCCTTCGACCTTTATTTGCCGAAGCAAAAGGGCAACGCGACGTATTATAGGAGCCACACCTTCGACTTCGACTACGCCTTCCCCAAGGGATGCACCATCCTGTATGGCGTGTACAGCTACGATGGCACGACATGGCAGACGTGCGTGCCATACAAGTGGATAGAGATGGGCAAGCTCGACTACCTCAACCTCAAGGCGACCGACACGGAAATAAGCCAGGCGAAAAGAATAGACCTCACGGCAAGCATAACCACCTACGACGAGGTGATTCGCAACACGACAAGCAATGTCGACATCGTGCTCCACAACAACCTGCCTGAGGAATACCTTGGCAAGATTTCAGTGTTCGTCAGCGAAACAGGCGAAAAGCCTTCGGCGGCCACAGGGGAATACACGGTGAGCGTGCCTGGCAAGGGAAAGACCACTCGCACCATGAGGATAAGCCCCGCGTCGGAGAAGGCGTACATTTGGGTGTGCGACGAGCTGGGCAACAGCATCGTCAGCGGGCACGCGCTTTCCACCGTGGCGCACGCCGCGCCTGCGGTGACCCTCACGTCGGCGAAGATGAACGCCACGCCAGGATTGTATGAAACGAAGAACGCTTACTATAAGGTTGGCGAACTGGTAAAGGCACCGTGCACCAACGAGGAGAAAGCGACCTTCGACTATGACATAAGGAACACGGGCGGCAGGACATACCGAACCTTTGTCATAACGTGCCAGGGACTGCCCGACGGCAATACGAAGAAGTTCCAGAAGACGCTGACCTTGGAACCAAACTCCGTCAACCACGTCACGATGGAGGCGACGCCAGAGGAAATGGGCAGCAAGTTCATACGGTGCTCCTTGACCATGACCGTTGAAAAAGACGGCGCGACAATGAGCTCTGAGGTGGAAAGGCAGAGGATTGACCGCATCCCAGCCAAGAGCGGATATTATACTTTCGCCCCTGGCTGGTTGTTGGTATATGTCGGGGGCAAGGAAGCCACAGGCGTACAACAGCCCACTGTCAACGACCCACTCACCAGCAGCGCGAAGGTATACGACTTGAAAGGCAACCTGGTGGATGGCTTCGGCACTCGCGAGAGCTTCGGCAAGTTGCCGCAGGGAATATATATCGTGAACGGCAAGAAACTGTTGAAGAAATAATCTCGTGACAATGGCCGTTCATGTGGAGCGCCAACGTCGAAAGTGTAAAATATTATTGCCTAAATTTAACACTTGGAAACCAGTGCTTTTAGAACAGGAAAACGGCGTGAGGCTACCCTTTGGCAACACCGTCGGCGGGTTTTCAGCCAGTTTTTTTTGCCATAGTAGCCAAATGGCATCGCCGTTACAGTGTAATCGCGTTGCCGTTACGGTGCAATGGCGTTGCCGTTACGGTGCAATGGCGACGCGATTACAGTGTAACGGCAACGCCTTTTTAGTGTAAAATCGACGTTTGAGAATCGTTAAAAACACAACCACTTAATAATCAATCACTTATCAAAATCACCCATAATCGCGTCATTTCCACCCAAGCGACACCTCGGTTGAAAAAAATCGATTCTCAGACGACCATTTGTAAAATATTATTCAACTTGCAGGGGCCGGTCTTGTGGGCCCACAAATAACGTTCGACCTATGTTCAATGGTTGTGACATTTTTTTGTAAGCCGGCATAAAAACCGGCCACTGCAATGCCAATCCCATTCGGGGTCACGGATGGCCCATTGTTGTTTCCTTACATTTTAATCCTTACATTATTGGCTTATTCGGGAAAAAAGCGATAACTTTGCGTACTCATACAATAAAGTCGGACACGAATCCGTTTGTTACATAAACAAGCAAAACACAGGTAATGAAGAAAATCATCATATTGTTGCTCCTCGCGTTGCCGCTCCACTTGCTGGCACAGTCGTCGATGACCGACTCGCAGGTGGCGAGCTACATACAACAGGAGATGAAGCGCGGCACGTCGCAATCGCAAATAGTGACCCACCTCATGCAGAGCGGCGTGGACATCTCGCAAATCAGACGCGTGAGGAAGGCTTACGAGCGCGCCAAGGACGGCGCTGGACTGGGCGAGGCCACGGCATCGCGCGGACAGGGACAACGCAGGCTGAGACAGGCCAACGGCGTGGGCAAACAGGGCACGGGCGACAAGCAAGCCGACGCGCTCGCCACACGGGAGGCCAACGCGCAGAGGGATGCCACGACGACGCAGCGACTGGCGGGCAACGCCTCGTGGCAACAGCAATACGACGACGAGGACTCCGACTTCAAGAGATACCAAGAGAACATAGCGGCGTTCTCCGACGGCAACGAGGATGACAACGCCACTGGCAAGACAAACAAGAAAAAAGTGTTCGGGCGCGACATATTCTCGAACAAGAACCTATCGTTTGAGCCGCTGATGAACATTGCCACGCCACAAAACTACGTGCTCGGCGCCGGCGACCAAGTGTCGGTGGACATCTATGGCGCGTCGCAGAAGTCGGTGGACTGCACCGTGTCGCCCGACGGCGACATCGTGATCGAGGGCTACGGCCCCATACGCGTGGGAGGACTCTCCGTGGCGGCGGCCAAGGCAAGGCTGCGCGCCACGCTCGGCTCGCGCTACCAGTCGAGCCGCATCAACCTGTCGTTAGGTCAGACGCGGACGGTGTCTATCAACGTCATGGGCGAGGTCGTGAAGCCCGGCACCTACACTCTGTCGGCATTCGCCTCGGTGTTCAACGCCCTCTACATGGCCGGCGGCACCAACGACATAGGCACGCTGCGCAACATAAAGATTTACCGAAACAACCGCCTCGTCAGCGTGTGCGACATCTACGACTACATCCTCAACGGCAAGATGACGGGCAACGTGCGGCTGCACGACGGCGACGTGATAATAGTGGGGCCATACGACTGCCTGGTCAACGTGACGGGCAAGGTGAAACGACCCATGTATTATGAGATGAAACGCAACGAGAGCCTGCAGACGCTGCTCAGGTATGCCGGGGGCTTCACGGGCGACGCTTACAAGAAAGCCGTGCGCGTGAACCGCAAGACAGGCCGCGAATATGCAGTGTTCAATGTCGACGAGTTCGACATGAGCGCGTTCCGCATCGCTGACGGCGACTCGGTGAGCGTCGACTCCATCCTACCACGCTACGCCAACACGGTGGAGATAAAGGGCGCGGTGTTCCGCCCGGGGATGTATCAGCTTGGCGACGGCATCAACAGCGTGCGCTCACTCGTGCAGCATGCCGAAGGACTGACGGAGGAGGCCTTCACGGCACGCGCCGTCATGCACCGAATGAAAGCGGACCGCACCCTGCGCGTCATACCCGTTGACATACAGGGTATCATGGACGGGCGCGTGGCAGACATCCCCTTGAAAGAGAACGACGTGCTTTTCATCCCCACCAAGCAGACGGCGATGAACGAGCAGACGATCAGCATACAAGGCGAAGTGGTGTACCCCGGCATCTACAAATATGCCGACAATGAGACCCTCGAAGACTTCGTGCTTCAGGCAGGCGGTCTGACCGACAAAGCCTCAACCGTGAAGGTCGATGTGGCACGGCGGGTCGGTAACCACAAGGCACTGACCACAGACAGCATCATCGCCAAGACCTATTCGTTCGCCTTGAAATACGGCTTTGTCGTCGACGGCGAGCAGGGCTTCGTGCTCCAGCCTTTCGATGAGGTATACGTCCGCAAAGACCCGAGCTATACCGTGCAGCAGAACGTGAGCATTGACGGTGAAGTGACGTTCCCCGGCACCTACACCCTCTCCCGCCGCAAGATGCGGCTCACCGACCTCGTAGAGGCTGCCGGTGGTCCGACGAAGCTCGCTTATATCCGGGGCGCGCGCCTGGAGCGGAGAGCCAACGAGACGGAGAAGAAACGTATGGAAGCCGTGCTGAAGATGCAACAGGAGCAGTTGCAGCAGGACCTCATGTCGCTGGCCGCAAGCCAGAGCAACAACACCTCCCTGGCTCAGATGGGGCAGCAGAGCAAAGAACAGCAACTTCAGAAGTTCCAGGTGCCCGACTCCTACCCGGTAGGTATAGAGCTCGACAAGGCACTCGCTGACCCGTCGGGCGATGCCAACATCGTGCTGCGTGAGGGCGACCGCCTCGTGCTGCCGCAGTACACGGCGACGGTAAAGGTCAACGGTGCCGTGATGTACCCCAACACGGTGAGCTATCTCAAGGGTAAAAGCACAAGATATTATATCAATGCCGCCGGTGGCTTTGCAAGAAATGCCCGCAAGAGAAATGCGTATATCATCTACATGAACGGTATGGTGACCAAAGCTTCTCAAGGCAAGGTGGAGCCCGGCTGCGAAATCGTGGTGCCCAGCAAGATCCTGCGCCGCACAAGCACCGCAGAACTGCTTAGCATCGGCACCAGCATCTCGTCTATCGCTGCGATGATCGCTACGATTGCCAATATGGCGAAGTAATATCCTCTTAATGGGAGCCTTACGCTTGCGCAGCTTCCATTTCTTCTCTTTCATACTCATAACTCACTATAAACAAGCACTTTGTGCTTTTAGTGAGGAAGATGTGGAGTCTATAAATGGCACAGTCTGCATGACAATCGCACCATATTGAAGACTAAAAAATCTTACAATGAAGCAAGAAACAGAAACACGCAAAACTGAATTTGCCGTATTTTGCATAGAAAACACAGCCGAACGATTAAAATGCAATGGCCGTGACATCATTAATGCATTGAATGAAACTAAAGGAATAGAAAATTTCATATATCCAAGTTTTGAAGCCCTTCATACACAAAGCAAAGATTACATAGTTGATGAAGTAATTACTTACCTCAAAGAGCACAACCCTAAAACATTAGTAAAAGAATGATAGTATATCATGGCTCAACTGATGTCATAACGAATCCACTTGTAAACGTCGGAAGGAATAATCTGGATTTTGGAAAGGGATTTTATGTCACCGTTCTTAAAAAGCAAGCAATAGCTTGGGCAACGCGCCCTGTAAACATAGGGAAAAACAAATATCTCAATGTTTATGAACTTGACATCAACGAGATAGAAGCCAAAGGCTACAATATACTGAAGTTCAAAGAATATGGACAAGAGTGGCTTGACTTTGTTGTTGCCAACAGGAAAGGGAATTCGCACTGGAAAGAGTTTGACCTAATTGAAGGCGGTATAGCAAACGATAGGGTCTTCAACACCATAGAACTATATTCCACTGGACTGATAACAGCCACAGAGGCTCTACAAAGATTGCGATATTATAAGCCAACCAACCAAATATGCATTATAAATCAAGAGATAATAGACAGGTATCTAAAATTCACACATTCAATATCCATAAAGAAAGATGATTAAGGACAACCCTCTTATCAACAAGACTATCTTGCAAATGAAGTTTGCGAGGATTATAGTTATCCTTTCTGAACGCCTCAATATTCCCCAAAGCTCAGCATTACGACTCTTCTATTCCACAAGAGTATACCAATATATGTGCAACCTGCAATTTCATTTGCACAACATGAGCGATGCTTATTGCGCTGACGAGGTAATGCTTGAAATAGAGAACGCGTAACCATCCCGTCTTCCCAAGCTCTTACAAAACCAAGACCACATATAACATGACAAACAAGGGCAAGGCAGAAGGAAGCAACACATCCTGCGACATGACGGGATTGACCGAGGATGATATTTCCAACCTCAGCCATTGACTTGCAGGGTGCGGGTCTTGTACCCGTCCGCAACCCGGAAGGTATTCTGAATGCCAACACCTTTAAATTAAGAATAAATATTATAATTTACAACAAGGAAACTTGTTTGCACAACATAAAAGACTTATTTTTGCAAAAAATGACAAACATGACAAAGAATAAAATTCAAATAAAAAGAGAGGGAAAACTCATAACCGTATTAGATGAGAAAGGACATGTTTTGTGTTCTTCCACACGTCATTCAGTTGTGAGAAAAGACGAGCATCCATATATGACAGGATTCTCGAAAATCGCTGATTTAGGGAACAACTATTCAGAGATGTTAACTTTATTACGATTGAACAACACTTCTAATCGAATAAGGGATTACTGGGAGAACGTAGGCAATTACGCACTGAATATAATGACAAAATAATATTAGCAAAAATATGAAGGACACAATTGATTCTAAAATGGCTGGCAATAACCAAGATGCCAGACACGAAGAAAGCCAACTCCCGAAAGAACTTATAGAAGCTCTAAAAGATCTTCCTAAAGAAGAACAGGTCAAGATAAGTCAGATTATCTATAGTCAACATCTTACGGCATTTAAAGGTCCACTTCCACCTCCATCAATTCTCAAAGAATACCAGGAGATAATTCCTAACTCACCAGAAAGGTTCCTTCAACTGGTTGAAAGAGAACAGGCACATACACTTTCCTGTGAGAAAAGCATAATTATAAACCAAATCCTACAAAACTGGGTTGGGCTAATTATTGGTGCGGGACTGGTCATTTTCCTTTGCTTAATGGCATACGATTTAGCGACTAAAGGCTATGATTTACTTGCTGGTATAATCTTTTCTACAACACTTGTTGCTGTAGCCGCAATCTTTGTTCTTAGAAAATTACCCTCTAAGACCACAAAAGAATCTGATACCAACAACAAGTCATAAGATAGGCATTCAAATAGTCTCGAATGGCAAACTTGGCAACAAGAAATGAAAGGAAAACTAAACGACGTGTCTAAAAAATACTGAGAGTTCTAAGCAATGGCGAAAACTCGAGTGATTGTTAATAAATTAAGGGTCTTCCGGAATTTGGAGTGATGGCATCTAAAAGAGTATATGTACCGTTTGAGTTTTGACTCTTACAAGCCCTTTATTACAAGCACTTTAGGTAATGTTTAGCTGTCAAAAACGGCACTGCTTTTATATCGTGTGCAAATTACGACTTTTGTACTCTCTTTATCTTGTAAATAAAGATATTAGAGAAAGTTATTGTTGTCTATGCAATTGATTTTCAACAACTATACATCATCACTCCAAATGTCGGATGAACCTCTTTTGAAGACATATATGATAAAAATATAACACAGAAGAAAGCAACGCCTACCGCGACATCATGGATAATATAAAGACGGCGAAGGCCATGCTCGCGAAAGCATGACGACAAAGGACAAATGGAGGATTAATAACCATATTAGATGAAGAACATGACAATTACAAAAAACAGCCATGGCACGGTTCTTGGCATCAAAAAAGAAGAAGCAAGACTATATAAAACAGCTTGAGAATAGGATGAAAGCAGAAAACGAAAAGTCCACTGGACTTCAAGCAAACTATTTCGAAGCACTAAGAAATAGCCTGACATTGATATAATCAATGGTTCCGCACCATATAAAGTCAAGAAAAACGAGTGTTATTACCAGTTTAAATACATTCATAAATAAGATGGAAATAGAACAAACAAGAGAAAAGGCCATAAAAGAAACAGCGAATTTCCATGAAATTGATTTCATAAATGTTACAAAACAAGTACTAAAAGACTGGAAATATCTTTTAATATTTGTTGGCATCTCATTCGTATTAGGTTGCATTATAGCCTTTAACACACCCAAGTCATACACCGCCAACGTTGTTTTAGCTCCAGAGCTGAACTCAAGCAGTATGGGTCTAAGTGGGAATCTCGCTGATATGGCATCAAACTTAGGAATTGATCTAAGTGATAAGAAATCTGCAGATGCTATATATCCAGACATTTATCCAGACATTTTCGAATCGCCCGACTTTATTCTTGGTTTGTTTAATGTTAAAGTGACAACAGCAGAAGGAATAACAAAGCCATACAAAGAGCATCTATTAAAGGATTCAAAAAGTCCTTTTTGGACTTATCCAAAGGCCCTGCTTGCTCAAGCTCTTAAAAAGAAGAATAACACAAAGGTAGGCCGAAAAGCAAATGGAAGTAACCCATTTCTCATTTCTCAAGATGATGCGGATCTTTGCAGTGCCATTAGAAACTTTATAGCGTGCCAAATTGATAATAAGACATCAATTATTACAATTAGCGCAACCGACCAAGACCCCATGGTTGCTGCTATTATAGCCGACACTCTCCAGAAAAGACTTCAGACCTATATCACAGAATACAGGACTAAGAAAGCAAAGAACGATTACCTATATTTTAAAAAGCTTAATGAGGAAAGCAAATCAAGATATTTCAAAGCGCAAAAAGCATATGCAAGGTATGCTGATGCTAATATGGACCCAGATCTTGCTTCTATTTCTACGCAAAGGGATCAGCTGGAAAATGAGATGCAACTGCGTTATAATATTTATACTCAAACATTAGCCCAGTTGCAACAAGCATTAGCAAAAATCCAGGAACGGACACCTGCTTTCAGTATCATTCAACATTCAAGAATGCCGTACAAGTCAAGCAGCAGATCGAGACTTTCCACAGTAATGATCTTCATTGTTTTAGGATTTTTCATTGACTTTGTTTGGCACGTATTAAGGACAGATAATCGACATCATTAGAATCTTGATATTATTAAGTATTAGGCATTATTAAAATTACACATTATGGAATATTCCATTCCATATCTATCCATACTAATATATTTCGGCGCCAGCGCCTTTTTCTTCGAACATACAGAAAACAGAGCGAAACAACAACATATAGTCTTGTTGTCCATACTTGTCTTATACGTCTTTTTCGCTTTCCGAGGATATGTATATTCCGATTGGACGAGCTATGCTGAACTGCTTCGCGATGTAGAGTGGGACGATGTCTTTCGTATTACTGATCCACATCAGAAAGCGGTTGTCAGGGAACCAGGATTCACAATCCTATGTGTACTATGTAAAAGCATCACAAGCGAATTTGCCTTTCTCGTAATTGTCATTACGACAATAGACACCGCTCTATTCTGTCATTTCCTTAAACAATGGGATATCAGAAACCTACCCTTTGTTTTTATGCTTTTCATAACCTTCGACGGAATAAGTATAATGTTCAATCTTTATAGAAACCAAATTGCCATTTTTATCTTTCTGAATTCCTTGACATATCTAATTCAAAGAAAGCCATTGCCCTATTTTGGACTATGCCTACTGGCATTGAGTTTTCACCTTTCATCAATCGTATATTTTCCGCTGTATTTCTTCTTAGATAAAAAGATCAACAAATGGTTATTTTTGGGCCTATCATTAGGCTTTATAGCTTTCTATTTCGCTAAGATATCAGTTGTAATGAGCTTTGTCAAACTCTTTGGCGCCGATGGAGCCCTTGGGGAGAAGGCCGCTTTCTATACAGAAGCACTGACAAGTTCAAGAGCTTTCTCATTAACCGGGACCATAGAGAAGGTCGGCTTAACAGCACTTATCTTTCTTTACTATAAAGAGTTGACAGAACTGAAGAATAGACACATTATCATTAATTGTGTTCTTATATACTTTTTCTTCTATTATGTGTTTGCAGAATTTCAAGATTTAAGCTCTCGCCTGGCGATACTCTTTGAATTTTCATATTGGATAATATGGATTGACCTTGTAAGTGTACTACTATTGAGGAATAACAAGAAGCTCCTTTCTGGGACGCTCTTCTTATACTGCTTCTACATAAACTTGATGGCGTATAATCAACCTATTCAACAGTATGACAATCTTTTGTTTGGGGGAATGTCCCAACAAGAGAGACTCAGAATCATGAATCGGACATTTAAACCTGGAAATTGAAATGCTTAAAAGAAAGGCTAAAATTGGTATCATTAGTCTCGAAGATCCAACGGATAGAAACATATCCTCCGGAACAAACTATAAAATTGTTGAGACGTTGAGACGTGAAGGTGCAGACATCATCTGGCTACATCCCTATCACTCTTGGCTATGGATATTTCTTGAAAGGGCACTTCGAAATATCTATAAGCTCCTTTCATCAAAGACTTTTATGTTCCGGCATACCTGTATGGGAGCATTCTTAGAATCACACTCCATTAAAAGGGAAAAAATAGAAAAATGCGATATAGTCTTCGCTTCTTTTTCCTCTCCCGCCTGTTACAAACTTCGTCTTCCGAAAGGGATGCCCCTCTTCTATATATCTGATGCACTTTGGCACTCCATGATAGGATATTATCTGAAACACATAGATAACTTCTCCAAACATGATGGGGACAAGATTGAGAGTTATGTTTTGAATAAAGCTTCTAAAATCATAGCACCATCCAAATGGATGAGAGATTCTGTCATTAATGATTATCATCAACCTGCAGAGAAAATATGCAGCATCCAATTCGGAGCTAATATAGACGAAAAAGACATAAAATATAAAAAGTTCGAGAAAAGACCAACTCTGGATCTACTTTTTATTGGTGTTGATTGGAAACGGAAGGGGGGAAAAATAGCCATAGAAGCCGCCCAATGGCTCAACGATAACGGAGTACCAACAACCCTTCATATTATAGGTGGTAGGGATATTGACAATGCCTCCTTAGCGACTAAAAATATTGATTATATTGGAATGCTTGACAAGAACCTTCCAAAAGACTACAAGAAACAAATTGAAGAACTCCGCCGAGATCAAGTATTAATATTTCCAACTCAAGCCGAATGTACAGGAATTGTCACATGTGAAGCTTGCGCTTTTGGCCTACCGGTATATGGATCAGATACTGGTGGTGTTGGAAGTTATATAACTGATGGAGAAAATGGGCGCTTATTGCCATTAGGAAGTAAAGGGAAAGACTACGGAATGAAAATTAAGCAGGATTTACTTTCCGGGAAACTTGAGGAGATGTCTGCTCTTGCCAGAAAAAGATATGAAGAAGATCTCAACTGGAACACATTCGGTGGAAAAATAGCAAGTTTGATTAATAATTACTTATGAACATTATCACGAGAATCATATCCAAGATCAAAGGTGATGATGCGAGAACAACATTGGCACGGAAAAATATCGCTATCTCGCTTGTAATAAAAGGTATAGCCATGTTGTCTTCTTTCATCATGGTACCATTGACCTTGAATTATCTTGATAACGAAGCCTATGGAATATGGTTAACTATATCTTCCATTCTTTTCTGGTTTACATTCTTTGATGTTGGTCTTGGCACAGGCATGCGAAACTACCTTTCTGCGGCTGTATCCAACAACGATATGGAGCTTGGGAAAAAATATGTTTCTACAACCTTCATTTTGCTTTTTATCCTTGCTGCGATTTTCGCGGTAATCATTTCCTTGACAGTTCCCTTCATTGACCTCAACAGTTTATTCAATACAAGAGCCATTAAGTCTACAACATTAACCGTTGCTTTGTTACTTGCCTTGTACATGACCTTAGCATTCTTTGTCGTCAGGAATGTAGGAACAATCTATATTTCCATGCAACTTCCCTTCGTAAACGATGCACTTTCTGTCTCAGGCACCATCGTTGGAATTATCCTCATCGCAATCCTATCACTTTTCACCAAAGGAGACTTAACTCTTGTTGTTGCGGCGTTTACTATTCCACCGGTGCTTATCTTTCTGATAGCAGCTATACCTACATTCAGACGCTACAAAGATATCAAGCCATCTTTCAAGGCTATAGACTGGAAGCTCAGCCATAATATTATAGGCAAAGGCATTGGCTTTTTCATTATTCAAATTACAAGTTGTTTGGTCATCTATGGTTCATCCAACCTCTTCGTCACTCACTTTTGCGGCCCACGAGAAGTCACAAACTATGGTATAGCCTACAAGTATATCAATCTGTTAAGTATGCTATATGTTATTTTTCTCACCCCCTGCTGGAATGCATATACGGATGCTTATGTTAAGAACGATATGAAATGGATTGGTCGTACATTTAAGAAAACATTTGAATTGTGGGGAATAATGGCGCTTGCAGGCCTTTGTCTTGTTGCTTTCGCTCCCATATTCTATCATCTATGGGTTGGTAATAAAGTTACAATTCCTGTTTCACTCTCACTATGCACATTGTTTTATATTTGCATGTACAATCTCAACAATTGCGTAACCTATCTTATAAACGGTCTGAACAAGATTCGCGTTCAGATACTTACTTCTTTGGTATTCACTGCTCTTTACATTGTCGCCGTATTTATTATTAAGGGCAGGTATGGAGCAGAAGGCATCGTGTTGGCGATGGGTATAGCATATCTACTTATGGCGCTCATCCACTTTTATCAGTGCCATTTATTAATTAACAACAAGGCTAAAGGCATCTGGAATAAATAATGGAGAAGGTTAGTGTTATAACTGTGGTCTTTAATGATGTCAAACACATCAAAGACACAATGGAAAGTTTTTTCTCGCAAACTTACGAGAATAAGGAATACATTGTCATTGACGGAGGGTCAACCGATGGTACCAAGGAAATCATAGAATGCTATGCAGACCGGCTTGCTTATTGGTGTTCAGAGCCTGATGGTGGCATTTATGATGCTATGAATAAAGGTATAAGTCATGCCACCGGAGATTGGATTAACTTCCTCAATTGCGGGGATAGATTCTGCGCAGACGATACCATTGAAAAAGTAATGGACTATTCCAATGGTTCAACTGTTGATGTTATTTATGGTAATTCCATATCTGACAATGGCATCCAACTCAACCGACAAGAGGCATCCAACGATATCGACTTGCTTAAGTATGAAGCGATCTATCGTCATGGCTGTTCGTTTATAAAAGCTAAAACGCAAAGATCCTTCCCTTACGATACATCAAAGATAAACAAATATGGTTTTGCTCTTGATTATGATTCTATCTATAGGATGTATCATACCGGATGTGTTTTCAAGAAGGTATCTATAGACGTTCAGATTTATCAAGCAGAAGGAGTGTCTGCCAACTATTTTAAAAGCCTTCTGTATAATTTTAGAATTACAACTCAGTATGGAGAAAAGATAAAAAAGTTACGCTTCTTTCTACGCAGGCTTCTATCCCACCTTGTGAAGAGAAACATTATCTTCCGTATAACCCGTGCCTTTCTGTACGAATATTATCTGAATAGCATCATGCCTCATATTCCCATACGGGAAATACGGAATCTGTCATTTAGAATACTCGGTGTCAAAATTGGGAGAGAAACCTATATAGAGCGAAAAAACTTCTTTTTGGCTCCTAAGCTAATCACTATTGGATCTTACTGCCATATTAATCGTGGATGCCTATTAGATGCGCGAGGCACTATAACAATAGGAAACAATGTTTCTATATCTCATCAAGTAAAATTAGTAACCGGCAGCCATGAAATTGATTCTATGGACTTTCATGGAGTTTATCTGCCAATAAAGATTGAGGACTATGTTTGGTTAGGTATAGGATGTACGATATTGCAGAATGTTACAATCGGAAAAGGCGCTGTTGTATGTGCAGGGGCTGTTGTAACAAAAGACGTTGAACCCTATTCAGTTGTCGCAGGAATACCTGCACGAAAAATAAGAGAACGCTCACATCATCTTGCATATCATTGTATGGGTAAACCTAAAATTTAAGAATTGATATGAATATATTGTTCGACTTAATTCCCACCCAAACTGAAAAAATCGGTGGTGTTTCTGAATATATCAGAAGCGTCTTTATAGCATTTAAAAAGTACATAAAAGAGAATCATATTCCTATAACTATATATGCATTTTTCGATGATACCCTCGGGAAATGTTTTTATAAGGATCTAAACTCAAAAGAACTTCTTGATGACAATGTTGTCGTAATAAGTTCAAGGGAAAGAGATCTGGGGAAAATTGTAGAGGACTACGATATAGACAAGATTTTCATAGGGGCTCTGCAGTTTTGGATAGGGAAATATGATTTTTCTCGATTAAATGCGCCCATCACAACCGTGATTCATGATATGCATAACACAGAGATACAAGATCTTAATCTATATGCATATTTATCCCTCTTTAAATCACCATATTTTCTATTAAGACAATTTGCTGCTAAGACGATAAGGAAGCAAAGCAATAGCAATACAGAGACACTCAACGTTCTTAGCACACTATCGAGGAAAAAAGGATGGGACTGTATAACGGTCTCTAATTACACAAAGTCTTCTTTGCTCTATTTCTATCCCTTTATAAGGGAGGAATCGATTAAAGTTTTAAGTAGTCCTGAGAGACAACTCATCTCATCCTCTGTATATGATAACAAAGAATTAGAGGCTCTTGTCAACAGTGGTTCCAAATATTTTCTATTAACGAGCGCCGACAGACCAGAAAAAAATGCATCTAATACGATAGCTGCATATACAAGATTTAGATCTTTTGCCTCAAAGAGACATAAAGAGATTCCTTTTTTAGTTACTATAGGACAGCATAACATTTCAGAAGATGGAATTATACCCTTACCATTTTTATCTGAATCAGATCTGGTAAAAGCTTATCAGAACTGCTATGCTTTGATATATCCTTCTTTCTTTGAAGGATTCGGCTATCCTCCGATAGAAGCTATGAAATATGGTAAACCAGTACTTGCTTCTAACGTAACTTCTATACCTGAAGTACTTGGGAGTTCTGCTATATACTTCTCTCCTTATTATAGAGCAGACATATTCAATGCTCTACGTGAACTTAATGACAAGAACTATGACTCATATGTACAGAAAGCTGAACGAAGATATGAAGAAATAAACAGGCAACAGAAAGTAGATTTAGTAAAATTGCTTGAGTTACTATCTTCACCCGATTGAGTATTTTTCATCCAAGAAAAAAAACTTTCATTTGTGTAATCGTAATGAAGCGGATCTTAGCTATTGTTTTTCTATTTAATCCGGACATTGAACAATTATTAAAAAGCATTTATAGCTACATTTACTCTATTGACAACCTGATAGTTTGGAACAACACCCCCAATATTTCAACAGATGAAGTCAAAAAGATATTTTGTGAAAAAGATTTTTATAAAAAACTTATCTTTTTAGGGAAAGGCTATAATTCTGGTCTTAGTGTCGCTATGAATGATGCTCGTTCTTACGCCTTGGAGAATCATTATGATTATCTATTGACGATGGATCAAGATAGCATCTGGAAGAATTTTAATAAATACTTGGCTGCTATGGATGAGATTGAAATCGACGACCCCATTTTCATTCCTCAGATTAACGCTAAGAATTCCTCAAATGAAATCGAAAAAATAGATGTTCCTTACACATCATTGATTAATTCCGGTACGCTATATAGTATTGGCGCCTTATTGAGACTTGGCTCCTTTGATAACCATTTGTTTGTCGAAGGAATCGATACAGAAATAGGCTTAAGGTGCGCCATCAAAAAGATTTCCATATATTGTGTCAAGAATGGAATTATTATTCAGACTTACTCTTCTCCCAAGAAACATCGCCTTTTAGGATTTAAATTTGAAAGTAGGAATACAAGTATAAGTAGAATAAAAGGAATCGTTGCATCTAATGTTTATTTATTTTATAAGTACCCTGTATATAGAACTCAGATCGTCAAGCATTTTAATGACATATATGGCATCCACTACCTGATCAAACTTCTACTATTTGAAAATAATAAGATAAGGAAAATAAAGGAATATCTTATTGGATTCAAATATGGATACGAAATTTGGACGCACAGAGACCAAAGATAAAAATACAAGAGTACATTATGAAGCCACGCATTATAGCATATTATCTTCCTCAATACCACCCTTTTACAGAAAACGACAAATGGTGGGGAAAAGGATTTACGGAATGGACCAATGTTGCACGCGCCAGGAAACTGTTTCCCGGACATGACCAGCCACATATACCCGCCGATCTTGGCTTTTACGATCTAAGACTTCCGGAGATACGGCAACAACAAGCAGACCTTGCAAAACAAGCAGGAGTAGAAGCCTTCTGCTATTATGAGTATTGGTTTGGTAATGGTAAGCAACTTATGCAAAGGCCTTTCGAAGAAGTGGTAAGGACAGGAAAGCCTGATTTCCCCTTCTGCCTGTGCTGGGCAAACCATTCTTGGTATAAGAAGCTATGGGATCCCAAGAAGAAAGGCAAAGATACCTTACTGATAAAACAAGAATACCCAGGAGTATCTGATTACAAGGAGCATTTTTATCATCTTTTACCTGCTTTTAAAGATGAAAGATACGTGAAAGTGAATGGCAAGATTTTCTATGTTATATACGATGCTATAGGATTCAAGGATGTAGAAACATTCATTTCGACTTGGCGTACGCTTGCAAGTCAAAATAGCATAAACGATTTCTATTTTGTGGCAACTGATTATAATTCAGAACATAAGGAGACTCTCCTCTCAGAAGGTTTTGATGCTATCAACAATGTAGATTACATCAATATTTATCATGTCGCCCATAAATGGGAGAAAGCGATCAAAACCATACTGCGAAAATATCTTGGAATCCCCATGATATACAGTTACAAGAAAGCTATCCGCTACATGATCAACCCCTCATGCAAAGAAAAAGATGTAATACCCGTTATTGTACCCAACTGGGACCACACTCCAAGATCTGGCCGAAAAGGATTAGTGTTCACTAAATGCAAGCCAATATATTTTCAACGACTTGCAGAATATGCATTCAACGTCATTAAGGATAAGCCCCAGGAAGAGCAAATTGTCATGCTAAAATCGTGGAACGAATGGGGAGAAGGCAACTATATGGAACCGGACATAGAATATGGACATGGCTATATTGACGCATTAGCTCAAGCCGTCAAAGATGTTTCTAAACTATAAATAAGATGAGATCTGCATATATCGGGAAAATACAACTCTCTGATGTCGACCTTTCATATCTTCATGAAGCACAGAAAATCTCAGATATCACTGTCTTCATGGAGGTAACACCCCGGTTCACCAAAGGTCCCGCATTTAACATAAAGCAGGTATATCCGCATTCAGGAATATTCAAGGCAGCACATATTTATCCTGAATTGTCGAAGTTTGATGGATTTTTAGACCTTGACAAATTCTATATTGTCAATACTTCTGGAAAACTTTGGCTCATTAAGTCCTTGTGGACTAACATATTATTACTAATATCATTAATCAAAGGCCATTTTGACTATGTACACTTGACATGGCCCCCAAGTCTTTATGAGATACCCATATATTTCATCAAGAGAAAACTCATTCTAACTGTTCATGACCCTTTCCCGCATTCGGGGCTCAATACGTTAATTGTACGCCTGAGAAGGGAAATTGCCTTTAGGTTGATCCCAAAGTTTATCCTCCTTAATCATACACAATTAGAAAGTTTCGAACAATATTACAACATATCGTCAAAGAGGATATTAGATAGCAGACTAAGTATTTACAATTATCTAAGAACAGTAAAAGCTTCGACAAACTTGAGGCCTAATAGTCAATACATTCTTTTCTTTGGGAAGATATCTCGTTATAAGGGAATAGACATTCTCTTTCAAGCAATGAAAAGGGTAAATAAGGAATGCCCAGAATGTAAACTAATTGTTGCGGGTAGTGGCATTTTCCCTTTTAATATTGATGAATATAGAAAACTACATTATATTGAAATTAGAAACAGATTTATACCTGAAGAGGAACTTGTAGAACTGATTAAAAACGCCGCGTTTGTTGTTTGTCCTTACACTGATGCGACACAGAGCGGGGTCATCATGTCCGCATTCGCTTTCAATATTCCGGTTATAGCGACAAATGTTGGGGCCCTCCCGGAAATGGTCATCCAAGATAAAACAGGGTATATAGTTAAACCAAAAGACCCAACTTCCTTATCAGAAGCAATTATCAACCTATGGAAAAACTCAGGCTTACGGAATACCTTTTCTAAAAATATTGAACTATCCTATCGGGAAGGTGATCATTCGTGGAAACAAATAGCTGAGGATGTAATTTCTTTTGCTAAGAATAAAAAATAACAATATGCAGCTTTCATTCATTATTATAGAATATCATAGCATTAAGGAAATAATATCTTGCATTGACTCAATCGAGAGTAAAGTGTCTTTATCGCATGAGATAATAATTTCTTCTAACTCTTGCTACAACCCTAAGGAAAAGGAATCCATACCACGCTTTAATAAAAATGTGCACTGGATCTTCAACGAATATAATGGAGGATATGCTTATGCAATGAACAGAGGCTTAGAGTTTGCAAGTGGTAAACACCTCGTTATTATGAATCCAGACTGCATACTAACGAATGACCTTACTTCAATGGTCAATTTCATAGACCAACATAAAGATGTGGGTGCCATTGCGCCTCAAATCATCGATAATAACGGAAACATACAAGACTCCGTAAGACCTTATATAACTCCAAAACGCTTCATCATTAGGCAAATTAAGAGATTAGTCAATAAGAAGACCTGTGTTCTAAATAAACATTTCGATTATAGTAAAGTACAAACTACAGATTGGGCAATAGGTGCTTTTATTATGATCTCTAAAAAAGTTTATAAGAAAGCAAAAGGTTTAGACGAAAATATGTTCATGTACGCAGAAGATGCAGAATGGTGTACTCGTATTCGAAGTTGTGGTTTTGAAATTGTATATTATCCCAGAATCCAAATAAGATACGAAGGAACAAGGAGAGCAAGAAACAATAGAAAATATGCATGGATATTTCTAAAAAGTCATTTTCACTATTGGCGTAAATGGGGGTTTTTCTTTAGCTATCCGAATCGGAAAAAGATTATTTGGGAATAAACGATTTTTCAGTTCACCCAACATCATCCATGCCAAGGTTATATACCCTGTATATTTCTCAAGACTATTACCTTTGGATGAAAATGTTGAAAACAGGCTGTAAATTCTACAACATACAAGATAGTCTTCTTTATTTTAGATATAATCCCGATACCATCAAGAAAAGAGGCGGATGGGGGTATGCCGTGGATGAAGCGAAGACACAATGGAAAGCCTATCACCAACTCCACTATCTCTCCATTGCAGACTTCTGCTTCAATGTCTCCATCCGGTTTACTACCCGGATTATCCCCAACAAGCTCCGCCAATTTATCTATGCTACCATAAGAAAGTGAAGAAAGTAAAGATATCACTTTCCATTCATCGATGCACCGCTTCTCGCGATTGAAGTTCACGCCAACCTTATAGGCTTTGCGGGGGAGTAAAGGAAAAGAAGCAGTGTAAATCCCTTTTGAAAGGGAAAAAGACACAAAAACGTCCCTTTCAAAAGGGATATTTTTGTATCTTTGTACCAAAAGTAAAATTGGATGGCTATGATAGAAGCAATATTATACAACTATATGCGGGAGATGCTGCGACAAACGCCTATGGAGTTTCATCGCTATCTCTATGATGAAATCAATTGGGATAACAGACTCATTGGTATCTTGAGCACCGCTCGTGGTGGTTCGATGCAAAGATTCTCGTAAAGACCTTCATCAACATCATTTTCGGCAAGGTATTCTAAGGACAGAGGAGACAGAGAGTCGTGGACAGAAAGACACAAAGGACAGATTGGGCTTTGATATTTAAGACAGGAAGACAGAAGAGACAGATTGAACTTTTTGCGCCATGCTAAGGCAAAAGACATATTATTGTCCACATGAATGCTCATGAATGGTCCAAGAATTTCTCATAAATGAATTCTTCTGTGAATAATTCGTGACGATTTATGTTCCTAGATGTAATAGCTGTTGTTCAGGAATCTTGGATGTGGGCGGAAATTCTGTTTTCTGCTACCGCCAAGGCTTCGGTCTTGACGAGGTTATACTTGTGGCTAACAGGGCATTAGCGAAACTATCATAGTTTTTTTATAACTTCCGCAGACAGTCCTGTCATCTCCGAAATCATTCCATCTTCCAGTCCTCTTGCTTTCATCTTCCGTGCCACTTCCAAGGCTTTTGCCCGAGCACCTTTCTCTGTTCCGATAGCAATACCTTTTTCCGTCCCAATGGCGATACCTTTCTCCATTCCTTCGCGTTTGGCAGCATCCATACCGTTTTTGATGTCACGGTAGGCATTGGCACTCAGCTCGTAGGCACGGCGGTCTTCTGTAGTCATCTTGGCAATCTCAGCAGTCTTGAAAAGCTTTTCGAAGACACGACCTTGCAAGGCCAGCGGACGGCTCATCAGATTTTGGAGATTCCTTAAGCAATAGATCCATTTCTCCAAGAGGCTATCGCACTCCTCCAAGGTCTTGTGGAAATTGGCAAGCTCCACATAGATATAGGTGAGCTTGTCGTAGAAGATTTCGTGCGAATCCGTATCCATGAGCTTCACCTCACGGAAAATACTGCTGTCGCTGTGCTTGTCCTCGGGAAACGTGAAGTTCAGTATGCCGATGGTGTACACGTCGTGGAGTTCATAGTTCCAGTTGCCCCGTTGGGCCTGCTCGGCGATGGGGAATGTGGAATAATAGATGGAGCGGTCCTTGTAAAAGTCCTGGTATACATTCTGCATCTCCACGATGATGCGCGCACCGGTGTCCGTCGTGCAGTACACGTCAAAGACAGCACGGCGAGCCTCTTCGTTCGTGCCGAACTTCTCGCTGTTTTTATAGGTGATGTCGGAAACGACAGGGTCGCCATTGAACAGCGCATTGAGGAAACTCATCAGCAAATCCTTGTTGAAGGGTATGCCAAAGATGCGCTTGAAACCGAAGTCGGTCAGTGGATTGATGTATCGTTCTCCCGTGTGTATCATGGCGTAATGTTTTTTGTTACAAAGATAGGACTTTTCGTTGATAACTGCAAACTTTCTACGGTTCTTTTCTTTCCCATGTTACAATATTTCTCCATCTTTCATTTTGCTTTATTGGAATAATATGCCATCTTTGCAAATGTAAACGGCGGTTTATATAAACCACGGTTTACATTACAAGAAGAGAGGTATCCTCATACCAAAGATAGACTCGGAAGACTATAATAGACTCACTTTCCAATCATCGTAGCACCGATCTTGCCTGTTGAAGTTTGCTCCGACTTATAGAATCTGCAGGGGCTGCGGTGAAAGAATCGGCAAAAAGTCCCTCCCCAAAGGGAAAAAAACGCAAAATTATCCCTTTCGAGAGGGATTTTTGTATCTTTGCGTCCAAAGTAATGTTAGACGACTATGATAGAAGCAATATTTTACAACTATATGCGAGAGATGCTGCGACAGACGCCTATGGAGTTTCATCGCTATCTCTATGATGAAATCAATTGGGATAACAGACTCATTGGTATCTTGGGGCCCCGCGGTGTTGGTAAGTCTACATTAATCTTGCAACACATCAAAGCGCTTGACGCTCCTCGTACGCACATCTTCATCACTGCTGAGAGCCTGTGGTTTTCAGAGCATACGCTTTTGGAGTTTGCAGACAGTTTCTCTGCCATGGGCGGAGAATATCTTTATATTGATGAAATCCATAAGTACAAGGGTTGGTCAAGAGAATTGAAGCTCATCTATGACATGCACCCAGCCTTACACGTTGTGTTTACCGGCTCTTCCATTCTTGACATAAAGAAAGGAGAGTCGGATCTCAGCCGACGGGTCCTTCTCTACAAACTGGAAGGCATGTCGTTTCGTGAATACCTGATGATGAAAGAGCATATCTCACTGCCGGCGTTCACGCTTAAACAGATTGTGAACAACGAGGTTGACATCCCAGAAATAGCTCTTCCTCTTCCTGCATTCCATGAATACCTTCAGCGCGGGTATTATCCCTTCTTTACTCAAGACGGCTATTCTGTGAGGCTGACTCAAATAGTGTCGCAGACTATTGAGGTTGATATACCTATCTTTGCTAATATGCAGGTGTCCACAGCCCGCAAGTTACGACAACTGCTCGCTGTAATTGCTAAAACCGCACCAGTAAAGCCCAACATGTCAAACCTATCACAAGAGTTTGGCATCAGCAAAAACACAATACCGGACTATTTCACCTATCTTGAGACAGCCGGCATGATAGGCATGCTTCGCGATGACACTTCCGGGCTGCGTGTGTTAGGCAAATTGGAGAAGGTATACCTTGACAACACTAACCTGATGTATGCCTTGACGGGAGATGATACAAATATAGGCAATGCCCAAGAAACATTTTTCTATAACCAGACGCGGGTTCGCAATCAGGTCACGGCATCCCGTGTCAGCGACTTTACCATCGATGGCATGACGTTTGAAGTCGGTGGCAAGAACAAGGGCAAGAAGCAGATTAGCGAGGTTAAGCAAGGATATGTCGTGAAAGATGATATTGTATATGGGTACGGTAACGTCATACCACTGTGGCACCTTGGGATGAACTATTAGAAATTCTCCGAGTCATTCTTACTTTTATCGCAGATTTCTGAAAGTGGAAGGGAAATTAAGATATCACTTTCCACTCATCGATGCACCGCTTCTCGCGATTGAAGTTCACGCCAACCTTATAGAGTTTGCGGGGGTCGGCGGCAAAAGGCGCGGCATAGCCCTTTTCGTCAATCTGTCGGAGGGCGGCATCGGCACTCTGGTCGTATTTGAACTCGAAGATATAGATATAATCCTTGGTCTTGGCAATCATGTCTATACGTCCGTCGCTAATCGTATGCTCCACCTCTGTGTAGAAGCCCAGGAGCTTTGTGATGAGATAGAACGCATTCTGGAAATAGAGCTCCGCATCACCTACGATCTTATAGTCGGTGTCAGCGAAGAGCACCGCCATGCGTTTCATGAACGCCTCCGGCTTACCTTTCTCCATATCATGAACGAACTGTCCAACGAACATTGGTGATGCATTCTTCTCCATGTTCGTGTAGTACGGCAGCAAATACTCCGTAAATCCTTCTGATACTTCTTCATTGGGGAATCCCAATGCGTAGGTCTGGAAACGCTGATCATAATCTTTAATCGTCAGGTACCCGCTCTGATAAAGGATCGGCACGGGTGAGACATCGACCGAGTCGACGGAGTTGAGAAAGTCGCCCGACACCTCTTCTTCCGTGAGGTTCGGGAGATAATAGTTGTCTCGCTTGAGCAGCTGAACGAGGAACGAGGGGGTGCCCGTCTCAAACCAGTAGCTGCCGAGCTCACCTGTCGCAAACGTGTTTAAAAGACTGAAAGGATTATAGATGTCTACGCCACGCTGACGGAAGTGATAACCGTCATAACGCTTCTTCAGTTTGGCGGCTGCCTCATCAAGATTTATGCCATAAGCATCCGCGAAATCTTGAACAGATGACTTGAAATAGGTCATCAGTTCATCCTGTGTGATACCACAGATACCTTGATACCTTGCATCCATGGAGATGTCGACAAGGTTGTTAAGGTCACTGAAGACGCTGACCTTGCCAAACTTCGTCACACCGGTGAGGAACGCAAACTTGATATATTGGTCCTGGGTCTTCAGCACGGAGTAAAATGCTTTCAGCGTATTGCGGAAGTGCTCCTGCAGCTCCGGGTTGTCGATAGCCTGCAATATCGGCTTGTCGTATTCATCTACAAGGATGACGACACGTTGGTTGTGCTTTTTGGCGATACGCTCAATGATTCCTTTGAAACGCAGCTCCGGTGTCACCTCGGAAGGGTATTTGCCGTAGATGTCCTCTAACTTGCACAGATAGTCGTTGAGCACATGAAACAACGCATCCTCGGAATCGTACTTACCCGTATTGAGGTCGATATGGACGACGGGGTAGACCGTCCAGTCCTTCTCCAACGTCTCGAGCGCCAAGCCATGAAACAGCTCCTTCCGGCCACGGAAATAGGCATCCATCGTGGAGATGAGCAGTGACTTGCCAAAACGGCGCGGACGGGAGAGGAAATAGTACCGGCCACGGTCAGCCAACTGATAGATAAGCGCTGTCTTGTCCACATAGACATATCCGTCCATGCGAAGGCTCTGAAAGTTCTGTATTCCAATGGGATATTTCATACGCATCTACGTTTTCTGCAAAATTACTGCATTTTTCTCAGAGTGGCAACCAAATAATCATCTTTTTGCCTCACAAAAGAATAAAGCCAGTTAATGTGAAATCTTTTTCTTCCTGCGTGCAATATATCGATAGTCTCTGCGTTTATAAATAAAGAAAGAATGAAATTAGATGCAAGACTATCTACTATATTTGGGAGCTATGCTGATCAGCATGGGGTGCGGATTTGTCGCCATCCCAGCGATCACCAAGTTCTGTCTCAAATACAACATTTACGATCAGCCCAACGGCCGCAAGATTCACCACCAGCCTATCCCCCGACTTGGCGGCATCTCCTTTGTACCCGGGATGCTCCTGGCCTCCGTCATTGTGCTCTTCTTGATGAGCACGGGAATCCAGCGAGAAATACAGGTGAGCCTGTGGAGCCTCTACTTCATTATCAGTCTCCTGATTATCTATGCAACAGGCATCATTGACGACCTCGTGGGACTTAACGCTACGGTGAAGTTCAGCATCGAGATTGCTGCCACCTGTATCCTACCGGCTGCCAATCTTTATATCAGCAACCTCTACGGGTTGTTCGGCATCTACACCATCCCCTTCTGGATAGGTGCTCCTCTGACAATCCTCGTTTTAGTATTCACCTGCAACGCCATCAACCTCATTGATGGCATCGACGGATTGTCCGCTTCCCTTACTGTCATCGCTTTAACAGGTTTTTTCCTCTGTTTCATTGAAGAAAGACTCTTCTACTACTGCATCATGATTGCAGCCTTGATAGGCGTGCTTGTACCCTATCTCTACTATAACGTCTTTGGAAGCACCGAGAAACGAAATAAAATATTCATGGGCGACTCTGGAAGCCTAAGTCTTGGCTTCATTCTCGGATTCCTTGCCGTCAAACTGTGCATGGACACGCCTCGCGCGGTCTATAACACTCACAGGATAATATGGGCATGGTCGTTTCTCGCCGTGCCGTGCTTCGATGTCGTGCGTGTTTTCTTCTTTCGCATCATGCACGGACGGTCACCTTTCCAACCTGACAAGAAGCACATACACCACAAGCTCATGGCATGCGGTCTCAATCAACACAAGGCACTGGTTGCCATCATCACCCTGCAACTTGCAATCATAGCAACAAGCTTTATAATGGTTGACACCATCTCCCCCACGGTCATTTTCATAATAGACGTGACACTATACTCAATGGTTAATCTCGCAGCCAACTACTTCATAAAGCAAAAAGAGGCTATGGCAGAGACGAAGTTCGACAAAATAGGATGAAACGAGCAATAGACTTTACGCTGGCCCTTATCTGCCTCATGGCCTTTTCTCCACTCATGCTCATTTGCGCAATTGCCATAAAGAAAGAAGACGGTTTACCGGTTATATATAGCCAAGAACGCATAGGACTGCACGGCAAGCCATTCAAGATTTACAAATTCCGGACCATGAGGAAGAATGCGGAGGGCAATGGGGGTCCACAACTGATGGAAGTCCCAAACGACCCGAGGCTGACGCAAGTCGGTAGCAAACTCCGTCGCCACCACCTCGACGAGCTTCCCCAGCTGTGGAACGTGCTCAAGGGCGACATGGCTTTCGTGGGGCCGCGCCCAGAGCGGAAATTTTATATCGACAAGATAATGGAGCACGACCCTCGATACAGGTACCTCTACCAGATTCGGCCGGGCGTCACCTCTTATGCCACATTATATAATGGATATACCGACACCATGGAGAAGATGCTGCGCCGGCTCGACCTCGACCTTTATTATCTTGAGCACCGCTCATGGTGGTTCGACGCCAAGATACTCTTCATGACGTTCGTCAACATCGTTTTCGGCAAAGTGTTCTAAATTTTAGGCAAAACTAACAAATCGTCAGCAAAGCGAAAGTAAAACATACTGGAATCGCCATTTTATTCAACTATTTCCTTACAAATTATCACACAAGTGTTAAAAGATAGGGACAATAGAGAATAAAGTGGCGATTTTGCTTTACACTTAGTGATATATTTATTAATTTTGCAAACGAATTGATAGGTAAAACACAAAAACATTAGCAAATGCAAACAAATGGACTGTACAACAGTTCCTACGAGCATGACGCTTGTGGCGTAGGAATGGTAGTTAACATCCATGGCGGAAAGAGCCACCAGCTTGTAGACGACGCTTTGAAGGTTCTTGAGAACCTGCGTCATCGTGGAGCCGAGGGCGCTGACGGCAAGACCGGCGACGGTGCCGGCATACTGCTGCAAATCCCCCATGAGTTTATCCTTCTCCAGGGCATACCTGTACCGGAGAAGGGAAAATACGGCACTGGCCTCATCTTCCTGCCAAAAGACGAGAAACGCCAGCAAGAGATTCTGTCCATCATGATTGAGGAGATTGAGCGCGAGGGGCTGCAACTGATGCACCTGCGCACCGTCCCCACCAATCCCGACTGCCTCGGCGTGGCCGCCGCTGAATCGGAGCCTGCCATCAAGCAGGTGTTCATCACCGGTGTCTCCGACGACAAGGTGGCGGTGTTTGAGCGCATGCTCTATCTCATCAGGAAGAAGATAGAGCGCCGCATCCACGACAAGGATTTCTACATTTGCTCTTTGTCAAGCAAGAACATCGTGTACAAGGGCATGCTGTCCAGCCTCCAGCTCAGGCAGTACTACCCTGACCTCACCAACAGTTATTTCACGAGTGGCCTGGCCTTGGTCCACAGCCGTTTCTCCACCAACACGTTCCCCACGTGGTCGCTCGCACAGCCTTTCCGCCTCTTGGCCCACAATGGCGAGATAAACACCATCCGCGGCAACCGCTCGTGGATGAAGGCCCGCGAGGCCGTGCTCTCGTCGGATGCCCTGGGCGACATCCACGACATCTCACCAATCATCCAGCCCGACATGAGCGACTCGGCAAGCCTTGACAACGTGTTCGAGTTCTTCGTCATGAACGGCATGTCGCTGCCGAAGGCCCTCAGCATAATGGTGCCCGAGAGCTTCAACGACAAGAACCCCATCACCGAGGACATCAAGGCCTTCTACGAGTACCACTCCATCCTCATGGAGCCTTGGGACGGCCCTGCAGCCCTGCTCTTCTCCGACGGCCGCTACGCGGGCGGCATGCTCGACCGCAACGGCCTGCGTCCTGCCAGATACACCATCACCAAGACGGGCACCATGGTCGTGGCGTCGGAAGTCGGCGTAATGGACTTCGACCCGACGGTGATAGCCGAGAAGGGACGTTTGCAACCCGGAAAGATATTGCTCATCGACACCCAAGAGGGCAAGATATACTATGATGGCGAGATAAAGGATCGCCTCGCCCACGAGCATCCTTACCGCCAGTGGCTCAACACCAACCGCATACAGCTCGAGAAGATCCACACTGGCCGAAAGGTCAGCAACGCCATCGAGAACCTCGAGGCCAAGGAGATGGAGTTCGGCTTCGGCGAGGAAGACGTCAACGACACGCTCATCCCGATGGCCATCAAGGGCCAGGAGCCCACGGCATCAATGGGCAACGACACGCCTCTCGCCGTGCTGTCGGACCAGCCACAGATCTTCTTCAACTATTTCCGCCAGCAGTTCGCCCAGGTCACCAACCCTGCCATCGACTCCATACGCGAGCAACTCGTGATGAGCCTGACCGAATATATCGGTCGCGTGGGCACGGGCATTCTCAACCCCAACGAGACCAACTGCAAGATGGTGCGCCTGCCCCACCCCATACTTACCAACAGCCAGCTCGACATCCTGCAGAACATTCGCTACAAGGGCTTCAACACCCGCAAGCTCAGCATCTGCTTCGTGCCGTCGCCTGAGGGTTCTGAGCATCCGGGCGAGGCGTTGCGCGAGGCTCTCGACATGCTCTGCCACAACGCGGAGAAGAGCGTCGACGACGGGTTCAACTACATCATCCTCTCCGACCGCGACGTCGACAAGGACCACGTGGCCATTCCGTCGCTCCTTGCCGTCAGTGCCGTCCACCACTATCTCATCGAGGTGGGCAAGCGTGTGCAGACAGCCTTGATCGTGGAGAGCGGCGAGATTCGCGAGGTGATGCACGCCGCCTTGCTCCTTGGCTACGGCGCGTCAGCTCTCTGCCCGTACATGACCTACGCCATCCTCGACGACCTCGTGAAGAAGGGCAAGATACAAGAAAACTACGCCACGGCGGAAGCCAACTACATAAAGGCCGTGAAGAAGGGCCTGCTCAAGATAATGGCGAAGATGGGCATATCCACCATCCGCTCGTATCGCGGAGCGCAGATTTTCGAGTCGATAGGTCTGTCGGAGGGTTTGCTCCGCACCTATTTCGGCACGGAGACGAGCACGGTGGGCGGCATTGGCCTCGACACCATCGCACGCGACGCCGTGGCCTATCACGACAAGGCCATCAAGGAGGCGAGCGCCGACACCGAGCACCCGCTGCCAAACCTCGGACAGTTCCACTGGCGCCAGGACGGCATCAAGCACGCGTGGAACCCTGAGACAATAGCCACGCTGCAGCTCGCCACGCGCACCGGCAACTACGAGACCTTCAAGAAGTTTGAGAGCCTCGTCGACAACAAGCCAGAGCCGCTCTTCCTGCGCGACTTCCTCGACTGGAAGCGCAACCCCATCGACATCGACAAGGTTGAGCCGGTGGAAAAAATCGTAAAGCATTTCGTCACGGGCGCCATGTCGTTCGGAGCTCTCTCCGCCGAGGCCCACGAGGCTCTCTGCCTCGCCATGAACGCCCTTGGCACGAGGTCCAACACCGGTGAGGGCGGCGAGGACAACGAGCGTTACCACTCCGAGGTCGACGGCATCAGCCTGTCGTCGAAGACCAAGCAGGTGGCGTCGGGCCGCTTCGGTGTCACTACCGAATATCTCGTCAACGCCGAGGAGATACAAATCAAGGTGGCGCAAGGCGCTAAGCCTGGCGAGGGCGGACAGCTGCCTGGCTTCAAGGTGAACCAGATCATCGCCAAGACGCGCAACTCCATCCCTGGCATCTCGCTTATCTCTCCACCGCCTCACCACGACATCTATTCCATAGAGGACCTGAAGCAGCTCATCTTCGACTTGAAGAACGTCAACCCGAAGGCCGCCATCAGCGTCAAGCTCGTCGCCGAGAGCGGCGTGGGCACCATCGCCGCCGGCGTGGTGAAGGCCAAGGCCGACCTCGTGGTCGTGTCGGGAGCCGAGGGCGGAACGGGCGCGAGCCCTGCCTCGTCGATGCGCTTCGCCGGCATATCGCCTGAGATTGGCGTGGCCGAGACCCAGCAGACTCTCGTGAAGAACGGTCTGCGCTCGCTCACTCGCCTGCAAGTGGACGGACAGATGAAGTCGGCGCGCGACGTCATCATCATGGCGCTGCTCGGAGCCGAGGAGTTCGGCTTCGGCACGGCACCGCTCATCACCCTTGGCTGCGTGATGATGCGCAAGTGCTCGTCAAACACCTGTCCAATGGGCGTGGCCACGCAAGACGAGCGTCTGCGCAAGCACTTCCGCGGCGACTACCACTACGTGATAAACTATTTCAAGTTCCTCGCCCAGCACGTCAGGGAATATCTGGCCGAGATGGGATTTACCAGCCTCAACGACATCATTGGCCACACCGAGCTTCTCGAGAGGCGCGACACGTCGAAGACGTGGGCCAAGGCCCCGGCCAACGTGCAGGCCAAATGGGACAGCCTCAACTTCTCGCGCATGGAGAAGAAAGAGACTGGCGACGTGAGCCTCTATTGCACCAAGACGCAAGACCATGAGCTCAACAACCTGCTCGACCAGCAAATCATAGCCGGAGCGCAGAAGTCGATACAAGACAAGGAGGAGGTGAACCTCGACTTCGCCATCCGCAACACCAACCGCGCCGTCGGTGCCATGCTCTCGGGCATCATAGCCGAGAAATATGGCGATGAGGGCTTGCCAAACGACACTATCAACGTGCGCTACAAGGGCTCTGCCGGACAGAGCTTCGGCGCGTTCCTCGTCCACGGTGTCAACTTCAAGCTGGAGGGCGAGACCAACGACTACTTCGCCAAGGGCCTCTCCGGAGGTCGCATAAGCATCCTGCCGCCAATACGCTCCAACTTCAACGCCGAGGAAAACATCATCGCCGGCAACACCGGTCTCTACGGGGCCACGACGGGCGAGCTGTATGTCAACGGAAAGGTTGGCGAGCGCTTCGCCGTGAGAAACTCGGGCGCCATTGCCGTCGTGGAGGGCGCGGGCGACCACTGCTGCGAATACATGACTGGCGGACGCGTCGTGGTGCTGGGTAAGACCGGACGCAACTTCGCTGCCGGCATGTCGGGCGGCGTGGCTTATGTCTGGGACAAGGACCACGACTTCGACTACTATTGCAACATGGGAATGGTGGAAATCAACCTCGTGGAGGAGACCACCTACCGCAAGGAGCTGCACGAGCTTGTGCGCCAGCACTATCTCTACACTGGCTCTAAACTCGCCCGCACGATGCTCGACGACTGGAACCGCTACATCGAGGACTTCATCCAGGTGGTGCCTATCGAGTACAAGCGCGTGCTGCAAGAGGAGCAGGTGAAGAAGCTCCAGCAGAAGATTTCCGACATTCAAAGGGACTATTGATATTGCCGGACTTTAGAATCATTAATCAATTAGACATTAAGACATGGGTAATCCAAGAGGATTTTTGGAGGTAGAGCGCAAAGATGCCGGCTACCGTCCAATACATGATAGAATACACGATTTCGGCGAGGTGGAGCAGACGCTCAACTCGCGCGACAGGCAGTTGCAGGCAAGCCGTTGCATGGATTGCGGCGTGCCGTTCTGCCACTGGGCTTGTCCGCTCCACAACAAGATGCCGGAATGGAACGACGCATTGTATAAGGGCGACTGGAAACTCGCCTACGAGTTGCTCACCGCCACCAACGACTTCCCTGAGTTCACCGGGCGCGTCTGCCCTGGCCTCTGCGAGAAGGCGTGCGTGCTCAACCTCATGGAGCACGAGCCGACGACCAACCGCGAAAACGAGGCGGCCATAATAGAGCACGCCTACAACGAGGACTTCGTGCATCCGCACATCCCCACGCGCAACGGCAAGAAGGTGGCCGTGGTGGGCGCTGGCCCGTCGGGACTGAGCGTAGCCACGCAACTCAACCAAAAGGGCTACGAGGTCACCGTCTACGACGCTCGCGAGAACGCAGGCGGGCTGCTGCGCTTCGGCATTCCTAACTTCAAGCTCAACAAGGCTGTCATCGACAGGAAGATGGAATACCTGAAGATGGAGGGCATCAAGTTCGAGTTTGGCGTCATGCTGGTGCCGGTGAACCCGACCGAGCCCGCCAACATCCAGAACGACAACACCCTGGACAACACCAAGAAGACCACGATAGAGCAACTCTCAAAGCAGTTCGACGCCGTGGTGGTCTGCACGGGAACGCCGCAGGCCCGCGACCTCAAGATACCCGGACGCGACTTGAAGGGCGTGTATTTCGCCCTTGAGATGCTGTCGCAGCAAAACAGGGTGCTCATGGGCGAGGAGTTCACCAAGGACCAGCTCGTCAACGCCAAGGGCAAGGACGTGCTCGTGATCGGCGGTGGCGACACCGGCTCCGACTGCATAGGCACGGCTCACCGTCAAGGCTCCAAGAGCGTGACGCAGATAGAGATAATGCCGAAGCCCGTGGACGGACCCGAAGACCCGAAGAACCCATGGCCCAACTGGCCACGCACGCTGAAGACGACTTTCGCCCACGAAGAGGGATGCGTCAGGCGATGGAACATCAACTCGCTGGAGTTTCTCGGAAAGAACGGCAAGCTGACGGGCGTGAAGGTGCAGGAAATAACGTGGGTGCCCAACCCAGACGGAGGTCGCCCACTGATGAAGCCGGCAAAGGAGCCGGAGATAATCAAGGCCGACATGGTGTTGCTGGCCATGGGATTCTTGAGGCCGCAACAGCCTGAGTTCCCGGCCAACGTCTTCGTAGCCGGAGATGCCGCAAGCGGTGCCAGCCTCGTGGTAAGGGCATTGGCAAGCGGAAGAAAAGTCGCTGCCGAAGTAGACAGTTACTTGCGAAAGTAACCAAACCTATCAATTTATATTTGTTGGCAGAGGCAGGGCGCCGGTGGGTGTCCTGCCTTTTTTATCTCCAAGTGTCGCCTTTTCGATAACATAAATCAAGAAAAGATGAACGTCAAATCGTTTTTTTCTTAAAACATGACACAACATTAATAAAAAAAACATAACTTTGCAGCAAAGACATATTAAGCAAAAACAAACAATAATCATTATGAAAAAATCTATTTTGGCATTAGCTGTCCTGGCCTTGGGCTATGGAAGCGCTAACGCGCAGACAGGCTTGGAGAAGGCTAAGTTCCTCGACAACTGGTATCTTGGCGCAAAGATTGGTGTTTCCACACCTCTCACGTTCAACCACACGTTCCCACTCAACCCCAACTTCGGCTTCAAGCTCGGCAAGAACTTCTCGCCCGTTTTCGGTGCCAACATTGAGGGTCTCGCCAACTTCGGCGACAACCGTTTCGTAACAGAAATCCCCGACAACCTGGTGCTCAACTCCAAGACCGCTGTCAAGTCGTTCAACATTGGCTTGAACGGTACCATCAACTGGACCAACCTCTTCCTCGGCTACAACGAGAACAAGGTGTTCGAGCTGGGTTCTGAGCTCGGCCTCGGCTACAGCAAGTTCTATGGCGACAAAGTCATCAGCATGAAGGGCAACGTGGGCGACGACAACGACCTCACCGCAAAGACCTCAATGACCTTCACATGGAACCTCGGCGGCGCAAGCAAACCTTGGCAGCTCTACATTGAGCCGGGCATCTACTGGGACCTGACTCACGGACCTAAGGATGCCGTGCAGATGGACAAGCGTTGCGCACAGCTCGCTATCCAGGCCGGCTTCAACTACAAGTTCAAGACTTCCAACGGCACACACAACTTCAAGAAGATCGACCTCACTCCTCTGAACGACGAGATCAACGACCTTCGCGCTCAGCTCGCGCAGAAGCCTAAGGAGGTGGTGAAGGAAGTGATCAAGGAGGTTCCTGTTGAGAAGGAGACCACCAACACCGTCCGCATCGACAACCTCTTCTTCGTGACATTCCAGCAGGGCAGGTCTACCCTCGTTCCTGACATGAAGAAGGCTCTCAACAAGATCAAGAGCGGCAGCCACGTCGAGATCGTGGGTACGGCTTCTCCAGAGGGTCCCAAGGAGCTTAACGACCGTCTGTCGCAGGCTCGTGCCGACGCCGTGGCCAGCTACCTGAAGACTCGTGGCGTCATCGTAGACAGCGCTTCCGGTAAGGGCGTGCAGGGTGTCACGTCAAACCGCCTCGCCGTGGTTTACGTCAAGTAAGAATAAGCACTCACAGCCATATTAAAGCGGAGCAGACACAGTCTGCCCCGCTTTTTTTGTTTCACCCAATCATACGTTTTGCAGTGGCCGGTCTTGTGCCGGCCACAGCATTGCTAAAATATTACCGGTAAACATATTTTACAAATGGTCGTCTGAGAATCGATTTTTTTCAATCAAGCCGTCTCGTGGTCGAAATTTCGCGATTCTTGGGCAATTTTGGTAACGCATTGAAAACCAATACATTACGCTTTCAATGGTTTTCAGATGCTGCATTTCCACTTCAATGGCGTCGCCGTTACGGTGTAATCGCGATGCCGTTACAGTGCAATCGCGTTGCCGTTACGGTGAAATCGCGATGCGATTACAGTGTAACGGCGACGCCATTTGGCTACTATGGCAACAAAAATTGGCCGAAAACGCGCCGAAAGCGTTGCCAAGGGGCGCCTCCGAGCCGTTTTTCCGTTCTAAAAGCACCTGCTTCCAAGTGTTAAATTTTGGCAATAATATTTTACAATTCATCGCGGTCTCACCCTTCCCCACACTGTCGTTTGATTGCCATTCGGGTTGCGGATGGCCCCTAACCATCCCAACCCGCTCCTCTGCCTTGCACCAATTGCATCCAACCACGGCTTTGCAGGGGCGGTATGTCCAATCGGCGAAACCAACATCTTTAATAAACCAGCCACGCTGGTATAGCCTCAATAAACAATTTGAATAAACATTTCATCAAAAAAGCGATTAATAACACATATTCTTTGTAACTTTGCAAGCAAAAGAAAAAATATCTAAACACATACAGAGTCATGCTTACATTAAAGCTCATTACCGAAGAGACAGAGCGCGTGGTGAAAGGTTTGGAGAAGAAGCACTTCCCCAACGCGCGCGAAGCAGTGGAAAAAGTACTCGAATACGACAAGATACGCCGTGAGACGCAGCAGAAGCTCGACAGCAACAAGCAGCAGCAAAACAAGCTCTCGAAGCAAATCGGCGGACTGATGAAAGAGGGAAAGAGAGACGAGGCCGAGAAGATAAAGGCCCAGGTGGCCGAGCTGAAAGCCGACGACAAGGCCCTTCAGGAACTCTACGACAAGGCTCAGGCCGACATGACGCACGAGCTTCTCGACATTCCTAACATCCCCAACGACAAGGTGCCGGAGGGCAAGGACGCCACGAGCAACGTCGTCATCAAGGAAGGTGGCGTGAAGCCAGAGCTGCCTGAGGGCGCACTGTGCCATTGGGACTTGCTCAAGAAGTTCAACCTCGTGGATTTCGACCTCGGCGTCAAGATCACGGGTGCCGGCTTCCCTGTCTACATCGGCAAGATGGCACGTTTCCAGCGCGCTCTCGAGGCTTTCTTCCTCGACGAGGCACGCAAGGCTGGCTACGTGGAGATTCAACCTCCTTTCGTCGTCAACGAGGCTTCAGGCTACGGCACGGGACAGCTGCCCGACAAGGAAGGCCAGATGTATCATGCCAACCTCGACAACCTCTTCCTCATTCCTACCGCCGAGGTGCCTGTGACAAACCTCTTCCGCGACGAGATCCTCGACGAGAAAGACCTGCCTATCAAGCGTTGCGCTTATTCGGCTTGCTTCCGTCGCGAGGCCGGCTCTTACGGCAAGGACGTGCGCGGCCTCAACCGCCTGCACCAGTTCGACAAGGTGGAGATCGTGCGCATCGACACGCCTGAGCACTCTTACCAGTCATGGCACGAGATGCTCGACCACGTGGAGGGCTTGCTCCAGAAGCTGGAGCTTCCTTATCACCTCCTGCTGCTCTGCGGTGGAGACATGAGCTTCACGTCAAGCATCTGCGTCGACTTCGAGACATGGTCGGCCGCCCAGAAGCGCTGGCTGGAAGTGAGCTCAACGAGCAACTTCGAGAGCTATCAGGCCAACCGACTCCACTGCCGCTTCCGTCGCTCAGACAGCAAGAAGATAGAGCTTTGCCACACGCTCAACGGCTCGGCTCTCGCCTTGCCGCGCATCGTGGCAACCATCCTGGAGAACAACCAGACGCCGGAGGGCATCCGCGTGCCGAAGGTGCTCGTGCCTTACTGCGGTTTCGAGATGCTCGACGACAAGAACGACTAAACAGGAAAGAAATCTTTATCAGGCTCTTTTTTTGAGATGCCTATATCGCCAAGGCCGGGATTTAAGAAAAAAGTCTCGGCCTTTTCTTTTCCCTAATAATATTTCGACCGCCAGACAATTTTCCCAAGCTTAAAGACAATATATATGATGAAAGCGAGACTATACATAGCCACCTTTCTCGCGTGCCTGTTGCCCTCGGCTCTGATAGCCGACAACTACTCGCGGAAAGTGAACACCCTCATAGGAACCGACTACACCGGCAACACCTACCCTGGGGCGCAAGCTCCGTTTGGCATGGTGCAGCTCAGCCCCGACAACGGATTGCCGGGATGGGACCGCATAGCCGGCTATTTCTATCCCGACAGCACGATAGCCGGCTTCAGCCATACCCACCTCTCGGGTACAGGCGCGGGCGACCTCTACGACATCTCGTTCATGCCCGTCACGCTGCCCATGCGCGAGGCCAAGGCCCCACTTGGGGTGCACTCGCGCTTCAGCCACGCCGACGAGACGGCACATGCCGGGTATTACCAGGTGAGGCTGTCCGACTACGACATCAACGTGGAACTGACGGCCACGCCACGCTGTGGAGTACAGCGCTACACCTTCCCCACAAACGGCAAGCAGCGCATGGTCATCCTCAACCTGGCCAAGGCCATGAACTGGGACGCCACCGTGGACTCGAAGATCGTGGTGGTAGACTCGTTCACCATTGAGGGCTACCGCTTCTCCGACGGATGGGCGCGCGACCAGAAGGTGTGGTTCCGAACGCGGTTCTCGCATCCCATGCGAAAGGTGGAGATTGAGGAGACAACACTTGAAGGCAACAAGAACGGCAAGGGCGTCGTGGCGCGTATCGGCTTCGCCACCGACGGCGCGAGCCAGATTACCGTGGCCACGGCCATCTCGCCCACGGGATTGGAAGGCGCGAGGAAGAACCTTGAGGCCGAAGTGGGCAACCTCGACTTCGACACCTTGCGCCAGCGCGCCGAAAGCGAATGGGACAAGGAACTGGGCAGGATTGAGGTGACAGGCGGCACCGCCGCGCAGCAGACCGTGTTCTACACGGCTCTCTACCATGCCATGATAGCGCCGACGCTGCTCTGCGACGTGGACGGATCGTATCTCGGTGCCGACAGGAAGCCACACAAGACCGCTGGCTGGAACAACTATGAGACGTGCTCGCTGTGGGACACCTATCGCGCCGCTCACCCACTCTACGACATCCTCATGCCATCGCGCGCGGGCGACATGGTCAACTCGCTCTTGGCCTTCAGCAAGGAGAATGGCCGCTTGCCGGTGTGGAACATGTGGTCGTCGGAGACCGACATGATGATTGGCTATCACGCCGCGTCGGTGATAGCGGAGGCGGCACTCAAGGGCG
>ERZ1034691.38-NODE-38-length-100965-cov-9.248895_pt1 | contig 100965 bp, 76 predicted proteins | sample MGYA00520638_ERZ1034691 | MGnify/ENA primary metagenome ERZ1034691 (study PRJEB33766, sample SAMN09781763) | gut metagenome | biome: gut microbiome | host: Homo sapiens | place: Madagascar | study: EMG produced TPA metagenomics assembly of the PRJNA485056 data set... | reverse complement strand
ATTATGGACAACTTTGATAATAGCTTGATTATTAGCATCTTATGATTTTTATGGTTTTCTGGCGTTGCCGATAGGCTGATTTCGCGTCGCCGTTACGGTGTAATCGCGTCGCCGTTACGGTGCAATCGCATCGCCGTTACGGTGCAATCGCGTCTCCATTACACCGTAACGGCAACGCCATCACACCGTAATGGCAAAGTTTTTTGGCCGAAACCCGTCCGACGATGCTGCAAAGGGGCATCTCGAAGTCTTTTTTCCGCTCTAAAAGAGCCTGCCAGCAAGTGTTAAATTTTGGCAATAATATTTTACATTTCCACGTGTGCGCATGGTGCCTGCCGTTTATGCCAAATGGCAAAGCCAACGCATGAATGACGCCTTTATGCAAGCCCGGCTTCATAAAAAACAATTTCACTTATTATGACGCTTGCCATAACAGTGGCAAGAACATGCCTTGTTGCACAGTTTTTTCATAAATGATACTTTTTTCTGTCTTTTTGTTAGGTTATTAGGATAAAAAGCGATAACTTTGTACATGTGTATATATAATTATAAAACTATCATACCAAAAGGAAGGCAATTTATGAAAGCAACAGAAGTAGTAGCCAAACTGCAACAGCAGTTTCCCCACCAGCCGGAATACATCCAGGCTGTGAGTCAGGTGCTCGGCACCATCGAAGAAGAATATAACAAGCATCCTGAGTTTGAGAAGGCCAATCTCATAGAACGTCTTTGCATTCCAGACCGCATCATCCAGTTCCGCGTCAACTGGATTGACGACAAGGGCAACGTGAGGACCAACATGGGCTACCGTGTGCAGCACAACAACGCCATCGGCCCCTACAAGGGCGGAATACGCTTCCACTCATCAGTGAACGTGAGCATATTGAAGTTCCTCGCCTTCGAGCAGGTCTTCAAGAACTCGCTCACCACCCTGCCCATGGGCGGCGCCAAGGGCGGTTCCGACTTCTCACCACGTGGCAAGTCGAACGGCGAGGTGATGCGTTTCTGCCAGGCATTCATGCGTGAGCTGTGGAACTACATCGGTCCTGACACCGACGTTCCCGCTGGCGACATTGGCGTGGGCGGTCGCGAAGTAGGCTACATGTTTGGCCAGTACAAAGCCCTCACCCACCAGTTTGTCGGCATCCTCACCGGCAAGGGACAAGAGTTTGGCGGCTCACTCATCCGCCCAGAGGCAACAGGCTATGGCAACGTCTACTTCCTTGAGAACATGCTCAAGACCCGCGGCATAAACCTCGCCGGCAAGACGGTGCTCGTGTCGGGTGCTGGCAACGTGGCACAATACACCATCGAGAAACTCATCCAGCTTGGCGCGAAGCCACTGACATGCTCCGACTCCGACGGTTTCGTCTACGACCCCGACGGCATAGACGCCGACAAGCTCGCCTACATCATGGAGCTGAAGAACATTGAGAGAGGCCGCATCAAGGAGTATGCCGAGGAATATCCAAACGCGCAATACTTCCCAGGCCAACGTCCTTGGGGCATCAAGGCAGACATCGCCACACCTTGCGCCACACAGAACGAGATCAACGGCGAGGACGCACAGAAGCTCATCGACAACGGTGTGATAGCCGTGAGCGAGGGAGCCAACATGCCATCCACACCAGAGGCCGTGAAGATTTTCCAAGACAACAAGATTCTCTACTGCCCTGGAAAGGCAAGCAACGCCGGCGGCGTGGCAGTGTCGGGCCTGGAGATGAGCCAAAACTCAGAGAGGCTGCACTGGACCCGCGAGGAGGTTGACAACTATCTCCACCGCATCATGAACGATATCCATGAGAACTGCGTGAAATATGGCATCCAGGCAGACGGCTACATCAACTACGTGAAGGGAGCCAACGTAGCCGGATTCCTCAAGGTAGCCAAGGCCATGATGGCACAAGGCGTAGGAATGTAAGAGAGTTAACCACCATAGTTAACCACCATAATTTTGACGCGAGCCAGGCTTTTTACGCCTGGCTCGCGTTCATGTATTCAGCGCAAGCCTCAGCGCACCTCTCGCCATCGACACCGGCCGAGACAATGCCACCGGCAAAGCCCGCGCCCTCGCCACAAGGGAATAGGCCTGCGACGCGGACATGCTGCAACGTCAGCTTGTCGCGAAGGATGCGAACGGGCGACGACGTGCGAGTCTCCACTGCAATGAGCACCGCCTCGTTGGTCAAGAAGCCATGGGCCCGCTTGCCGAAAGCCTTGAAGCCATCTTGAAGACGTTTGGATATGAACGACGGGAGCCAGAAATAAAGCGGACTGCTTATCAGGCCTGGCGCATAACTGCTCTTGGGCAAGTCGTAGCTCAGGCGATTGTTGACAAAATCGACCATGCGCTGCGCGGGAGCCGTTTGCCGCATGTTGCCTTGTTGCCAACACGACTTCTCCAACCTCTCTTGGAAATCCATCACGCCAAGCACGCCTGGCTGGAGGTCATTGTTTTTCAATGAAGGGTCATTTTCCACATCTTCCGGCCTGACTTCCACCACCATGCCACTGTTTGACCACTGCGTGCCACGATTGCTTGGCGACATGCCGTTGACGACTATCTGCTCAGGCCCCGTGGTAGCCGGAATGACGAAACCTCCAGGACACATACAGAAAGAATACACGCCCCTGCCATCAGCTTGGGTCACGAAAGAATACTCTGCCGCTGGAAGATATTTTCCACGCCCATTCTTGTTATGGTATTGTATGCGGTCGATGACTTGCGAAGGATGCTCCAATCGCACGCCAACGGCAATGCCCTTCGCCTCCATGTCGATACCGGCACTGGCAAGGTATCTGTAAACGTCTCTCGCGCTGTGCCCCGTGGCCAAGATGACCGGGCCACGAAACTCAAGCTCCTTTCCCGACACCAAGTCGACGGCCTTTACGCCAACTACCCGTTCATCCCCGGCTATCGACTTGTCGATAACAAGGCTGGTCATCTTTGTTTGGAAGTGAACCTCTCCTCCACATCTTATTATCTGTAGGCGCATGTTCTCTATCACCCTCGGCAGCTTGTCGGTGCCGATATGCGGATGAGCGTCGGCAAGGATAGACGTTGAGGCTCCGTGTTGGCAAAACACGTTCAATATCTTCTCCGTGTTGCCACGCTTGTGGCTGCGCGTGTATAGTTTTCCATCGCTGTATGCGCCCGCTCCGCCTTCACCGAAGCAATAGTTGCTCTCCGGGTCCACCTTCTGCGTCTTGGTGATAAGGGCCATGTCTTTCTTCCGCTCCCTCACGTCCTTGCCCCTTTCTATGATAACCGGACGGAAGCCAAGCTCTATCAGTCTGAGTGAAGCGAAAAGTCCGCCAGGCCCCTCGCCCACCACGACCACTTCCGGCCGGTCGCCAACATAAGGGTACTCAGTGTGTTGATACTCATCGTCTTGCGGCGTCTCGTTGATGTAGACCCTAACCTTCAAGTTAACGAAAATAGCGCGCTGGCGAGCGTCGATGCTACGCTTCAGCACGCGCACATGGTTAATGGTACGCACGTCAAGTCCCTTTTCATGCGACAACCACGCCTTTAGGTCCTGCTCAGACGAAGCCACCTGCGGCGTTACCCTAAGCTGATATTCTTCTGTCATCTCTATGTAAATCCTCTATTATTATTTCAAAAACAATATATCACTTCACAATTACATTTTAATTGCAAAATTAAACAAATTCAATCGATTTGCGCTCCTTCTTGAACAATTTTATTGTTTTCTTTGTCAAAAAGACAAAACATTATTACCTTTGCAAGCAAGTACAGCCATTATCCCTTACGTATCGGGAATGGCTGCGCAATAACAAACAAAAAATCATTTAATCAATGAAAGTATTAAAATTCGGCGGAACATCGGTAGGTTCCGTGAAAAGCATTCTGAGTCTGAAACGTATCGTAGAGAAAGAAGCGCGCAAGCAACCCATTGTCGTTGTCGTAAGCGCGTTGGGCGGCATCACCGACATGCTCATCTCCACATCGCGTCTTGCGCAAGAGGGCAAGGACGAATGGAAAGAGCAGTTTGAGCAAATGGTAGACCGCCACCACAAGATGATAGACACCATCATCACCGATACCAACGACCGGGAGATGCTTTTCAACAAAGTAGACTCGCTGTTTGAACAACTACACTCCATCTATTTCGGTGTTTACCTCATACATGACCTCAGCAAGAAGACCCTTGACGCCATCGTGAGCTATGGAGAGCGTCTGAGCTCCAACATAGTGTCGACACTGGTGAAAGGCTCACGCTGGATGGACTCTCGCGACTTCATAAAGACCACCATATCCCCCAACGGCAAGATTATTCTCGACACCGACCTGACCAACCATCTCGTGAAGAAGGCATTCGCAGACCTGCCACGCGTCAGCCTCGTGCCGGGCTTCATCTCTTCCGACAAGGACTCTGGCGAGACCACGAACCTCGGACGCGGAGGCTCCGACTATACCGCGGCCATAATAGCCGCCGACCTCGATGCCGAGATTCTTGAGATATGGACCGACGTGGACGGCTTCATGACAGCCGACCCAAGAGTCATAAAGACCGCATACACCATAGACGAGTTGAGCTACGTGGAGGCCATGGAGCTCTGCAACTTCGGAGCAAAAGTGGTTTATCCTCCCACGATATACCCAGTGCGCATAAAGAACATCCCCATAAGGGTCAAGAACACCTTCAACCCGGAAGCGCCTGGAACCATAATAAAAGACAAGATTGACAACGACCACAAGCCAATCAAAGGCATCTCGAGCATCAAGAACACCTCGCTCATCACCGTGTCGGGACTTGCCATGGTCGGCGTGATAGGCGTGAACAGGCGAATCTTCACGGCACTTGCCGACAACGGCATTTCCGTGTTCATGGTGTCGCAAGCATCATCGGAGAACTCCACGTCAATAGGCGTGCGCGACGAGGACTCCGCAGACGCGGCAAGAGTGCTCAACAACGAGTTTGCCGCGGAGATAGAAGACGGAGCCATGTACCCAATGCACGTGGAGAGCAAGCTCGCCACAATAGCCATAGTGGGCGAGAACATGAAGCACGCGGCAGGTATCGCCGGAAAACTCTTCGGCACACTTGGCCGAAGCGGTATCTCAGTGATAGCGTGCGCTCAAGGAGCATCGGAAACTAACATATCTTTCGTGGTGCGGGGAGCAGAACTGAGGAAGGCCATGAACGTGCTCCACGACTCTTTCTTCCTTTCAGAATACAAGGTGCTGAACCTTTTCATCTGCGGCATAGGAACCGTCGGCGGAAAGCTCATCGAGCAAATACGCTCGCAATACGACAACCTGAAAGAGCACTCACGGTTGAAGCTGAACGTCGTTGGCGTGGCAAGCTCGCACAACGCCATATACTCACGAGACGGAATTGACCTGGCCAACTACAAGGAGCTGCTCAAGGCCTCGGAGCCAAGCGACCCAGAGAAGCTGCGCGACACCATCCTGTCGATGAACATATTCAACGCCGTGTTTGTTGACTGCACGGCCTCAAAGGAAATAGCCGCGCTCTACCAAAGCTTGCTCGACCACAACGTCAGCATTGTAGCGGCCAACAAGATTGCCGCAAGCTCAAGCTATGACGATTATACAAGATTGAAAGAGACCGCATTGAGAAGAGGCATCAAGTTCCTCTTCGAGACCAACGTGGGAGCCGGACTGCCCATCATAGGCACCATCAACGACCTGCGCAACTCCGGTGACCGCATACTCAAGATTGAGGCCGTGCTGAGCGGAACGCTCAACTATATCTTCAACAAGATCTCAGCCCAGTGCCCATTCTCAGAGACCGTGAAACGCGCCAAGGAGGAAGGTTACTCTGAGCCAGACCCACGCATTGACCTCAGCGGCACCGACGTGGTGCGCAAGATCGTAATCCTGGCCCGCGAGGCAGGCTATCGTGTCGAGCAAGAAGACGTGGAGAAGCACCTCTTCGTGCCAGACCACTTCTTCACAGGCTCACTGGAGGACTTCTGGAAGCATTTGCCAGAGCTGAACGCCGACTTCGAGGAGAAACGCAAGAAGCTGGAGGAAGAAGGCAGACGCTGGCGTTTCATAGCGACAATGGACCACGGGAAAGTGAGCGTGGCCCTGAGAGACATGACACAAGACAGCCCCTTCTACAACCTGGAGGGCAGCAACAACATCGTCCTGCTCACGACAGAACGCTACAAGGAATACCCCATGCTCATACAAGGTTATGGAGCCGGGGCAAGCGTTACGGCGGCAGGCGTGTTCGCCAACATCATAAGCATAGCAAACGTATAAAGCCAGGATAGCATGAAACACATTATCATATTAGGCGACGGCATGGCAGACCACCCCGTGAGCCGCCTTGGGAACAAGACTTTGTTGCAATTTGCCGACACTCCCTATATGGACATGCTGGCGCGAAAAGGCCGCACGGGAAGGTTGATGACCATCCCCGACGGATTCCTGCCTGGATCGGAAGTGGCCAACAGCACCATTCTCGGCTACGACCAAAACAAGGTGTATGAAGGCCGTGGGCCATTGGAAGCCGCGAGCATAGGCTACGACATGGAGCCTGAGGATTTCGCGCTCAGATTGAACGTGATATGTGTAGGCGACGGGAAAATCGTCACCCACAACGGCGGCAACCTCTCAACGGAAAACGGCGCCGTGCTGACAAACTATCTCAATGAGAAACTCGGCAACGAGGACATAAAGTTCATACCGGGCATACAATACCGACACTTGCTCATAGTGAAGCGGGCAAGCAAGCACATTGTCTGCGCTCCGCCTCACGACCACCCTGGGGAAGAATGGCAGGGATTGCTCATTAAACCGGAGAAGGGATGGGAAGACAAGCGCGAACCCATAATGGGCTTTGACGGCAAGCCGACAGGCGAGTCACGCATGACAGCGCAGGAGACAGCCGACTTGCTCAACAGCCTAATAATAAAGAGCAAGGACTTGCTTGAGGCACATCCTTACAACAAGGCAAAGAAGGAGAATGGCGAACGCATGGCAAACCTGATATGGCCTTGGGGAGGCGGCTACCGTCCGTCGATGAAAACCCTCATGGAAAAATACCCGCAGGTAAAGAGCGGATCCTGCATCTCAGCCGTTGACCTGATAAAAGGCATAGGAAAATACGCCGGGCTCGACGTTATAAGCGTGCCACGCGCCACAGGACTGGCCAATACCAATTATGAAGGAAAGGTGGCCGCGGCAATAACGGCCCTGTACAACCAAGACTTTGTATTCGTGCATTTCGAGGCAAGTGACGAGGCGGGACACGACGGCAACCTCGAGTTAAAGCTCAAGACGATAGAGAACCTTGACCACAGGGTGGTAGAACCCATCTACAACGAGGTGAAACAATGGGATGAGCCTGTGGCGATAGCCGTCATGCCAGACCACCCCACTCCAGTGGAAGTGAGGACACACGTGAAAGAGCCGGTGCCTTTCCTCGTCTGGTACAATGGAATAGAGCCAGACAGCGTACAGACCTATGATGAAGTGTCGTGCGTAAGCGGTGATTATGGCATGCTTCATCTCACGGAGTTCATGGATAAATTCATGGAAATATAAACAACTAAACAAAACAAGACAAGACCAACATGAAATATTATAGCACAAACCACCAAGCCCCAACGACAACGCTTCGCGAAGCCGTGGAAAAAGGCCTCGCACCAGACCGCGGACTGTACATGCCTGAGAACATAAGACCATTGCCCAAGGCTTTCTTTGACAACATAGACTCCATGTCGTTTCAGGAGATTGCCTTCGAAGTAGCAAAGGCCTTCTTTGGAGATGACGTAGACGAGGCTTCGTTGAAAAATATAGTCTACGACACTCTCGCGTTTGACACACCAGTGGTGAAAGTAGACGGCAACATTTACGCCTTGGAGCTTTTCCATGGCCCAACGCTTGCCTTCAAGGATGTTGGTGCCCGATTCATGGCGCGCCTATTGCAATATTTCATCCGCAAAGACAAGGAGAAAACAAACGACAACCGCACGGTAAACGTCCTCGTGGCGACAAGTGGCGACACGGGGTCGGCAGTGGCTAACGGCTTCCTCGGAGTTGATGGCATACACGTCTATGTGCTTTACCCCAAGGGCAAAGTGAGCAAGATACAGGAAAGCCAATTCACCACTTTAGGCCAAAACATAACCGCGCTGGAGATAGACGGCGTGTTTGATGATTGCCAAGCACTCGTAAAAAACGCATTCATGGACAAGGAACTTACCTCGCACATGATTCTCACTTCTGCCAACAGCATCAACGTGGCTCGCTTCTTGCCGCAAGCATTCTATTATTTCAACGCTTACGCACAACTGAAACGCGACGGCGTGATTGGCAAGGACGGGGCCAAGCTCACTTTCTGCGTGCCCTCCGGCAACTTCGGCAATATCACAGCCGGCATCTTCGCATGGAAGATGGGGCTTCCTGTGAGCCATTTCATCGCGGCAAACAACGCTAACGACGTGTTCTACAGCTATCTGCAGACAGGAGTATATACGCCAATGGCAAGCAAGCAGACCCTTGCCAACGCCATGGACGTTGGCGCGCCAAGCAACTTCGCGCGCATCTTGGACCTCTACAACAACGGAGAAGCTTGCCGCCCAGAAAATGGCAAAGAGGTGGAGGCCGTGCTGCCAGCAATTAAAAAAGACGTGAGCGGAGCGACATACACCGACGACAAGATTCGCCAAACCATGAAGCAATGCTATAAGGAAACAGGCTATGTGCTTGACCCTCACGGAGCATGCGGCTACAAGGCACTCAAGGAGCAACTGCCTGACAATGAGGTCGGAGTATTCCTTGAAACGGCACATCCGGCTAAATTCAAGGAAAAAGTCGATAGCATATTGGATACCGACATTGCCATACCGGAACGCCTACAAGCATTCATGCGTGGCAAGAAACAAAGCATTGAGATGCCAAACGACTTTAACGTTTTCAAGAAATTCCTGCTTGACCAATAAATGAACATCAGCAAAGCTAAAATAAAGCTAATCCACTCTCTCGATAGCAAAAAAGGCCGTCGAGAGAGTGGATTGTTTATCGCGGAAGGCCCAAAAGTAGTTGGTGACCTTTTGGAACTAATGCCAGCGAGGCTCATAATAGCCACCGCCGACTGGTTGGAAGCCAACAACGACCGTATCAATGATACAGAAACAATAGAAGTGAGTGATGAGGAGCTGAAAAAAGCTTCCTTGCTTCAACACCCTCAAAAGGTCTTGGCGTTGTTCCCTATCCCAAACAACACGGAGAAGGACGACAGTCATCTCGCTGCACTTTTGACGGATAAAGACAAGGCTGGCAAACAGAAGCTCACAATAGCCCTCGACGGCGTGCAGGACCCAGGCAACCTCGGCACGATAATACGCATAGCCGACTGGTTTGGCATAACCGACATTATTTGCTCTCACGATACCGTAGACGCATTCAGCCCAAAAGTGGTGCAAGCCACGATGGGGAGCATAGCAAGGGTGCACATTCATCATGCTGACCTGGAGAACCTTATCAAGACCTTGCCAACCGACTTCCCTGTTTATGGAACATTCCTCGATGGCAGCGACTTGTATGACAAGCCGCTGTCTGTTGGCGGAATCATCATCATGGGCAATGAGGGCAAAGGCATCTCGCAACCAGTAAAAGCACTCGTGAATCACCGGTTACTGATTCCCAACTACCCGAAGGGAAGGAAGACCGCAGACAGTCTTAACGTAGCCATTGCCACGGCTATAACTTGCGCTGAGTTCAGACGGAGAATCTGAGACGCAAGGAGTTGAGCACTACGCTGATACTTGAGAATGCCATAAGAGCAGAACCCCACATGGGCGTGAGCTGGATGGGAGGATTATCGTAAAAGAGATACAACACCCCAGCCGCCAAGGGGATACACACAAGATTGTAGACAAACGCCCAGAAGAGATTTTCCCTAATCATGCGTGCTGTCTTCTTACTAAGTTGGAAACCGAATGGCAACACGCTAAGATCATCGGTCATCAACGTCACTTGAGCCACGTCCATCGCCACGTCTGTTCCTGTGCTAATGGCTATCGAAACGTCGGCGAGAGCCAAAGCCTGCGTGTCATTAATACCATCGCCTATCATGGCAACGGTCTTGCCGTCAGCCTTCAACTTCCTGACAAGTTCTTCCTTGTCTTGAGGCTTGCATTGAGCCTTGAAATGGCCTATGCCAGCTTTTTCGGCCCAATATGATGCGGCATTCTCGTTGTCACCGCTCATCATGTATATGTCTATCCCGTTTTGGCGTAATTTCCTCATGGCTTCAGCCGCATGGGGCTTCAAGGTCTCGCGTTCTTCAAAAGACAAACCGTCCGTGGCCGTAAAGTCAACGTTCAGATTAGGAATAGTCAACGTCCCGGTCTTGTCAGTCACCAAGACGTCAACTTTATGCATGTTTTCCAATGCAGCCGCGTCTTTAATCAAAAGATGCTTGCTTGCAGCCTTGCCAATTCCCACCATCAGCGCGGTAGGCGTGGCAAGCCCCATGGCACATGGACAAGCAATGACGAGCACCGTCACAGCCGACACGATGGCCTTATACAACAGTGGCATCCCACCCAGGCCTATCCAAAGCAAAAAAGTGATTAAAGCCAAGGCCGACACAATGGGCACAAAATACACGACCATCCTGTCTACAATGCGTTGCACAGGTGCCTTGCTATTCTGCGCTTCTTGAACCATACGAATGATATGGGCAAGAGCCGTTTGCTCACCAACTTGGCGCGCACGCATACGAAAAACGCCTTGTGAGGGAATTGTTCCGGCAAGCACCTTCGACTTAGCCTTTTTCTCGACAGGAGTTGGTTCGCCCGTTATCATGCTTTCATCAACATAAGCAGCATCCGCTGTCATGAAGCTTGAAGCGGAGATTACCTCACCGTCTACCGGCACCCTTTCTCCTGGACGCACCTCGAGAATGTCTCCGACATCAATCGTTGACACTGGCACCTCGCGCAATTCTCCGTCCTCTACGACATGCGCCGTCTTCGGGGCCATCCCCATTAGCTTACGTATACTCGATGCCGTGCTGTCCTTCGCCCTCTCTTCCAATAAACGCCCCAAAAGGACAAACGATATTATCATTCCACAAGAATCGAAATAAGTCAAGGAAGGGTCACCCCAAAAGGCGTTCCAGGCAGAGAAAAGAAAAGAGATGCATGTTGATAGGGCCACAAGCGTATCCATATTAGCCACCCCGTGAAGTAATTGCCTCACGGAATTCACATAAAAGGCCCTGCCACAGAAAAACATGTTAGCGAAGGCTATGAGAAGACAGACTTGATTTGTTTGATCTAAATCGCCTATATTAAGCCAACGCATGCTAATAGCCATGCTTGCAACCGATAAGAATATCGACAATAACGTCTTGCGGACAAGCATGGAATATTCTTGCTTCCTGATTGTCTCAACCGACCTACCTGTCTCTATAACAAGGTTATAGCCTATTGAGTTAATCTCCTTCTTCATCGCCTCCAAGGAGATTTTACTCTCGTCATAGTCAATCATGGCAGAGCGACCTATAAGGCTTACAGACACATCATTGACACCAGGCAAGGAGCGTAATTTGTTTTCTACATTGGCAGAGCATGAGGCACACGCCATGCCTACAACAGGTACGGTCTTCTTCATAGATTAGGAAACTTGTCGACTATTAAATCTCCAATTCGTAGCGTCCTGCAGCCTCTACAGCCTCCTTCATCTGCTGAGCGTCGACCTTATTCTCATCGAAGTCGACATTCACACAATGATCCGAAAGACTAACATCTACCGCATTAACACCACAAAGGTCTTTCAACGCACTCTCAACATGAGCTTTGCAATGCTCACATTTCATACCGTTCACTACAAATGTCTTATTCATTTTATTAAAGATTGAAGGTTAAAAAAATCATTTCACACTTTTATCACTTTTCCTTCCGACGCAAGAATGGAATTAGGGAAGATGGCCTTTGCCTCATTCAAGATCGCAGACTCGTTATCATACCTGGCGCTGAAATGCCCAAGCAAGAGTTTTCCGACATGAGCCTCTCGCGCCACATTAGCCGCTTGCTGGGAAGTGGAATGATAATAGAGCTTAGCACGATTAGCGCATGAACTGTCATAAGTGGAATCATGGTAAAGCAAATCCACATCCTTGACAAGTTCGTGAAGATTTGGCATATAACGCGTATCGCAACAATAAGCATAAGAACGTGGAGGGTCAGCAGGTGTGGTAAGCCTGCTATTTGGAATCAACGTTCCATCTTCTATTGTCCAGTCAGCCCCTGCCTTAATATTATTGATTTGGCTTATTGGGATATTAAAACAATCAATCATGTCACGACGTATATGCGGCAACGTGGGACGCTCACGAAACAAGAAGCCTGAACAAGGAATGCGGTGAACAAGAGGTATGCTCTCAACCACAAGGCTCCTGTCCTCGTAAATAACCTTATTGGTTGTTGTGTCAACAGCATGAAACTCAACCTTATACTCAAGTCCATTACAGAAAAGCTTCATTTGCTCATCAAGCAAAGATTTCAATGATTCCGGAGCATAAATGCTTAAAGGAGCCGTACGTCCAAGCATGCCAAAGGTAGAAATCAAGCCAATAAGACCAAAGCAATGGTCACCATGAAGATGGGATATGAAAATGGCTTGAATCTTTGTGAAGCCTATGCGCGATCGACGAAGCTGTATCTGCGTCCCCTCGCCGCAATCAATCATGAAAAACTTTCCACGAATCTCCACGACTTGTGACGAGGCAAAATGCTTCAATGTGGGCAACGCGCTCCCACAACCCAAGATATGAATATTGAATGGTTCCAATGTTACGACAATACTAAGTACATAAGAGAGAATTGCTTACTCAACCCTTTTATAAACAAAGATTCCTACCTTATTTTCCAAATAAAGGGAATCGCTGCCGAGGTTGTCAATATCAAACGTGTCACGATTGAGCAAAAGCTTGCCGTTAAGGATTTTCCATGTTGTCCATGGGTTCTTCTCGGCCTCAACATCCGATTTTACTTCTCCACCCTCAAGAATCTCAAAGTTCTTGTCAATGCTTGTCCACTTACCTTGAAGCGTCGTGAGGTTTATAACCTTTCGAGCGCATTTCTCTCCGTCAATGGGCTGTCCCTCAACAACGGCAAGACGATCGCCAGCAAGCAATCCGCCAACAACAGTTTGGCTTCCATCGGCCGAATCAGGCAATGCAAAGGCAAGGGTGTCACCGCCATCGGTAATCAACTGAAGAGAATGCATCATCGTGCCGTCTCCGCAGACACCATAGATAGTAGAGTCTTTAGTGTCGGTTTGCTCAGATGCCTCTACCCCTTTAACATTTCGTTGTGGTTTATCGTGACAAGCAGATATCAAAAAGATCAATGACAATAATGCTAAGCCAAAATATTTTTTTTTCATAACTATAACAATAATTACTGTTCTTTTTTCTTTGCCTCATCCCAATAGTTGTCCATTTCCTCGAGGGTAAGGTCTTTGATACCCCTTCCCTCTTCCTTGGCCTTGTTCTCTATATAAGTAAACCTGGAAATGAATTTCTTGTTGGCCCGTTCAAGGGCATTGTCTGGATTGAGATGATATAAGCGCGCTGCATTAATAACGCTAAATATAAAATCGCCCAACTCTGTTGTAGAACGGTCCTTGTCCCCATTTTCCAGTTCCGTCTCCAACTCGCCAAGTTCCTCACGCACCTTCTCCCACACATCAGCAGGCTTTTTCCAATCAAACCCGACGTTTCGCGCCTTATCTTGTATGCGATAAGCCTTAATGATTGACGGCAACGCGTCTGGCACGCCACTCAGCACCGTCTTGTTGCCATCGCGTTCCATTTGCTTGCGTTGCTCCCAAGACGACTCCACCTGGGAAGAAGTCTTAGGCGTATTACTCGTAGATGTGTCTGTCGAAGAACACGTTTTTTTATAGTTGACGTGGCCATCCGCATCAATTTCCATGTCTTCATTGCTCACCGTCCAGCCTCGCCAGTCAATGAAATCATGACGAAACATCAACTTGTCTGCCTGATGGTTACAAACATCGGCAATATCAAAATCTCCTGTTTCAGAACCTATCACCGAATAAAGTATGACATGCTCCATGACATCGCCAAGCTCCTTGCAGACCTCCGGGCGGTCATTTTTCATAAGAGCGTCACAAAGCTCGAAAGTCTCCTCTATGGTATTAGGCCTCAAACTCTCAAAAGTTTGCGCCTTATCCCATGGACAATCATGTCGAAGTCGTTCTTGCACGTCAAGCAAGCGTTCAAAAGCCTTTAGTTTATCCTCTTTAGTATGCATCACTAAGGTTATTTTCTTGCAAAGTTAATGGTTTTTGTTTGAAAATTCGTAATTTTGCAGCGATAATAATTAGACAACAAAAATTATTAAGAGATACATGGAATTGGCAAGTAAGTACGACCCGAATCAAGTAGAGTCGAAATGGTATCAGTATTGGCTTGACAACAAGCTTTTTTCATCTCACCCCGATGGCCGTGAGCCATACACCGTGGTCATTCCCCCACCAAATGTCACAGGCGTGCTCCACATGGGACACATGCTCAACAACACTATCCAAGACATTCTTGTGCGCAGGGCACGCATGGAGGGAAAGAACGCGTGCTGGGTACCTGGCACCGACCACGCTTCAATAGCCACAGAAGCAAAAGTCGTGGGCAAACTTGCCGAACAAGGCATCAAAAAGACCGATCTCACACGTGAGCAATTCCTGGAGCACGCATGGGATTGGACACGCGAACACGGTGGCATCATCCTAAAGCAGCTTCGCAAGCTTGGATGTTCCTGCGACTGGGATCGCACTTCATTCACCATGGATGAGACACGCTCCAAAAGCGTTATCCATGTTTTTGTGGACTTGTACCGCAAAGGCCTTATTTATCGTGGAGTGCGCATGGTCAACTGGGATCCAAAAGCAAAGACTGCCCTTTCTGATGAAGAGGTAATCTATAAGGATGAGCACTCCAAGCTGTATTACTTGAAATATTACGTGTCCAAGGAAGACCAAGCAAAGGTCGAGCGCAAAGCCGAAGGAAACGTGATGCACCAAGACGCCCAAGGCTATTATGCCGTAGTGGCAACAACACGTCCAGAGACCATCATGGGCGACTCAGCAATGTGCATTAATCCTGAAGACGTGAAAAACACATGGCTAAAAGGCCTCCACGTCATCGTTCCTTTGGTTAATCGTGTTATTCCTGTCATCGAAGACTCCTACGTTGACATACAGTTCGGTACAGGTTGCTTAAAAGTCACGCCAGCACATGACGTGAACGACCACATGCTTGGACTGAAGCATCACTTGGAGACCATTGACATCTTCAACGATGATGGCACTATTTCCGAAGCAGCCGGCTTATACATTGGTCAAGACAGAATGGATGTGAGAAAGCAAATCGCCATTGATCTTGAAAATGCCGCCCTCATGGAGAAAGTGGAGGACTATGATAACAAGGTGGGATTCTCCGAGCGCACAAACGTGCCTATCGAGCCAAAGCTGTCGACACAGTGGTTCTTGAAGATGAAGCATTTCGCCGACGTCGCACTGCCACCTGTGATGAGCGACGAGATTGAATTCTTCCCAAAGAAATACAAGAACACTTATAAATACTGGCTTGAAAACATCAAGGATTGGTGCATCAGCCGCCAACTTTGGTGGGGCCATCGCATCCCGGCCTTCTATTTCACGACAACTGATGGTAAACGCGACTTCGTTGTCGCAGAAACAGCGGAGGAGGCTCTCAAGGAGGCTCAAAAGAAGAACCCATCATTAACAGCCGATGGACTGGAGCAAGAGAGCGACTGCCTTGACACATGGTTCTCAAGTTGGTTGTGGCCTATTTCACTCTTCAACGGAATACTTGATCCAGACAACAAGGAAATAGACTATTATTATCCCACAAGCGACCTTGTTACTGGGCCAGATATCATCTTCTTCTGGGTAGCACGCATGATTATGGCAGGCTATGAATACAGGGGCAAGATGCCGTTCCGCCATGTTTATTTCACAGGTATTGTTAGAGACAAGCTTGGCCGCAAGATGTCAAAGAGCCTTGGCAACTCACCTGATCCAATCATGCTCATGGACAAATACGGAGCTGACGGCGTGCGTATGGGAATGATGTTATCAGCTCCAGCTGGCAACGACATTCTCTTTGACGAGAGCTTATGCGAACAAGGACGCAACTTCAACAATAAGATTTGGAACGCTTTCCGCCTTGTCAAGGGTTGGGAAACGGCCAACATTGAGCAGCCAGATAATTGTCGTACGGCAGTGGCATGGTTTGAGGCTAAGCTCAAAGAAGTAAACGCCATCATGAACGAACAGTTCAAGACTTATCGCATATCTGAGGCGCTGATGACCGTATACCGCCTGTTCTGGGATGAGTTCTCAGCATGGTATCTTGAACTCATCAAGCCTGCATATGTTGATGGCAAGCAACAGCCAATCGATGAGACTACAATGAATGCAACATTGCATTTCTTTGAGACATTGATGCAAATGCTCCACCCGTTCATGCCATTTATCACTGAGGAATTATGGCAGCACATAACTGAACGCAAGCTAGGTGAAAGCATCATGACTTCTACGCTGAAAATCGGAGAGGCACAAGCAGCCGACATAAAACTATGCGCTGACATGGAAGTGGTAAAGCAGATTGTCGCAAACGTCAGAGCCATCCGCAACGAGAAGAATATTGCTCCCAAAAAGGAGCTTGAGCTTCAAGCAATTGGAGAGAATCATTACGATTCTTACAGTAGCATCATTGTAAAAATGGCAAATCTCAAATCCCTTTCTGTTGCTGACAACAAGGCCGCTGACGCATCTTCGTTTATGGTTAGCACAGATGAATTTGCCGTGCCAATTGGCGACCTCATTGACGTAGACGCAGAGATAGAGAAGCAAGAGAAAGAGCTGCAACATCTAAAAGGCTTCCTTGCGGGTGTTCAAAAAAAGCTCTCCAATGCTAACTTCGTCTCTCATGCCCCTGAAGCTGTGGTGGAAAAAGAGAGAAAAAAACAAAGCGACGCAGAGGAGAAGATTGCCAACATTGAAGAAAGTCTCAAAGCGCTTAAAGCCAAAAAGTAATTGTAAAACGGATGCAATTATAATTGCATCCGTTATATTCTTATGAAGAAACGTATACTGTATTTTCTTGTCTTGCTCGTCGCAGCATTATTTGTCACGTCCTGCACTGAGGAGGGAACCGATACTGAAAGCATCAACAAGCAGACTATACTCGTGTTTATGCCATGGACAGGAACGTCAAGTGGCAGCCAAGGTTTATACCCATACTTTAAGCAAAACCTTGACAGCATAGAAAGCGCAATCGTAAAAGCAGGAAAGATGAACGGAAGAGCGCTTGTCTTCCTAAGCACGTCGGCAAACAAGTCATCACTTTATGAGGTTACGCTTGTAAACAAGAAAATACAGCATACGTCAATCAAGGAATATTCCGGGAATTCGTACACTTCAGCTGAGGGCATCACAGAAATTCTCAACGATGTGCAAAGCAATGCCTATGCACTGAACTATGCCATGATTGTAAGCAGTCATGGTATGGGGTGGACATTCAAAAACGACTGGAACGATTACCCTTATTCAGCAAAGAAACGCAGTGCTCGCATTTGCAACCGTCTTTCAAGCAGCAATGCGCCATACTATCCAACAAGATTTTATGGAAGTGTCGACGACATCAACAACTATGGAACTGACATAGAATCATTGGAAACAGGCATAAGAAACGCTGGAATGAAAATGCAATTTATCCTCTTCGATGATTGCTATATGGCAAATATTGAAACAGCATATCAACTGAAAGATGTCACCAATTTCCTTATTGGCTCCACATCAGAGGTCATGGTTAAAGGCATGCCATACCAAACCATGTGGACGTCTCTTGCCTCACCGACACCAACTTATGCTACCATTACGGATGCATTCCATAAATTCTATTCCAACTATAAACCACCATGTGGCACGCTCTCAGTTATTGATTGTAGACAAATGGACAAACTTGCGGAATTAATGAAGCGCATCAACAACAAGTTTAAATTTGACAGCAATAAGCTCGATAGCATTCAAGTATTGGATGGATTCAGTAAAAGCATTTTCTACGACATGAAAGATTATGTAGATTCTTTGTGCACAGATAAAGATTTACTGAACGATTTCAACTCAGCCTTCAACCAAGCCACTAAGAGTACAGTACATACCGACTCTATTTATTCAGCAATAAACCCTTTGGAAGGAGGACAGTTCATCAAACTCAATAGATATTCTGGAATTACAATTTCTGACCCAAGCATCAATAGCGTGGCCTTGAAAGGAAAAGAAAAAACTGCTTGGTGGAAAGCTACACATTAATCATAAACAAAAAGTAACATTATCATAAACCCGCAATGCCAAGCTCAAAAGTTAGCATTGCGGGTTTTATGTTTATAGCGATTACTTCTTATCACGATACAACACCCAACTGTTCCTCTTCAACCTTCTCACTTCTAAGACATTCCTTGCAAATACCTTTGTAATAAAGCTGTGCCTCATCTATAATATTGCCATCGCACATTACTGACTTTTTAAATTGCGGAGCCTTCTCATTCATAAGGTCAAACACCTTGCCGCACTTCCGACATAGGAAATGAACATGAGGATGTATGTCACCATCATAGCATACATGATGATCGTCAATTGTTATCATCTGTGCAGCACCTGTTTCTGAAAAAAGCCGCAAAGTATTATAAACCGTAGTCCTGCTCAATGTTGGCACTTCCGGCACGACACCCTGATAAACATCCTCAACGGTTGGATGCGTACGATGGGTAAGCAAAAAAGACATAATGGCAAGTCTTTGGGTTGAAGGTCGCAAGCCTCTGTTTACAAGACGGTTGTAAGCTGGAATGTTCATAATTTTCCTAATCTGCATGAATATGATAAACAGTCTAATCTCGTTTATGTTGTTACAAAGTTACTCAAATTAGTTTTAATTACAAAAGAAAAGTTGGAAAACTTACAATATATTGCAAGCTAACCAACTTTCTAATGTAAAACAAAATAACTAAAATAGCTTATGACAGAACTTCTTTCACAAGTTCTTCTTTTGTGACAAGTTTCTGTTCGCCCGTAGTCATATTTTTCAGAGTTACCATTCCCTGTGCTATCTCATCATCACCAGCCAAAGCTACAAATGCTATGCCTTTCGCATTGGCATACCCCATCTGCTTCTTCATTTTTGCCTTGTCAGGGAATATTTCCGTACGTATACCAGCCTTACGCGCCATTGATGCGATTGGGAGGCAATACATAGTTTCCTTTTCACCAAAGTTGATGAAAAGCAATTGCGTTGCCGTGGTCGCCTCTTTCGGATAAAGGTCAAGCGCATTAAGCACGTCGTAAATACGGTCAGCACCAAAACTGATACCTACGCCAGACAAGCCAGGCATTCCGAAAATACCAGTAAGGTTATCGTAGCGGCCACCACCCGTGATACTGCCCATAGGCGTATCAAGAGCCTTAACCTCGAAAATGGCACCTGTATAGTAGTTCAACCCACGTGCAAGTGTGAGATTAAAGTTAACCACATTCTTTAATCCTACGGTTTTTAGCGTATTAAGGATGAACCTTGATTCTTCCACACCCTTTAGGCCAACCTCAGAAGACTGCAGGAACTTTTCCATGACAGCAAGCTTCTCATCGTTAGAACCCTCAAGCTTTATCACAGGTTGCAATTTGGCTATTGCTTCCTCTGGCAGACCATCGTTGCGTAATTCCTCGTTGACATTGTCAATACCGATTTTGTCAAGCTTATCAATAGCGACTGTTATGTCCACTATCTTGTCAGCCTCGCCTATCACCTCGGCAATACCCGAAAGAATCTTTCGGTTATTAATCATTATCTCGACCCGAATACCGAATTTTGAAAACACGGTATCAACAATCTGCATCAGCTCCACCTCATTAAGAAGTGAATTGCTGCCTACCACGTCAGCATCACACTGGTAGAATTCACGATAACGTCCTTTCTGCGGTCTATCCGCACGCCATACCGGTTGTATTTGATAACGCTTGAATGGCAATTGCAGTTCCTCGCGATGCATTACAACATAACGAGCAAAAGGCACTGTCAAGTCATACCTCAACCCTTTCTCGCAAAGCATTGACTGAAGCTTAAGCACATTACGTTCTTGCAAGTCGCCGTCACTAACGCCTTTCAAGTAATCACCAGAATTCAGCACTTTGAAAAGCAGCTTGTCGCCCTCGTCGCCATACTTGCCAAGAAGAGTGTGAAGTGTTTCCATGGCCGGCGTCTCTATCTGCTGAAAGCCATAAAGCGCATACACCTCTTTTATGGTGTTGAATATATAGTTTCTTTTAGCCATCTCCTCCGGACCGAAGTCACGGGTACCCTTTGGGATGGACGGTTTATTTGAACCCATATTTTTTATAAGTTAAAATATCAAAGTGTAATGGTTTGCTCACGGTCAGGACCGATTGAGATTATGCCAATCTTAGTCTCCAACTCATCCTCAAGGAACTTGATGTAGTCCTTGAACTCCTGCGGGAATTGATCAGGCGAAGTGAATTTGGTCATGTCAGTCTTCCAACCTTTCAATTCCTTGTAGATTGGCTCCACATTGTCAATTTCGTATGGGAAATCGCGTGTCTCCGTGCCATCTGACAAGCGATAAGCCACACAAGCCTTAATCGTATCAAAACTGTCGAGCACGTCACTCTTCATCATGATAAGCTCCGTGACGCCATCTACCATTATGCTGTAACGCAACTGCACAAGGTCGACCCATCCACAACGACGCTCACGACCTGTCACAGCACCATACTCATGGCCAAGATCGCGAATGGTGTTACCAGTCTCGTCGAAGAGCTCTGTCGGGAAAGGTCCGGAGCCGACACGGGTGCAATAAGCCTTCATTATGCCATAGACATTCCCAATCATGTTTGGTCCCACTCCCAAGCCAGTGCACGCACCAGCACAGATGGTATTGCTTGAAGTAACGAACGGATAACTACCAAAGTCGACATCGAGCATTGTACCTTGAGCGCCTTCGCAAAGAATCGTCTTGCCAGAGCGCAACAACTTGTTTATCTCTATCTCGCTGTCCACAATGGGGAACTTTTTAAGGTATTCCACACCTTCCAACCATTTCTTCTCCGTAGCCTCAAAGCCCTCAAAGTCTGTCCAACCAAGAGCCTTTAGCATTTCAAGGTGGCGCTGTTTGTGAGCCTCGTATTTAGCCTCGAAATTCTCAAGAATGTCACCGACGCGCAATCCATTACGACTTACCTTATCAGTATAAGTCGGGCCAATGCCCTTTCCTGTCGTACCGACCTTGTTTTTTCCCTTTGCGGCTTCCTGCGCACGATCGAGAATACGGTGAGTAGGCATAATCAAGTGTGCCTTTTTGGATATACGCAGACGTGTGTGAAGTTCATGTCCGCTCTTCTCAAGATCTTTGGCCTCATCCATGAACAAGTCCGGGGCCAATACAACGCCATTGCCGATAAAGTTGACCTTACCACCCTGGAAGATACCAGAAGGAATGCTGCGGAGAACATATTTCTGTCCTTCAAATTCCAGCGTGTGACCAGCGTTAGGACCGCCCTGGAAGCGTGCCACCACATCATATCTCGGGGTAAGGACATCTACCACTTTACCTTTGCCCTCATCGCCCCACTGCAAACCCAGCAGGACATCAATCTTACCGTTTTCCATATTTTCAAAGATTTTTAATATACTCTTGGTCCAAAGATTCCCGTACCAACCCTGACCATTGTTGAATGGCACTGCACGGCTATCTTATAATCATGGCTCATACCCCACGAACGCTCTTTAAACCATGGAGCGTCAGCGAAATAATCTTGTTTTATCTCAGTAAAGAACTCCCATGCAGAATTCATCTCCTTACGTATCTGAACTTCATCTGGCACGTTGCTCGCCATCATCATGACACCGCAAATACGTACATTGTGCATATCCTTCCATTCTTGTGATTTCAACATCTCGCGACATCCATCAAGCGTGAAGCCGTATTTTGTCTCCTCCTCTGCGATATGAAGTTCCAAAAGAATGTCTATGACACGGTCGTTCTTAGTCGCTTGCTTGTTAATCTCCTTCATTAACTTAACAGAGTCAACAGCCTCGATCATTGAGATGTAGGGGGCTATATATTTAACCTTGTTTGTCTGCAAATGCCCTATGAAATGCCACTCAATGTCTTTAGGCAATTGCTCAACCTTTTCCTTCAACTCTTGTTCATGGCTTTCGCCAAAAACACGTTGACCGGTACTGTAAGCTGCCTCAATATACTCCTTTGGATGATATTTGCTGATGGCTACGAGCCTGACACCTTCTGGCAAGCAAGCTCTCACCGCATTCAAGTTGTTTACTATTTCAACGTCTTTCATGCTTCCTCCTTTTGAGTGGCTACAGTCTCACTTTTCTTGTGGTTTTCAGGATTGGATTCATGCTCAAAGACATCCATTATTTGAGTCTCGGCAACGCTTGCCATTTCGTAATCTATCATCGTGGAACCCATCACGTCACTAATGTTTTTCACCGCGCCTGGCAATGACGCTGATTGAACCAGATAGGTTACGGCAGAGCGTTTCTCTTTTTGCGATTTCTCGTCAATTGTGATAAACATCAGCTTTGCCTTATACCATTTGTCATCCTTGTCCATGTCAGAAAAGAAAATCTCATGGTAAGCCGCAGGCTTAATGTCAGTGACTTTATAGTCGCCTGAGATGAACGCCTTCATTTCCTCCATGATGGCGCCCTCTGCCTCGGTAAAGCTCAGCGCGTCGACAACATAATGCTCGGTGACATTTTTCAGCGTGCCGTCCTCTTGCGTCTTGGCATAGCGAATTTTAATCTCAAACCAATCTGATGTACGTGATCTCATATTATGTTGTGTTTATTTTGTGTTTTGTTTTTTATAATTTCGTTCCCGTTAACTCTTCTTGACTATGCTCACGCCCCTGAAAAGGTTGTCGAGTGCCGCGTAAGTGTATGCCGCACGGTCGTGCACTGTCAAGTCATGTCCCATTCGCTTACGCAAATCCATCAATTTCGACACGGCATCGGTATAGTTGTCTGGGGTTATGCGCATGCTCATGCGGTCTGCCATTCCATTGTCAAAGCCAAAATAGCGTGTCAGCATGTCGGCAAACTGCCGCCGTTGCAAGTCGGAGATATGCTCCAGCTGGGCTGCCACGCCTTTCTTTGGTCTGTAAATGTGAAACACGAGGTCATCGGGCTCGCCACCACGCTGTCCGTGGTTATAGCGTTTCTCGTAGTCGAAATAACAATCGCAAAAGCCATTTTCGGCAAGTTCATGAAGTTCTGTCTTGGCAGGCTCAAGCACTCGGCGACAGAAGTCGCTGAACTTGGTATACATATTCTCCAAACGGAGCATCTTGCGAAACTCGAAAGTATTGACCACCCATGTTCCCTTGTCTATCCAGCTCTTTATGAACATGTACACACGCTGCGAGTAACGGTTATGGCATGAGAAGACTATTTGCTTTCCGAGAGTTGAGTAACCAAGGCGCAGGGACAGCAATCGCTCTGCCACCTGACGGTCTATTTTAAGTAATGTGTATTTCTCATATATCCCAGCACCTTCAGGAATATACACGTCGCAAAGGTTGGTCACTTTAAGATAATTCCTGCCATCCACGGTCTTATATGGTATTTCCACTGGAACCGTAGCCAGCAGCTTCAAGCTGTCGCGTAGTTGAGGATAATGATTGGGGTCCACACCGAGACCTTTGAAAAACAACTTTATCTCCAACCTGCCGTCAGGATCAAGCTCCGTCGGGAAAAGAGAAGGCTCAAGGGTCTTCATGTCGAGCATCTCGCGGAGCTTCTGCTGCATTTTCTCAACAATGCTCACGAGTATCCTTATCTGTATAAGCGAATAGTCGTGCCTCATCATTGTCACGGCTATGGGTTGCAACAGCCATGTCTCATTTTCCAATGGGATTAAGTCTGTGGGAATGTTACGCTTGACATCGCGCTTTTTTCCTTTTCCGTACTCCCTCCTGCCTGTTTTCTTCTTGGCGGACGAAGCCTTCCTTTTTGGTGTTGCAACTGCCATCTTCTGTTATCGGTGCATTGTCTTGTTATTATTGCAAAGTTACGAAGAATGTTTGGAATATGCAAGCGTTTATTTCTTAGTAAATATTTTTAGCACTTTCAAAAGTCTTTCCAAAAGTCATCTCCGAAATCCAAACGACCTTGCACATAACGTTGACGACTGCCAGGTTCCTCAAAAGGATTACTTACAGACAGTCCTACCAGTCTCACCGGGCGTGCCGCGGAGAAGTCCACCTTTTGCAGCAGCTGCTTGGCTAACGCGAGTATGTCTTTTTTCGACAGCAAGACCTTATCAGCCGTGGCACAACGGCTTAATGCCGTGAAATCGGCATACTTTATTTTCAGAGTAAGCGTTTTCCCCTTAAATGCGGCCTTATCAAGACGCTCCACGAGTTCTACGACAAGGTGGTAAAGCTCTATTAGCATCTGCGATCTCATGGTTATGTTAGCCTCCATGGTCTTTTCGCAGCCAACAGACTTCCGCAAGCTCGACACGACCACAGGACGGTCATCAATGCCACGGGCAAAGTTATAATAAACCTCTCCGACCTTTCCGAACACGTCTCTTAAATGGTTGAGCGACACCGCCCTAAGGTCTGCCCCCGTAAAGATTCCCATTTTATGCATCCGGTCACTTGTCTTGGTTCCAACGCCCCAAAATTTTTCCACTGGCAAGTGAGCAATGAAGCTTGGGGCCTCATCAAGCGTGACTTCAAACTGCCCGTTAGGCTTGTTGTAATCGCTTGCTATTTTTGCAAGAAACTTGTTAAATGAAACGCCTGCAGAGGCTGTCAAGTGCAGTTCTTCCCGAATGCGATTTCTTATTTCCCTGGCTATATCGGCTGGCTCAGGAATGTGTTTCTTATTCTCTGTCACGTCAAGGAAAGCCTCATCTATGGAGATGGGCTCTACCAAGTCGGTATACTCCTTGAATATGGAATGAACTTGTTCTGACACATCCTTGTAATGCTCATGCCTGCTTTCTATCACGATGAGATTGGGGCAATAACGCTTCGCGGTATACACCGACATGGCGGAATGCACTCCAAAACGCCTCGCCTCATAGCTTGCCGTGGACACTACGCCCCTCGGGACGTCACGGCCCACGGCAATGGGCTTGCCTCGCAGCTCTTCATGGTCGCGCTGCTCAACCGAGGCGAAAAAGGCATCCATGTCGACATGTATTATCTTCCTTTGCTCAAGCATTGTTTTCGGAGAAGACATCGTCAGCCTCGCGCATCTCGTCGTTGTCAAACCATTTCGACAACTTGGCATGAGCTTTTTCCCTTACCGATTCGGGCACGTCACCCCAGACTTTCTTCAGCACATACAGCAACACGGCGAGATCGTCGCCAAGTCCCGCTATGGGAATGGCGTCAGGGATGATGTCAAGAGGACTGATGAGATAGCCCAAGGCACCTATTATTATGGCCTTGTCTTTCAGCGACACGTTATCGCTCTGCAAAGTATAATAAAGTATCAGCGAGACATAAACGAATTTTGCCCCTGCGCGTTTGGCGACGCGCGATATCTTGTCAACAAATTTCTCAGACGTATAACCGTCCTTGTATTTCATGAAGTCGGGCAGCGAATTGTTTTCCATACTGTGTTTGCTAAGAGAGTTATAATGCGACAATCTTGTTGTTTCGGTAGGCTATCACCTTTTCTGAATAGTCAGCGAGCTCAGGATTTGCATTTCTAAGCCTGCGCAATCTCAATTTTATCAGCAAGGCCGACAATCCCTTGAGACATAAAGCGATAGCCACGCCTATCGCCACACCTGTCACAAGAGTGTACTTTCCCCATGGGAGCATGTCTTCCGGGAACGCACTGAGAATGATTATGGGAATAATGGCTATTATTCCATACTTGGTGAGCTGTGCTTTTTGACTTCCCTCACTGTCCAGGATGCGTTGGTATTCAAAGAGATAATCATCCAAGTCTTCTCTTTTCACACCTTCCATTACCGGGAAATCCGCTTCTCCTCCCCATCGCTTCATGGCGTTGGTGACGAGATGCTCATAATCGTCAAGGATATTTGGTTGCAAATCTTTCATGGCCTTCAAGACTTTTAGCGTGGTTACGTGAAAAAAAGAAAAGTAAGACAGTGCCCTGATAAGCCGGGTTCTGTATCCCCGCGAGCGGAGAGCTTTGTCATTTATCTAATCTGCAAGTCACCCTGCAGCTCAAGCGTTCTACCCTCCATCGTAGCTTTCAGAGAAGCATCGGGCAGGCAACCCTATCATGACGATGGTATACGCGAACTTGCAGCCTCCAGACGGCACAGCCTCGACGGTCACCCGCCGGCTGGTGGTCTCTTGCACCACCTTCTCACCCTTGCCCACGCCGACTTTCCGGGGATAGTCCCCGATAGTATCAGGCGCGGGCGGTTATTTTCTTCTGCCTTCACCTGTCGTCACCAACAGCTTCCATTTTCAGAAGTGGAGCGCCTTATGCTGCCCGGACTTTCCTCTCGCGCCACTTTCATGGCACCAGCGACAAGCCGGGGCACTGTCTTACAATATCATTATAATATATATATGTGTCTAATCGTGTGTCACACATCATATCTGCTGCAAAATTAATAAAAACATTTATCAAACAAGGATATTATCACAGTATTTTACATGTTTTTGCTTTCACGGCAATTTAAACTATTGTAAAATAATCTGTCCTTCTGTTGAAGAAGCGTTAAGTGTTAAAATCAAAGTGTTAAAATCGAATAAACATATCTGCCAGAATGACAACTTACCGTTTTTTGACCTTATATTTGCAAGCAGAAAGAAAAAACAGGAAAAAGAATAATATCAAAATATTAAAGACATGAAAAAAATCACTTCTTATGTTGTAGGTGGCCTTTGCGTTATGTCGCTGACATTCTCGGCTGGCGCTGTCGTGAAGGCACAGGCCGCCACCAATGCCGTGGAGCAAGCCGGCCAACCCGTAGACCTCACCTATGCCTCAAAGAAGGCACTGGCCGCGGTAGTGAGCATCAAGACCGTGCAAAACTCAAAGACAAAGGTAGTTGAGATGAACAGCGATCCATTCGGTGATTTCTTCTCAGACCCATTCGGCTTTTTCGGCAATCCCGGACAGGGCAATGGAGGAAGGCAGAAACGCCAAGTGCGAACGCCTAAGCAGGAAGGCTTAGGCTCTGGCGTCATTATCAGCCCCGACGGGTATATCGTCACCAACAACCACGTCGTAGCAGGCGCTGACGAATTGACAGTTACCCTTGAGGACAACCGTGAGTTCAACGCCAAAATCATTGGCACTGATCCCACAACCGACCTGGCTCTTATCAAGATAGAGGGCAAGAACTTGCCTACTCTTCCCATCGGCGATTCAGACAAGCTGAAAGTGGGACAATGGGTTATCGCCGTGGGCAATCCCTTCGGACTGAGCAACACGGTCACCGCCGGCATCGTCTCTGCCAAGGCGCGCTCCATGGGCGCCAACGGCGTGGAGAGCTTCATACAGACCGACGCGGCTATCAACCGCGGCAACTCTGGCGGTGCCTTGGTGACCGCCGATGGTGAGCTCGTGGGCATCAACGCCATGCTTTACTCCGAGACTGGCTCTTACTCAGGTTATGGCTTTGCCATTCCTACCGCGATCATGAACAAGGTGGTGAGCGACCTGAAACAATATGGCACGGTGCAACGCGCTTACCTTGGCATACGTGGCTCCGACCTTCACAACCAGATCGACAACCTCAAGGATCAAGGCAGGGACGTGCCCGATTACGGAACCAATACCGGTGTTTACGTTGCCTCTGTAGAGGATGACGGCGCTGGCGCTTCAGCAGGACTTAAAGAGGGCGACGTCATTACCAAGATAGACGGGAAGACCGTTGCCAAGATGCCAGAACTTCAGCAAATCATCAACAACAAGAAGCCTGGCGACAAGGCCACGATAACATGGTTGCGCAACAAGAAAGAGATGTCAAAGACCGTCGTGCTCAAGAACAAGCAAGGCAACACTAAAATAATGAAGTCGGCCGACTTCGCTGTTCTCGGCGCCAATGTCCTGCCCGTGAGCGAAAACTTGAAGAAGCAGCTCGGCATCAACTACGGCCTGCAGGTCAAGAACGTAAAGAAAGGCTCGTTCAAGGATGGCGGCATCGACGACGGCTTTATCATCCTCACTGCCAACGACAAGCCAATGAAGACCATTGCCGACTTGCAGGAAGCCGTCAAGGAAGCATCATTGAGCAAGAACCCAGTGCTCTTCATCACGGGCGTTTGGCCTTCTGGAAAGACCGACTACAAGGCCATCAAGGTCGGAGAATAACATTCTCGTGATAAAAACACAAGAAAATCACCTTTTTTAGGTATTTTTCTTTCAAGAATCCTTTGCCGCTGATACGGCAAAGGATTTTTTATGTATCTTTGCGTTTGGATAATAATAATCGTATAAACAGGAATGAAGTTATCAGAACTACACACCGGCCAAAGCGGCATCATCGTCAAGGTGACCGGTCATGGAGGTTTCCGCAAACGCATTGTAGAGATGGGATTCATAAAGGGGCAGAAAGTGGATGTCTTGCTCAACGCCCCACTGAAAGACCCTGTAAAATATAGAGTAATGGGCTACGAGGTTAGCCTGCGACATTCCGAGGCCAACATGATTGAGGTCATGACAAAAGAGGAACAAGGCACAGGCAACGAGAAGGCCGAAACGCCTTGCTGGGACGCCAACGAATGTGACGAGGAGCTGAAAAAGGCCGCCGAAGCGAAAAGCAAGGTCATAAACGTGGCGCTTGTGGGAAACCCCAACTGCGGAAAGACGTCTTTCTTCAATTTCGCCTCTGGATCACACGAGCGCGTTGGCAACTACTCTGGCGTGACCGTGGACGCGAAGGAGGGACACGCCCAATACAAAGGCTACACGTTCAACATCGTTGACCTTCCCGGCACTTATTCCCTTTCCGCCTACTCCCCCGAGGAACTTTACGTGCGCAAGCAACTCGTGGAGAAAACTCCCGACGTGGTCATCAATGTCATAGACACCAGCAACCTTGAGCGCAACCTCTACCTCACAACCCAACTCATAGACATGCACCTTCGCGTGGTGGTCGCGCTCAACATGTTCGACGAGACTGTGAAGCGTGGCGACAACGTGAACCTGAACAAGCTTTCCGAGCTCTTCGGCCTGCCCATGGTGCCAACGGTGTTCAAGTCGGGAAAGGGTGTCAACGACCTTTACGACAAGGTGATTGCCATCTACGAAGGCACCGAGGATGCCGATTCACATTACCGACACATCCACATCAACCACGGCCACGAGCTGGAATTTGGAATCAAGGAGATACAAGAGCATCTTAAACAGGAAGCCGACTTGCGCGAGCGTTTTTCCACGCGCTATCTGGCCATTAAGTTGCTTGAGCGCGACAAGGACGTTGAGGACTTCATAAAGCAACTGCCCGACGCCGACGAGATCTTCCGCCATCGCGACAAGGCCGCAAGCCGCGTGATGGAGGAGATGAAAGTGGATTCCGAGACTGCCATCATGGACGCGAAATACGGATTCATCCACGGAGCTCTGGAGGAAGCCAATTACAAGACAGGCGACAAGGAGGACACTTATCAAGTGACACACCTGCTCGACAGGATATTGACCAACCGCTACGTGGGCTTCCCCATATTCATCCTCATACTCGCCATCATGTTCATGGCCACTTTCTGGCTCGGCTCATACCCGCAAGACTGGCTCGACTCCTTCTTTGGGTGGATGGGCGACACGATTGGCAGCCTTCTGCCCGACGGTCCCGTAAAGGCCATGCTTGTGGACGGCATCATCGGCGGCGTGGGCAGCGTGGCGTCTTTCCTGCCGCAAATCCTCATTCTCTATCTCTTCATATCGTTCATGGAAGACTCGGGCTACATGTCGCGAGCGGCCTTCATCATGGACAAGATAATGCACATGATGGGCCTTCATGGCAAGAGCTTCATACCGCTCATCATGGGCTTCGGGTGCAACGTGCCGGCGGTGATGTCGACACGCACCATAGAGAGCTACCGCTCACGCATCGTCACGATGCTCATCATACCGCTCATGAGCTGCGAGGCACGCATACCTATTTATATAATGATAATAGCTACATTCTTCTCGCGTGGCTCGGCGCCGTTTATCATGATGTCGCTCTATCTCATAGGAATGGTTCTCGCCGTCATCATCAGCCGCCTGTTCTCCAAGACGCTCTTCAAGGGCGAGGACACGCCTTTCGTGATGGAACTGCCTCCCTACCGCTTCCCTACCGCCAAGGCCTTAGGCCGACACACCTGGGAGAAAGGCAAGATGTATCTCAAGAAAATGGGAGGCATAATCCTCGTGGCGTCCATCATAGTGTGGGCACTCAGCTATTTCCCGCACCCGCAAGGCCTTGACGAGCACGAACAGCAACAACAGAGTTACCTCGCGGCCATAGGCAAGACCGTGGAGCCGGTGTTCAGGCCTCAAGGGTTCACCTGGAAACTCGATGTCGGACTTATCGCCGGCGTGGGAGCTAAGGAAATCGTGGCATCAACTATGGGCATACTTTATTCCGACGAGAAAGACATTGACGACGACAACAGCAAATACGAGCACATAAACAAGAGCATGAGCTACGACATAGCGCAATTGCACCAAAAGTCCGTGAGCGAGATAAAGCCATTGACAGATCTCACAGCCTATTGCTATCTGCTGTTCGTCTTGCTCTACTTCCCTTGCATTGCCACCATAGCGGCCATAAAAGGCGAGACGGGATCATGGAAATGGGCCCTCTTCACCGCTGGTTACACCACATGCCTCGCATGGGCTGTCTCAGCGCTCGTTTTCCAAATTGGATCTATTTTCATATAAGCCATTTTGAAAAATAATTCACAAATTGTTTTGCCGTATCAGTGAAACATCGTACATTTGCATACACAAAGACGAAACAAACATCGGGGGTTGTCCTGATTCGATCGGGATACTCATCAAATTACGTTGAAAACCGGGTCACTTCTCTTGTCGATGGCGGGCCACATAAAACCGCATACTCGGACTAAGCCAAAAGGCCAGTGGATTACAAAAACGGAGAGAGCCCACAACTTTTATAGCTGGAGTTTTCATCACATCCTCAGGGCAACCCCTTTTCTATATTCTCAATACTTAAAAAAGGCCATGTTTAGTGGAATAGTGGAAGAAATGGCGACCATTGTCGCCATAAAGCGATATGGGGGAAACGTAGACCTCACCTTGACGTGCTCGTTTACCAACGAGCTAAAGATAGACCAAAGCGTCTGCCACAATGGGGTTTGCCTCACCGTGGTAAACATCAACGGTGACCAATATACCGTCACGGCAATGAAGGAGACACTTGACCGCTCAAACATCGGACAGCTGAACGTTGGCGACAAGGTCAACGTAGAGAGGTCCATGCAGGTCAATGGCCGCCTCGACGGACACATAGTCCAGGGCCACGTTGACGAGACGGCGGAGTGCGTCGACATGAGAGACGCCGACGGCAGCACCTATTTCACCTTCCGTTATCATGCCGACAAGGCAATGGCACGACGCGGATACATGTGCGTGGACAAAGGCTCGGTAACAGTTAACGGCGTGTCGCTGACAGTCATCAACCCTACCGACGATTCTTTCACCGTGGCCATCATCCCCTTCACACGCGAGCACACCAATTTCCATTACATCAAGGTTGGCTCACGCGTCAACATCGAATTCGACATCTTAGGGAAATACATGGCACGCCTAAGGCATTTTGAAGATTAAGCAAGGCTGGCATTGCCTTTTCACATAAAGGCTGAAGCCTCGACAAGACAAGCACCCATAAAGGGTGCTTTTTTTATTGACACTTCGCCTTTATACATTATTTTAGGCAAAAGTCTTGTAAGAGTTAGGAAAAAACACTAACTTAGCGACATAAAGATAAAACCACACGATTATGATATATTCCGTTGCCAATCCGATATACGACTGCGTGTTCAAGTTCTTGATGGAAGACGAGCGCATCGCCAAGACGGTGTTGTCAGCCTTGCTTAAGAAAGAGGTCGTAAGCGTTGAGATGCGCCGCCATGAGCATCCCAACGTGACTCGCGACAAGATTTCGATGTTCCGCATCGACTTCGCCGCCCAGGTCAAGGAGGATGACGGCACGGTTCGTCTCATTCTTATAGAGCTTCAGAAGACTTGGGTAGACACTGAGACACTTCGCTTCCGCCGCTATCTGGCCGCTCAGTACAACGCCGAGGAGAACATGGTGAAGGAAGGCGAGCTGAAGGGCTATGCCGTGCCCATGATTGCCGTTTACCTGCTTGGCCACCGTGTTGGCGACATCGACAAGGCTGTGGTTTATGTCACTCACAACGCGTTCGACTACGATGGCAAGGTGGTTGAGGGCGGCATGCAGGACCCGTTTATCAACAGCCTGATACACGACAGTATCATCGTCCAGATACCTTTGCTCCACGGTAAGATAAACAACAGGCTTGACCGTGTGCTCAGCGTTTTCGACCAGTCGCAGCGCGACGCCAAGAACCAGCAGATTGTCTGCCTCGACGAGAAGGAGTACGCCGGCGATTCAGACATGATGTACATCCTGCATCGATTGGGTCTCGCTGCCATGGACGCTGACGTGCGTCAGGAGATGAACGACGAGGACGAGTTCTACTCAGTGCTTGAGGCGCGCGACACTCAGGTCATGAAGCTCAACGAGCAGCTCACGGAGAAAAGAAGGCAGCTGAATGAGAAAAATGCCCAGCTGAATGAGAAAAATGCCCAGCTGAATGAGAAAAATGCCCAGCTGAATGAGCAGAAAGTCCAGCTGAGCGAGCAGAAAGTCCAACTGAGCGAGAAAACGGTGAGGTTGGCCGAGGCAGAAGCCCAGCTTAAAGAGCAAAAGAAACAAGTAAAGGCAATGGTTAAGGCAATGATTAGCAACGGGATGACAATACAGGCTGTGGCAAAGATGATGAATAAGTCGGAAGAGGAGATAAACAACCTCTTGGCTTGAGGGGGAAAAATTGCGCAAACGGCAATATACGCCAACATTAGAATGTAAAATATTATTGCCAAAATTTAACACTTGAAAACAGGTGCTTTTAGAGCGGAAAAACGGCTTCAAGGTGCCCCCCTGCAGCTCCGTTAGCCGGTTTTCAGCCAAAAACTTTTGCCGTTACGGTGTAATCGCGTCGCCGTTACAGTGTAATCGCGTCGCCGTTACGGTGTAATCGCGATGCCGTTACGGTGTAATCGCGATGCCATTACGGTGTAACGGCGACGCGATTTTAGCACAAAAATGACGTCCAGAAGCCATCAAAATCGCAGTTGATTGATATTCAGAAGGTTATCAAAACAGCCCATAATTGCGTCATTTCCAACCAAGTGACACCTTGGTCGAAAAAAATCGATTCTCAGACAACTATTTGTAAAATATTTTCATCCTGTAAATTGGTATGCATCATGTGCTTTGCAGGGCAGCCTTCAGACCAATTTGCATGCTTCTTTTGTATGCCATCACCCAAAATCCCGGAAGGCTTTTTTTGGTCGGCACAAATCAAGCCACTCCAAGCCAGGACTTAGACTGAGGACATCAAGCGAGATTTTCATGCTCTTTGTGATTTTAGCGGACAACACAATATTCACGATTAAATAAACTTGTCTAATTTGCGTCTTTTTTATGATAATTTGTAAAAATCGCACCAACTATTGTTAAGAATGGATTGAAAGAATAAACCTTTGGCACACAAATCTCATCTAACATGAAATGAGAATTATCAGTATCTAATAATAATATCTATGGTAAACAAAGCAACAACTATCCTTGTTGTGGCAGGGCTTCTTGGCTTTTCAGCAAGGGTTTCGGCACGTCAGTGGACGCTGCACGAATGCATCAATTACGCGCTTGCCAACAACATCACGCTTCAGAAGAGCCGGATGAGCAAGTATTCAGCGATTGAGGACTACAAGCAAAGCAAGGCCGCGCTGCTGCCATCGCTTTCAGCGTCAACGTCGCAAAACTTCTCCTACAACCCTTGGCCGGAAACAGGATCATACACGGTGCAAGGGTCAAAGGTGCAGACCAATGTCGACAAGTTTTATTACAATGGCTCGTATGGCATAAACGCCAACTGGACGGTGTGGAATGGCAACCAGAACCACAACAAGGTAGCCTTGAACAAGCTATCCGTGGAGCAAGCCGCGCTCGACTCCGCACAGACCGCAAACAGCCTGCAAGAGCAAATAGCACAACTCTTCGTGCAAATACTCTACTCAAAAGAAGCGGTGAAGGTCAACCAAGCCACGCTTGAGACGTCAAAGAAGACCGAGGAGCGTGGAAAGGAGTTCAACAAAGTGGGTTCACTGAGCAAGGCAGACCTGGCACAGCTCACCGCACAAAGGGCGCAAGACGAATACAGTGTCGTTCAGGCACAAAATTCGCTTGCCGAATATAAGCGACAGCTCAAGCAGCTCTTGCAGATTACCGACCAGGAAGAGTTTGACGTGAGCGCCAAGGAGCCTACCGATGCCATGGCCACAACAGCCATACCATCGGTGACCATGGTCTACGACTCTGCAATGCAATACCGTCCGGAGATTCAAAACGCCTTGCTGGGCATAAAGAGCAGCGACGTGCAACTAAAAATCGCCAAGGGGCAACGCATGCCAACCATTGGACTGTCGGCAAGCGTAAGCACCAACACCACATCCATGAACAGCAACGCATGGGGCAAGCAATTGAAAAGCAACCTCATTGGCGGAGCGGGATTCACCGTGAGCATCCCTATCCTTGACAACCGTCAGACCAAGACCGCCATCAACAAGGCCATCCTATCAAGGCAAAGCTACCAGCTCGACTTGAAAGACAAGCAAACGCAGCTCTACTCCACCATAGAGAACTATTGGCTTCAGGCCAACAACAACCAAGAGCAATACAAGAGCGCGAAAGTGAACACCGAGAGCGCGCAACAAAGTTATGACCTCTTGCAGGAGCAATTCAAGCAAAACCTGAAGAACGTCATTGAGCTGATGAACGGGAAAGACAAGCTGCTGCAGGCAAAGCAAGACGAGCTTCAGGCAAAATACATGGCGATACTCAACATCAATTTGCTAAACTTCTACAAGGATGGCACTATGAAATGACCATGTTGCCACTTGGCGCACCTTAACATGACAAACAACAAGACATATATTTTTATAATAGCACAAATACAATATCATGAAAACCAAGAAAATAAGCAGCGTTTGGATAATCGTAAGCGTTATCGTTGCCATCGCGATATTAGCGTGGCTGCTTTCAGGCAAAAAGAAAGACACGACCATCAATTTCACCACAGAGGCCGTTGCCCCCACTAACATCGAGAACAGCGTGACAGCGACAGGCACGATAGAGGCAGTGAAGACGGTCACTGTAGGTACCCAGGTGTCGGGCATTATCAACAAGCTCTTCGTCGACTACAACAGCGTGGTAAAGAAAGGGCAAGTCATAGCCGAGCTTGACAAGCAAAACCTCCAAAGCCAGCTCAACTCGGCAAAAGCACAACTCTCGCAGGCACAAGCCAATCTCCTCAGCGCTCAGAGCGACCTTGCCTATCAGAAAGCCAACTACCAGCGCAACAAGACCTTATACAACAAGGGACTCATCTCTGCCAACGATTATGAGCAATCCCGCCTAAGCTGGCAAACGGCAAACGCCACCGTGGCCGAGAGGCGCGACGCCGTGGCTGCCGCAAGAGAGGAAGTGAGCCGCGCCCAGACAAACCTCAGCTACGCCGTAATCACCTCGCCCATAGACGGCGTGGTGATATCAAAGAGCGTGGAGGAAGGACAGACCGTTGCCGCAAGCTACTCCACGCCTGAACTCTTCACAATAGCCAAGGACTTGAAAGACATGCGCGTCATAGCCAATGTCGACGAGGCCGACATAGGCGGTGTCAAGGTGGGACAAAGGGTGACCTTCACCGTGGACGCCTATCCCAACGACACTTTCGAAGGTGCCGTGACACAGGTGCGACAAGAGGCAACGACGACAAACAACGTCGTGACATACGAAGTGGTAATCAGCGCGCCAAACCAAGATTTGAAGCTTAAACCTGGTCTTACGGCCAACGTCAACATCTATACCGAAGAGATCAAAAACGTGTTAAGCGTTCCTTCAAAGGCATTGCGCTACACGCCTGAGAAAGAAACGGTTGGCGGAAGGAAAATTCAAGACGTGACCAATGCCAAGAACAAGGTATGGACGCTTGAGGGCAACACGCTCGTGGCGCATAAGGTGACCGTAGGTTCCACGGATGGCGTCCACACGCAAATACTCGGCGGCATCAAGAATGGCGCGAAAGTCATCACTGGCATAGCAACGCCTGAGGCCGATGATTCCGACGACGCAAACGATGGCACGCAAAGTCCGTTCGCCCCTGGACCAAGAGGAGGCAAAAAGAAGTAAAGCGTATGGACAAAGACAGAAAAGTAGTAATAGAGCTGCAAGACATCAAGCGCGAGTTCAAGGTAGGCGATGAGACCGTGCACGCCTTGCGTGGCGTCTCGTTCAAGATATACGAGGGCGAGTTCGTCACCATCATGGGTAAGTCGGGTTCGGGCAAGTCGACCCTGCTCAACCAGCTCGGCTGCCTCGACACGCCATCAAGCGGAGAGTATTATCTCGACGGGGTGCCAGTGAGGGAAATGTCGCGGTCGCAAAGGGCAGTGCTTCGCAACCGCAAGATTGGCTTCATATTCCAAAACTACAACCTCTTGCCAAAGACGTCGGCGGTGGAAAACGTGGAGTTGCCGCTCATGTACAACCCCAACGTGTCTGCCGCGGAACGCCACGAGCGCGCGATAGAGGCCCTAAAGGCCGTGGGGCTCGGCGATAGGCTATACCACAAGTCGAACCAGATGTCGGGAGGACAGATGCAACGAGTGGCCATAGCCCGCGCCCTCGTCAACGATCCTGCCGTGATACTTGCCGACGAGGCCACGGGTAACCTCGACACGAGAACGAGCTTCCAGATACTCGTGCTCTTCCAAAAGCTCTACGCGCAAGGCCATACCATCATCTTCGTCACCCACAACCCCGACATAGCCAACTACTCGTCGAGGAACATAGAGATAAGAGACGGAAGGGTTATCAGCGACGAGTATAACGACAACATCAAGGATGCGGCAAAGGCACTCGCGGAATTGCCGGCAAACACCGATGAGTAAAATATTGATGAGAAAATGAACTATTCCAACTTATTCAAGATAGCCCTGCGTGCCATCGGCGCCAACAAGATGCGGTCGTTCTTGACTGCTCTCGGCATCATCATCGGCGTGGCATCGGTCATCACGATGCTCGCCATAGGCCAAGGCTCAAAGCGCAGCATCCAGGCAAACATTGCCGAGATGGGCTCCAACATGATAATGATCCACCCTGGACAAGACATGCGCGGAGGCGTGAGGCAGGACGCCTCGTCGATGGAGACGCTGAAGCTCACCGACTACCAATCGTTGAAAGACGAGTGCAACTACATCAAGGGCATATCGCCCGTGGTGAGCAGCTCAGGCCAATTCATCTACGGCAACAACAACACGCAATCCACCATCTATGGCGTCAACACCGAGTATCTCGACATAAGACAGTTGAGCGTGTCGAATGGCGAATGCTTCACCGACCAAGACATCAAGGCAAACGCCAAGGTGTGCATACTCGGCCAAACCGTCGTTGACTATCTCTTCCCTAACGGTGGAGACCCCGTGGGCAAAGTGGTCAGGTTCAACTCCACGCCATTCCGCGTAGTTGGCGTATTGAAGAAGAAAGGCTACAACTCCATGGGCATGGACCAGGACAACCTCGTCATAGCTCCATACACGACCATCATGAAACGCATCCTCGCGCAGACTTATCTCTCTGAGATTCAAGCCTCTGCCATAACAGAGGGGGTGACAGAGAAAGCCGTGGACGAGATGACTTCCATCTTGAGGCGCAACCACAAGCTGAAAGACGCCACCGACACCAAGGAAGCTGACGATGACGACTTCAACATCCGCTCGCAGGAAGAACTGTCATCGATGATGAACTCAACAACCAACATGCTGACAATACTGCTCGGTTGCGTGGCTGGCATCTCCCTCGTCGTTGGCGGCATCGGCATCATGAACATCATGTATGTCAGCGTCACCGAGCGAACGCGTGAGATTGGCTTACGCATGAGCGTGGGAGCGCGCAGCGTGGACATCCTAAACCAATTCCTGATAGAGGCCATCATGATGTCGGTGACAGGCGGCATAATTGGCATCATCATCGGAATAGGCGCAAGCTATGCCGTAAAGATGGTGGCGGGATGGCCTATCTACATTGAGCCATGGACCATACTCATGTCGTTCGCGGTTTGCACGTTCACCGGAGTGTTCTTCGGTTGGTACCCTGCCAAGAAAGCCGCGATGCTTGACCCGATAGAGGCCATAAGATACGAGTGACGCGCTTATGCTCGCGCTGGCATAAGCTATGTTAAAAAACACAAAAGCGCACCTTGTAATGTCTTATTTCTTTATCTTTGCAAAAACAACAATAATAAAAAGCAAACTAAAGAAATGAGACATTTCAAGTTTATTATCCTTTCTGCCGTCGCCACATTGATGTTGGCGGCATGCGGCACCACGTCCACCGTGCCTATCACAGGCCGCAAGCACACACTGCTTGTGTCCGACGCCGAGGTGTTGAGCCTTAGCAATAAGCAATACTCTGAATTCATGAAAACGGCCAAGGCGTCGACCAACGCACAAAACACGGCTATGGTAAAGCGCGTGGGGCAACGTTTGGCAGCAGCCGTGGAAACCTATTTGAAGAACAACGGCCTGTCATCTGAAATAAAGAACTTCGCCTGGGAGTTCAACCTCGTGCAAAACTCGGAGGCCAACGCCTTCTGCATGCCTGGCGGCAAAATCGTGGTCTATGACGGAATCCTGCCCATCACGCAGAACGAGTCTTCGCTTGCCATTGTCCTCGGCCATGAGATAGCTCACGCGGTAGCAAAGCATTCAGCAGAACAAATGTCGAAGAAGATTCGCCAGCAATACGGGACGCAGATTGGCGGAGCGTTGCTCGGACAAGTGGTTGGCAGCGATGCCGCGACAATAGCCACGAAGGTGGCACAGACGGGCTTCAACCTCGCCAACTTGAAATACAGCCGCGAGGATGAGAGCGAGGCTGACCACATGGGACTGATTTTCGCGGCCATGGCCGGCTACGACCCTAAGGTCGCCATCCCATTCTGGCAGCGCATGTCTTCAGGCAATAGCAACCAAAGCGACTTCCTATCCGACCACCCTTCTGACGCCAAACGCATAGCGGCATTGCAGGCCGAAATGCCCGAGGCTTTGAAGTATTACCAAGCCTCAGGATATGCCAAGACCACACAGGCCACGGCAAAGAAAACGACGAAGAAGAAGACTACAACAAAGAAGACTGCTTCCACAAAGCGCAGAAAATAACGCGCACACAAGGAAAACAGAACATACAAACGACAAACCACAAAATCTCAGCCTATGCTCGAATATCTTTCATCCAACCTCTGGCTTGTATGGACATTGGCATGCGTTTTCGCCTTGATACTTGAAGTCACGTCTGGCACGTTCTACCTGATGTGCTTCGCCTTGGGCGCCGCATGTTCCATCATAGCCTCGCTTTTGTTCACTCCGCTTTGGATCCAAGTATTGGTATTCGCCATAGGCTCTGCACTTTGCGTGTTTGGCGTGCGTCCGTTTGCCATGAAATATCTCCATCCTCACCACGACGATCGCCCGAGCAATGCCGATGCCCTTATCGGTCGCACGGGCATCGTGATAGAGCCTATCGGCCCAGACCACTCCGGCTACGTGAAAGTAGACGGTGACGAATGGAAAGCCATAGCAGATACCGCATTAACACTGGACAAGGGAACACACGTCAAGATTGTGTCTCGCGACAGCATAATAGTGAAAGTCGTTGAGGAACTGTAAAAACTGGCCACAAAAGCCTAACCTTTACAACATACTATTTATTAATACTTAAATCTATAAGACCATGATTGGATTCTATGTTTTAATAGCACTCGTAGTGCTGGCCCTCTTGTTCGCGAAGATGGCCATCGTCATCATCCCGCAAAGTGAGACGCGCATCATTGAGAGATTAGGCAGGTACTACGCCACTCTCAAGCCAGGTATAAACATCATCATACCTTTTATTGACAAGGCCAAGGTTATCGTCACTTACCAACGCGGACGCTACACTTACAGCAACCACATAGACCTTAGGGAGCAAGTTTACGATTTCGACAAGCAGAATGTTATCACGAAAGACAACATCCAAATGCAAATCAACGCCCTGCTCTATTTCCAAATCGTTGACCCGTTCAAGGCCGTCTATGAGATTAACAACCTTCCCAACGCCATTGAGAAGCTGACGCAAACCACGCTGAGAAACATCATTGGCGAGATGGAACTTGACCAGACCCTGACCTCGCGCGACGTTATCAACACCAAGCTCCGTGGAGTGCTCGATGACGCGACCAACAAATGGGGAATCAAGGTGAACCGTGTCGAGTTGCAAGACATCACGCCTCCACAAAGCGTGCTCCAAGCCATGGAGAAGCAGATGCAGGCAGAACGCGACAAGCGTGCCACTATTCTTACTTCAGAGGGTCAGAAGCAAGCGCAGATTCTGAAATCGGAAGGCGAGAAAGCTGCCACCATAAACCGTGCCGAAGCCGACAAGCAGCAAGCCATACTCAGGGCGGAAGGTGAAGCCACGGCACGCATACGCAAGGCGGAAGCTGAGGCCGCGGCTATAGAGAAGGTGACGCAAGCCGTGGGGCAAACCACGAACCCCGCCAACTACCTGCTCGCGAAAAACTATATTCAAATGCTGCAACAAGTCGCGGCTGGCGACAAGTCTAAGACCGTGTTCCTGCCTTACGAGGCAAGCAACCTCATGGGAAGCCTCGGAGGAATAAAGGAGTTGTTCAAACAATAGGAATTGTCATGCGAGTAAAAACCTTTAAGCACTGAGATTAATGCATCCCATAATGCGGCGCGACCTAATTTCATTTAGGCCGCGCCGTTTTTTTCATAACCAGCAAGACAAACGTTTTAGAGACAACCGGCAAGACCGTTACTTCTCCAAGAACTGGCTACACTGTTATCTCACCGGCAATTGACTGGCACATTAAGCCGCGTATGACATTAGGGTCTGAATGCAATGCCTGTAGAAACATAAGCTTGGTGATGGCAGACTCCACGGTGCCATCGAGACCAGACACCACCCCAATGTCCTTGAGTTGATAGCCTGTGTCATACCTGTCCATGACCACGCTTCCGGCTACGCATTGGCTAATGTTCACAATCACCACTCCCCTTTGGGCGGCTTGCCTCAGCAGTGGCATCAGCCAATAGTTGTGTGGCGCGTTGCCGCTGCCGAAGGTCCTGACGACCATGCCACGAAGCGAACTGGAGTTAAGCACATTCCTGAAAATTCGCTCTTGAATGCCCGGGAAGATGCTAAAAACCAATACATTCTCGTCCATGGCGTAATGCGGAATCATGGGCTTGGAGAAGTCGCGCTTGAGAATATGGTGATCGTGAAAGGTAAAATTGACACCCGCGTCACACAGGTGCGGATAATTGAAGCTGTCAAAGGCGAAAAAGCCTTCCGCATTTATCTTCGTGGACCTGTTGCCCCTCAACAATCTACCACTGAAATAGATGCAAACCTCAGGCACCCTGGCATAGCCATACTTGTCTTTCATCGCCGCCAACTCTATGCTGGTAATAAGGTTTTCCTTGCCGTCAGTCCTCAACTGTCCAATAGGAAGTTGTGATCCCGTGAGAATCACAGGCTTGGTAAGGTTCTCCAACATGAACGACAAGGCCGAGGCCGTGTAAGCCATCGTGTCGGTGCCATGCAAGACCACGAAACCATCATACTGGTCGTAATTGCGCGCTATTATCCTCACCAATTGCGCCCAGTTTTTGGGTTTCATGTCGCTTGAATCGATAGGTGGCGTAAACTGATATACGTCCACATTGGTACGTATAAGGTTAAATTCCGGCATGGAGTCCTCAAGGTGGTTGAAATCAAGCGGTTCCAACGCGCCAGTCTGTGGATTTTGCCCCATTCCAATAGTCCCACCAGTGTAAATCAGCAGCACTTTATTCATTGCGAAGGCAGTATCATTTATGATAATAACTGTATTGATTGACTCTTCTATACTTGTCGGCCTCTGCCAAGAGCATTTTTATCTTATCTTTCTTGGCCTGGCTTAGCTTGTTGTTTTTCAACAGCCTACGGTTATACTTTAGCCAATTGACCAAAACCATATCCTCTGCATGATACTTGGACGGTCTGTGCTTGTTAGCATCAAGATACGACATGTACTCATGCCATTTCAACAGCCATATTTCATCGGATGCCATACATTAAAAATTATACAGTTATTGACAATCAATAGTTAATTCTTTTGCTTTTGCAAAATTACTTATTTTTTATGCTATTCAAATTATTTCAAGAAATTATTTTCAAGCTAATCCTTTATACTTTGGAAAATAAGTCTTACCTTTGCACTAATAAAGCATTCATTATATTAAAAAATGAAGAAAATCCTCTTTATCCCGGTTCTGTGTGCCATACTTCTCGCTTTGGGAAGTTGTTCAAGCATGCGTCATTACACTTATTTCCAAAACATTGACACATTAGACTTGTCAGCGTCCAAAGGCCTTCCCGTGACAAGGATCATGCCTAACGACGAGCTTTCCATCATCGTCAAGACTACCAACCCGGAGGTTTCACAGCCGTTCAACCTTTTTTCGGGTACAGAGGCCAACAGTTCTACCAATAATAACATTCGTGGATACCTCGTCGACAACGAAGGCTGCATCAACTTTCCCGTATTGGGAAGGATTCACGTGGGCGGGCTTTCCAACTCGGAAATAGAAGATACCATTTCAAACAAGCTCAAACCTTATCTCTCACGTTCAGAGAAGCCTGTCGTAATATGCAGGCTCAGGAGCTTCCGCGTCACCATGATAGGAGAGCTTGGCTCGAAGGTAATCGAAGTGCCAGACGAGAAGATAAACATCGTCCAGGCCTTGGCACAGGCTGGCGACATCTCCATGTACGGAAAGCGCACAAACGTGCTGTTGGTGCGCGAGGACTCCACAGGCGAGAAGCACACGCATCGTTTCAACATGAACGACGCGAGAGTGTTCAATGACCCATATTATTATCTTAAGCAAAACGACATTGTCTACGTCCAGCCGACAAAGCAGAAGACTGTGCAATCTTCCACTGGCCAGTGGACAACGCTTTGGGTCACGGTCTTAGGTTGGGCCACCACCGTGGCGTCACTGGTATTGACAATCTTGAAATAAACACATAACCAAGCATTCATAATAAATGGAAAACAATATCCATGAGGATTGCGGCGTTGCTTTAGTACGCCTACTGAAACCCCTCAGCTATTACCAAAAGAAATATGGCTCATGGAAATGGGGACTGGGCAAGCTCTATCTGATGATGGAGAAAGAGCACAACCGCGGTCAAGAAGGCGCAGGCATAGCCTCCGTGAAGCTCAACACCAAGCCTGGACACGAATACATGTTCAGGGAAAGGGCAGAAGGCGCCAACGCCATCACGGAGATATTCAATGAGGCCAACAGGCAAATAAAGCTAGTGATGAAGGAAGAGGACATAGACACTGATGCCTATGACGAACTTCCTTTCGCAGGCGAGCTTTACATGGGGCACTTGCGCTACTCCACAACGGGAAAGAGTGGCGTGAAGTATGTGCATCCATTCTTGAGAAGAAACAACTGGAAAGCGAAAAACCTTTGCATCTGCGGCAATTTCAACATGACAAATGTTGAAGACGTATTCAAGACCCTGACCCAGCAAGGACAATGCCCACGTATATACAGTGACACTTATATAACGCTTGAGCTCATGGGCCACAGGTTGGATCGCGAGGTGGAGCGCAACTTCGTGGAAGCTCAGAAACAAGGATTACAAGACACCGACATCACAGATTACATCGACAGCCATGTTCGCATGGAAAATGTCCTCAAGACAACGATGAATCATTTCGACGGTGGATACGTAATGTGTGGCATCACCGGAAGCGGCGAGATGTTTGCGATGAGAGACACTCATGGCATTCGTCCCGCTTTTTGGTATAAGAACGACGAAATCGTGGCCGTGGCATCTGAAAGGCCCGTACTTCAAACCACATTCGACCTCGAATACGACGAGATACACGAGCTCACTCCTGGAGCCGCGCTAATCGTGAGAAACGATGGTAACACCACGGAACAACAAATACTAAAGGAAGAGGAAAACTATAAGTGCTCATTTGAGCACATATACTTCTCGCGCGGTTCCGACAGGGATATCTACCGTGAGCGCAAAAAGCTGGGAGAGCAGTTGACTCCTAAAGTGCTCAAAGCCGTTGACGGCGACACTGAGCACACGGTCATATCATTCATACCCAATACGGCAGAGGTGGCTTATTACGGCTTGCTCGACGGATTCAAGAATTACCAAAGGGAACAAGACATTAACGACATCCTGGCCTTGGGACACAAGCCTTCTCGCGATGAGCTTGAAGCAATGCTCAACCGCGATGTCAGATCCGAGAAAGTGGCCTGGAAAGACATCAAGCTGCGCACGTTCATCACGGAAGGCACGGCACGAAACGACCTTGCCGCTCATGTCTACGATGTCACTTACGGTTCCATTGAGCCATACAAGGACAATCTCGTAATCATAGACGACAGCATAGTGCGTGGCACGACGCTGAAGGAGAGCATCCTCCACATTCTCGACAGGTTGCATCCAAAGAAAATTGTCATTGTAAGCTCTGCTCCACAAATTCGTTATCCCGACTACTACGGTATCGACATGCCAAGGCTTGAGGAGTTCTGCGTGTTCCGCGCCACTATAGCCCTCATACACGACCGAGGCATGGAGCATCTGATACACGACACCTACAAGGCTTGCAAGGCCGAGCTCGAGAAGCCGACAAAAGAGATGGTGAACCATGTGCGCGACATTTACCAGCCATTCACTGAAGAAGAGATAAATAGGAAAATAGTGGAGATGCTTAAACCTGACGACATGACGACTCCCGTCGACATTGTCTACCAGTCGCTCGACGGTCTCCACAAAGCAATACCGGAAAATCAAGGCGATTGGTATTTCTCGGGTTACTACCCCACCCCAGGCGGAAACAAGATGTGCATTAAGGCATTCATCAATTATTATGAGAATGTTTATGGTTGCATGAATTTAGGCATATAAAACAACAACAGATGAAAAATGTTACTTTGATATTATCTGACGGCACAAAGTTTCATGGCCGCTCTTTCGGTTACGACGCACCCGTAGCAGGCGAAGTTGTCTTCAACACCGCCATGATGGGTTATCCCGAATCATTGACCGACCCTTCTTATGCCGGGCAAATCCTTACGTTCACCTATCCACTGATAGGCAACTATGGCGTGCCACCATTCACATTTGAGAAAAACGGCCTGCCCACATTCATGGAGAGCAACAAGATTTATGTCGCGGCCATGATATGCTCCGACTACAGCGAGCAATACAGCCACTGGAATGGCGTGGAGACGCTTGCCTCATGGCTTCAACGTGAACACATACCTGGCATCACGGGCATAGATACAAGACAGTTGACCAAGGTGTTGCGTGAGCATGGCGTCATGATGGGGTCTATCGTGTTTGACGATGAGCCAGAGAACGTGCCACACGCTGACTATTCGGGCGTGAACTTCGTGGACAAGGTGTCGTGCAAGGAAGTCATCCGCTACAATGAGGGAGCTGGAAAGAAAGTGGTGCTTGTCGACTGTGGAGTAAAGGCCAACATCATTCGTTGCCTCATCAATAGAGGCGTGGAGGTTATCCGCGTGCCATGGAACTACGACTACACCGACATGGACTTCGATGGCCTCTTCCTTGCCAATGGGCCTGGCGACCCTGACACATGCCAGCCTGCCGTGGATGTCTTAAAGAAACAGTTGAGCATGAGCCGTAAGCCGATATGCGGCATCTGCATGGGCAACCAACTCCTCGGCAAGGCCGCAGGAGCCTCTATCTACAAGCTCAAATACGGCCACCGTTCCCACAACCAGCCAGTGCGCCTCGTTGGGACAGAGCATTGCTACATTACCTCGCAGAACCATGGTTACGCTGTCGACGCCTCAACATTAGGCTCTGAGTGGGAAGAGCTTTTCGTAAACATGAACGACGGCTCAAACGAGGGCATACGCCACAAGACAAACCCCTGGTTCTCGTCACAGTTCCATCCCGAGGCTTGCTCGGGTCCTGTAGACACCGAGTTCATGTTCGACAAATTCATAGACACTTTGAAAGACTGAGACAATGAAAAATCAAAATATCAAGAAGGTTCTCCTGTTAGGCTCTGGCGCACTTAAGATTGGTGAAGCTGGCGAGTTCGACTATTCTGGCTCTCAAGCACTAAAAGCCCTGCGCGAAGAAGGCATACAGACGGTGCTCATCAACCCGAACATCGCCACGGTGCAAACATCGGAAGGCGTGGCCGACCAAATCTACTTCCTTCCCGTGCAACCATATTTCGTGGAGCGCGTCATAGCCAAGGAACGCCCAGACGGCATTCTTCTTTCCTTCGGCGGACAGACGGCACTCAACTGTGGTGTGGAACTTGAGGAAAGTGGCGTATTGGAGAAATACAATGTTCAAGTGCTCGGCACACCTGTGAGCGCTATCATGAACACGGAGGATCGCGAGCGTTTCGTGGAAAAGCTCGACGAGATAAACATCAACACCATCAAGAGCGAGGCTTGCGAAGACATGGACCAGGCTCTCAAGGCCGCGAAGGACTTGGGTTACCCCGTCATCATACGCGCAGCTTACGCGCTCGGAGGCCTCGGCTCTGGCTTTGCCAACAACGATGAAGAGCTACGCAAGATTTGCGAAAAGGCATTTTCATTCTCTCCGCAGGTCCTTGTGGAAAAGAGCCTCAAAGGTTGGAAGGAAATAGAATATGAAGTGGTGCGCGACCGTTACGACAACTGTATCACGGTGTGCAACATGGAGAATTTCGACCCATTGGGCATCCACACGGGCGAGAGTATCGTCATCGCGCCATCGCAGACCCTCACCAACTCTGAATACCACAAGCTGCGCGCGCTGTCTATCAAGATCGTGCGCCACATCGGCATAGTGGGCGAATGTAACGTGCAGTACGCATTCGACCCCAACTCTGAGGACTACCGCGTAATCGAGGTCAACGCGCGCCTCTCTCGCTCGTCTGCATTGGCTTCCAAGGCTACTGGATATCCTCTCGCCTTCGTTGCCGCTAAACTCGGATTGGGCTATGGCCTCTTCGAATTGAAGAACTCTGTCACTAAAACCACGTCAGCGTTCTTTGAGCCAGCACTCGACTACGTGGTCTGCAAGATTCCACGTTGGGACTTGAGCAAGTTCCGTGGCGTTGACAAGGAGTTAGGCTCCAGCATGAAGTCAGTGGGTGAGGTAATGGCCATCGGTCGCAACTTCGAGGAAGCCATACAGAAAGGTCTCCGAATGATCGGACAAGGCATGCACGGCTTCGTGGAAAACAAGGAGCTGGAAATATCAGATATCGACAAGTCGCTCCGTGAGCCAACTGACAAGCGTGTGTTTGTCATATCAAAAGCCATGCACAAAGGTTACTCCGTCGACGAGATTCACGACCTTACCAAGATTGACCGCTGGTTCCTCAATAAGCTAAAACATATCATCGACATAGACGAGCGCTTGAAGAAGTGCAATGTCAACACTCTCGACAAGGAATTGCTTCGCGAGGCCAAGGTTTACGGCTTCACCGATTTCCAGATTGCCCGTGCCGTCAACCTTGAGAAAGAGATTGGCAACATGCACAAGGCCATGCTCGTAATCCGCAGTCTTCGCAAGAACTACGGCATCCTGCCTGTGGTAAAGCAGATTGACACCCTTGCCGCCGAGTATCCTGCGCAGACCAATTACCTATACGTCACATACGCGGGCGTAAAGAGCGACATCGACTTTACCAGCGACCACCGCTCGGTTATCGTGCTTGGCTCAGGAGCTTATCGCATAGGCTCTTCCGTTGAGTTCGACTGGTGTGGCGTGCAAGCCCTGCACACCATCCGCAAGCAGGGTTACAGGTCTATCATGATCAACTATAACCCAGAGACAGTGTCGACCGACTACGACATGTGCGACCGTCTTTATTTCGACGAGCTCACCTTCGAGCGCGTCATGGACATCATCGACATGGAGCAGCCTTACGGTGTCATCGTCTCCACGGGCGGACAGATTCCAAACAACCTCGCCATGTATCTCGACGAGCAAAACGTGCCAATCCTTGGCACACAGGCCAAGGACATTGACCATGCTGAGGATCGTGCCAAGTTCTCGCAGATGCTCAACGAGTTAGGCATCAACCAACCGGAATGGAGCGCGCTCAAGAGCATGGACGACATCGATGAGTTCGTGAAGCGCGTTGGCTTCCCTGTCCTCGTGCGTCCTTCTTACGTCCTCTCTGGCGCGGCGATGAATGTCTGCTCCAACGACGAGGAGCTTCACCGCTTCTTGCAACTTGCCGCCAACGTGAGCGAAGACCACCCCGTGGTAGTATCGAAGTTTATCGAGCACGCCAAGGAAATCGACTTCGACGCCGTGGCACGTAATGGCGAAGTCATGGCTTATGCCATATCCGAGCACATCGAGTTTGCCGGTGTCCACTCTGGCGATGCCACTCTTCAGTTGCCACCACAAAAGCTGTATGTGGAGACTGTTCGCCGTATCAAGCGCGTCAGCCGCAAGATTGCGGCGGCATTGCATATCAATGGCCCATTCAACATCCAGTTCATGGCACGCGAGAACGACATACTCGTCATTGAGTGCAACCTCCGCAGCTCTCGTTCATTCCCATTCGTAAGCAAGGTGCTGAAGCTCAACTTCATTGAGCTTGCCACAAAGATAATGCTCGGCGTTCCTGTCGAGAAACCAGCCAAGAGCCTCTTCGACCTCGACTATGTTGGCATCAAGGCTTCGCAATTCTCATTCAACCGCTTGCAAAAGGCCGACCCTGTGCTCGGCGTGGACATGAGCTCCACTGGTGAGGTGGGATGCTTGGGCGACGACACCAACCAGGCTCTGCTCAAGGCTGAGCTTGCCGTTGGCCAGCGCATACCTAAACACACCGTGCTGCTCTCAACCGGAGGCGCCAAGCAAAAGGCAGAGATGCTCGATGCCGCAAAGTGCCTCGTGAATCATGGATATGAGCTGTTCGCGACCCCAGGCACCTCTCGCTATCTCTCTGAGAACGGTGTGGCCAACACACTTGTCTACTGGCCATCAGAGTCTGACAAGCAGCCGCAGGCCTTGCAAATGCTCCATGAGAAGAAGATCGACATGGTGGTTAATATTCCTAAGGACCTCACTGCTGGCGAGTTGACCAATGGCTACAAGATTCGTCGTGCGGCCATCGACCTCAACGTGCCATTGATTACCAATAGCCGCCTCGCCTCAGCATTCATCAATGCCTTCACCACGCTGTCGCTCGATGATATCGACATCAAGGCTTGGGGAGAGTATTGATAGAACATTACTACTATAAAATCATTACTTATATTGCTCGTTTTTCATGCGGGCAATATAATAATCAAATAAAGCCCATTGACAGATTCAGCTACATAGCTTAGTCTTGTCAATGGGCTTATTTTTTACAAATAATTGCCAAGTAATCTCCTGTACGTTACCTTATTATACTTGTACGTTTGCTTATTAATATATGCACTCGCTCTATTTTAGAGCCCCACGTAGTATCTCACCCACTTTGGCTTTCTCGCTTTCAAAGTCGAAAAGGCGGTAGATGTCCGCGGAATTTTGAGGATCCACGATGCGAGAAGCCATAAGCCGAAGCACTTTCATCCTGTCATCGTCAAACGTGAACAGTCTCATCATGCGGGCAGTCTGGGCGCAAGAATACCAGCAACCAAGACTTGCCACCTCAATAAGGTCGAACTTCTCATTATCGAATGTGGCATTTCTCACCTTGTTATAAAACTTGGAAAACGATGCATCGTCAAGACAATAGGAATAACCGACATGCATACCGGAGTTGTATGCTGGTGGAACTGGCCTAACTGGCGGAGCAGGTTGAACAGGTTGGGGTGCAGGATGTTGACAATTGGAATTATTGCCATTATTTCTTTTCAACTCTTCAATATAAGTGTCGAGACCCACAACCCTACCACTGCGGTCAAACATCACATTGGTGTGTTTAATATCTCCCGTCAAAATGTTTTGGCTCTCATATTGCCACCTATCGCCGAAAGAGTCAAAACTCATCAACTTTGGATTACCAAGTATGGCCGTGACCTCTTCTTTTGTCATTCCCCGCTCCACGGTCTTCTTTACCTTTGCCGGCGCATCCACGCACACGGCAAGCATCATCATGCAAGAGACCGCAATAGTCATCATGCGTTTTTTCTTCATAAGCCTATACGTTTCTTGAAAGTTTACAGGCAAAATCTCGCCAATATGTTACCTTGTCAATGGACATAAAATATCTCTTTAAGTTTACGCAAAACTACAAAGATTATTTTGTTTGACCATATTTTTTTTCAAAAATGTGCGCAGGTTCAAACATTTCTTTGTAATTTTACAGTTGGATTAGGCTTATGCCTTTTCCAAGACATCATTGGTAAACAAAAAGCATTCGCTATTATTTCGCGTTCAGCCAAAAGCCTCGGAAACTTCTTGGAAATAACGTAACAAGGAATAATTGTGATAAGGCATTCGGTATGGGATGCCTTAACTATTCGTGTATTAGCAATGCATCTACGCTATAGGCGTGGTGCATTCTTATTTGAATAGTTGAGGTTTCCATTCCGAGGCTGCCTCATAGCTGAACGCAATAAGAGCATCACGCCCTTTTTGCGTCTTGGCGTGATTGATAGTTGTATGCAAATATTGTATCGTATAACTAACAATCATGCGTAATGGCAAACAAAAATCTTAATGCCGCTAAGATAGCAAAAAAAGATGAGTTTTATACCCAACTCTCAGACATAGAGCGAGAACTTCAGCATTATTGGCAGCACTTTCGTGGCAAGGTGGTGCTCTGCAACTGTGACGACCCTTACGAAAGCAACTTCTTCAAATATTTCGCCCTTCGATTCAACCAGCTCGGATTGAAGAAACTCATCTGCACCTGCTATAATGGTTCTCCAGTAACAGGCAAGGAGCTAATGCTCCATTTCGACAACTATGACGATGACGAGCCGAAGAAGATTTCCTATAAGGTAGAGATAACTGAGGTTAAGGATGAGAATGGTGACGGGGCTGTCGATTTATCCGACGTGCAGTATCTCTTGAAAAACGACAAGAACGTATTGTCGATATTGAAGAGCGGCGACTTCCGTTCGCAGGAGTGCATAGAATTGCTCAAGCAAGCTGATATCGTGGTAACCAATCCGCCTTTCTCCTTGTTCCGTGAATACATTGGACAATTGATGAAGTATGAGAAGAAGTTTATTATTGTTGGACACCAAAATGCCATTACCTATAAAGAAGTTTTTCCATTATTAAGAAACAACGAGGTGTGGCTTGGCTATGGTTTTAAAGGTGCTGCCGCACATTTCTTTTCTCCTTATGATGACGTAGCCTCTGCTGGTGACCATAAAGAAAATATGATTAGGGTTTCCGGAGTAAACTGGTTTACTAACTTGGAAATACCTAAGCGTAATGAAGAACTAGACTTGGTTTGCCGTTATTCAGAAGACGAGTATCCTAAATATGACAATTATGATGCTATTAATGTTGGAAGAACCCAAGACATCCCTTGTGATTATGCAGGTTTTATGGGAGTTCCTATAACATTCATGGATAAGTATAATCCAAACCAATTTGAAATTATTTGGCAAGCCAGTGGCAATACACGGGCATCAGCCCCAAAAGATGTATTGCAAAGAATGGGCTACCATTCACATCCAGAAGATAGAGGGGGATGTGGAGTCGTTCATGGCAAACGTCAGTATAGTAGAATCATTATCCGCAACAAACACCCACAAACATCATGTTAAAAATCGAGCAAAGAGAAGTAACCGTAGGTGAGATAACCAAAGGTTACATCAATAATGAAGAGCAAGGCGTAAGAGGTTATAATGGGCTTCTTGATATTCGCCCACCATATCAGCGTGAGTTTATCTATAACGAGAAAGAGCAGCAAGCCGTAATAACGACGGTATTGAATGGCTATCCGCTCAATATCATGTATTGGGTGAAGCGAAGTGATGACGCGGAATGTCCATACGAGGTTATGGATGGCCAGCAACGTACGTTGTCGCTTTGTGAATATGTGGCAGGAAAGTTCTCTTACGATTTCAAGAACTTTTTCAATCAACCAGCTGATATACAGAAGAAAATACTCGACTATAAGTTGACAATATATGTTTGTGAGGGTGAAGCTTCGGAGAAGTTGGAGTGGTTTAAGACTATCAACATAGCAGGCAAGGCTCTGAATGAGCAGGAAATCAACAATGCTATCTATGCAGGCCCTTTCCTAAGTGACGCAAAGAAGCACTTTTCAAAGAAGAACTGTGGAGCATACCGACTGGGAAAAGATTTGGTGAATGGCTCACCAGACCGCCAAGACTTCTTGAAGAGGGCTTTGACATGGATGGCAGACCATGAGACACGCAATGACAAACCACAAACTATCGTGGGTTATATGGCACAGCATCAACACGACCATACAGCATTGCCACTATGGACATACTTCCAAAATGTATTAAATTGGGCTATATCCACCTTTAACATGAAAAGGCTCAAGAAAATCATGAAAGGCTTGGACTGGGCAAACCTCTATGACCTTTACCACGACAAGGATCTTGACATTCAGGCGATGGAGAAGCAAATCATCGACTTGATAGGCGATGACGAGATCCAAAAACCGCAAGGCATTATCCCTTACGTGCTGACCGGCGATGAGCATTATCTCGACCTGCGTGTCTTCTCCGACAAGATAAAGATGGCCGTTTGGGAGAAGCAGAACCACAAGTGTGCCATTTGCGGCAAGGAATTCGATTACGCATTCATGGAAGGTGACCACATCACACCTTGGCGAGAGGGTGGCAGAACCACCATTGACAACTGCCAAATGCTTTGCCGCGAGTGCAACCGCAGAAAGGGAAGCAAATAACCATCGCGAACGTCATTAAGGCATGCCATTCTTGGCACGCCCAAAACAATTAGCCTACACAAACAAGACACGCCTGATAGAGCATGGTGGCAAGGGCGGCACCCAAAGGCCCCCAAGCCCATATAGCCGATGAAGAGGAAATCGAGGATGATATTGACCACGCAAGCCACCGCCACGAAACACATCGGGCTCTTGGAGTCGCCCAAGCCCCTGAAGATGGAGGCTATGACATTGTAGGCCATGATGAAAGGTATGCCCATGAAGCAGACCGTGAGATAGCTTACCGTGCCGGCCACGGCCTCGGGAGGCGTGCCCACCCACCCCACTATGGCATGGCGAAAGCAAAGCAGCGCGCAGGCCAACAATGTATCACAAAGTTACTACATTTCTACCTAAAAACAAACGCGACGCGATTAAGGCGTAAAGGCAAAATATAAACGCGCACCAAATTCACAGTTGACTTGATAATAATATTTTACAAAAGGTCGTCTGAGAATCGATTTTTTTCAACCGAACCCTCTCTTCGTTCGAAATGACGCGATTATGGGGCGTTTTAGTAAACCATTGACTGTCAACGTGTTGCAATTCTATCTGTTTTTTGATGTCACAAAAGCACTAAAAAGGCGTCGCCGTTACGGTGTAATCGCGGTGCCGTTACGGTGCAATCGCGATGCCGTTACGGTGTAATCGCGTCGCCGTTACGGTGCAATCGCGACGCGATAACGCCGTAACGGCAAAAAAGTTTTGCCAAAAACCGGCCGACAGCGTTGTCAAGAGTCCGAAGGCTACCCTTTTTCCGCTCTAAATGCACCTGTTCCGAAGTGTTAAATTTTGGCAATAATATTTTACATTTCTACGTGTGCCGTATTGCAGTTCATGCCCTTTCCACGGTTGGGCCTTCATGTTGGGCATTGACGGCTTCCTTGTCTTCAAGAAGATTTAGCGGACTACTATTTTTTTAATGATATTTCATGCCACAACATGGCAATTACCTAAAAATTGCCTATCTTTGCACCATCTTATACAAAGATAAGCCTCGGCCAAGCCACCCTTTACTTATATTAAAAAAGAAAACAACAGAAAAACCAACAAAATAAATGGGAAAAAAACTACGCACGGCTTCCATCTGCGTACAGGGAGGCTATGAGCCTAAAAATGGCGAACCAATCGAATTGCCAATCATCCAGAGCACGACGTTCAAGTATGACAACTCTGAGGAGATGGCAATGCTCTTCGACTTGAAGAAGGAAGGATATTTCTATAGCCGACTCCAGAACCCTACCAACGACGCCGTGGCAAAGAAGATTGCACAGCTGGAAGGTGGCGTGGGGGCCGTATTGACCAGCAGCGGCCAGGCCGCCAACTTCTACGCGGTGTTCAACATCTGCGAGGCTGGCGACCACATAGTGACATCAAACGAGATTTATGGCGGGACATTCAACCTCTTCGGCGTGACCTTGAAGAAGCTCGGCATAGAGTGTACATTCGTCAACCCCAACGATAGCGAGGAGGAAATACAGAAGGCTTTCCGCCCTAACACGAAAGTCGTGTTTGGAGAGACCATCAGCAACCCGGGATGCGCCGTGCTCGACATAGAGAAATTTGCTCGCATAGCCCACAATAACGGGGTCCCTCTCATAGTGGACAACACTTTCGCCACTCCTATCAACTGCCGCCCATTCGAATGGGGCGCCGACATCGTGACCCACTCCACCACAAAATACATGGATGGAACGGCCTCACAGGTTGGTGGCGTGGTAGTGGATAGCGGCAACTTCGACTGGATGGCCCACGCCGACAAGTTTCCTGGCCTCTGCACCCCAGACGAGAGCTACCATGGCTTGACCTACGTGAAGGCGTTTGGCAAGATGGGATACACCACCAAGCTTGTGGCACAACTGATGCGCGACCTCGGCAGCATTCCGGCACCGATGAACTCCTTCATCCTCAACCTCGGCTTGCAGAGCCTGCACCTGCGCATGCGTCAACACTGCGCCAACGCGCAGAAGATAGCGGAGTTTCTGCACGACGACCCACGTGTGGCCTGGGTCCGCTACGCTGGCTTGAAAGACGATGCCTATTACGACCTGGCACAGAAATACTTGCCAAACGGCACGTGCGGCGTCATCGCCTTCGGACTGAAGGGCGACCGTGACACGGCCATCAAGTTTATGGACTCACTCGACATGATCAACATCGTGACCCACGTGGCGGACGCACGCACCTGTGTACTCCATCCTGCCAGCCACACCCACCGACAGCTCAGCGACGAACAGCTGCGTGAGGCCGGCATCGCCCCAGACCTGATTCGCCTCTCCGTAGGTATCGAGGACGTGGAGGACATTCTCGACGACATCAAGCAGGCTTTGGACAAGATCTGAAACACCTCGCAAGCAAGGACATAAAACAGGAAACCACCTGCACGGGCCGACTCTACAAGTCTCAACCCGTACAGGTGGTTTCATGTCTCGTGTTGTGCCTGTCGCCGCTACGCCTTGTTTGCCAATGGCGCAGCCTGTGTATAGACTCGGGCCCCAAGCTCCTTGTCGAGCATATAAAGACCATAGCCATTGTCCTTGATCATGCGCAGGTTATCGATAATGTTCTGCGCGTTTTCCTCTTCCTCCACCTGCTCGTCAACAAACCACTTGAGCATGCTCTGTGTGGCATAGTCGTTTTCCTGAGTGGTAAGGGCGAAGAGATTGTTGATGAGCGACGTGACCTTCTGCTCATGGGCCAAAGTTGCCTCAAACACATCCAAAGGATTATCCCATGCGGTGGGAACGGCGTCTATAGCCTTCAACTCCACATGACCGCCACGCTGGATGATATAGTTGAACAAGATCTTGGCGTGGTCTTGCTCCTCCTGGAACTGGACCTGAAACCAGTTGCCCATGCCTGGGTAGCCATTGGCATGACAATATGCTGCCATGGATAGATACAGGTATGCAGACCACATCTCCGCATTAATCTGGGCGTTGATAGCCTCTTCCACTTTTTTGTTTAGCATTTCTTAAAACGTTTAGATAGTTAAACATGTTGACGTGCTTTTCAAGCACACCTCCAAATTACGGCTTTTATTTGAGACTATCAAATGATTTTCGCATTTTTAGCAAATAATCGCATCATTTAGACACTCGCTCCGACCTTTGGCGCGCCTAAGCCCTACCCGAAGACAAGGAAAAGCTAATTGACAAAGGCTTTATAATAAGCACATTGTAAGACCAGCAACACTATCAAGAAAAATAGTGGAAGATTAATCGCTCACTTCTCACGAGAAAAGTGTAATTTTGCAGCTCGTTATCAAGAATGTCTCTAAAACATGGATATAAACAAATCCTTGGAGGTAGAATGAAATCATGGAAAAAGATGAGAACGTTGTTCGGTTGCACGCAATCGACAAAGTGACTATCGAGGGAGGCTTAATCAATGTCTTCCTGCTGGTTTTCAAGTTCATTGCCGGCATATTAGGCGGTTCTGCCGCCATGATAGCCGACGCCTTGCACTCGCTAAGCGATTTCCTGTCAGACATCGTGATGCTTGTTTTTGTACGGTTGAGCAACAGGCCCAAAGACAAGGACCATGACTTCGGGCACGGCAAATACGAGACCCTCGCAACCGCGCTCATTGGCATCGCGCTGCTTTGCGTGGGTGCCATGATATGCATTGGCGGCCTGGAGAAGATCATTAAAGTGGTCAACGGAGCATCACTGCCCTGCCCCGGCGTCATAGCCTTCGTTGCCGCCGTGGTCAGCATCCTGCTCAAGGAGTGGTGCTTCCAGTTCACGGCAAAAGTAGGCAAGAGATACAACTCGCAAGCGGTCATCGCCAACGCCTGGCACCACCGCTCCGACGCACTCTCGTCTGTCGGCACCGCCATCGGCACGGGCTCTGCCATACTCTTAGGCTCTAAATGGACCGTGCTCGACCCCTTGACCGCCGTCATCGTGAGCGGCTTCATCGTCGGAGAGGCGGTGAAACTGATAAGGCAGTCGTCGAGCGAACTATTGGAGGCAAGCCTGCCAGAAGATGTTGAGAAGCAGATTGTGGCCATAGCGCAAAAAGACAACGACATATACGAAGTGCACAACCTTCGCACACGCCGCATAGGCAACAACTTCGCCATAGAGATGCACGTAAGGATGCCAGGGAAAACGAACCTGTATGAGGCGCATGAGCACGCCACGAGAGTGGAGCATGCCATAAAGCAACAGTTCGGACCTGGGACGCACGTCATCATACACCTTGAGCCATTGAAAGTCAACGGCAAATACGTCAATCCGGACGAGGCAGAGTGATTGTTATTCTTTTTTTCATGATTATGCCACTGTTTTTTGCCTCATTATCCTAAAAAGCAGTAACTTTGCATGAAAGAAAAAACACAAATGTTTATGAAACTGAACGCTAAGCGCCGGTGGCACTGCATAAAAGGACAAGAACCCACCGAACTGGACAAGAAGATTATGGCATTCGAGTCGAAAGGCAAGCTCGTGCCAACACGCGACATGGTTCGCACGCCTGAGCAGATAGAGGGCATACGCATTGCCGGAAAGCTCAACACGGGTTGCCTCGACGCCGTAGAGGCCATGATAGGCCCCGGGATAAGCACACAAGACATTGACGACGTGGTGATGCAGTATTGCAAGGATCACGACTGCAACCCGTCGTGCCTCAACTATGAAGGCTTCCCCAAGGCCGTATGCACCAGCATCAACGAGGTGGTGTGCCACGGCATTCCAAAGAAGGAAGACGTGTTGCAGCCGGGCGACATCGTGAACGTGGACATGACGCTCGACTACAATGGCTATTTCGGCGACGCATCGCGAATGTTCATCATCGGCGGAAAGACTACTCCGGAAAAGGAAGAACTCGTGAAGGTCACCAAGGAATGTCTTGACCTTGGTGCCGAGGCCGCCAAGCCATGGGGATTTCTTGGCGACATAGGCCACGCCATACAGAAGCACGCCGAGAAACACGGCTACGGCGTGGTGCGCGACCTGTGCGGCCACGGCGTGGGCCTGGCCATGCACGAGGAACCTGAGGTGTTGCACTATGGGCACAAGGGCACGGGAATGTTGCTTGTGCCGGGAATGACATTCACCATAGAGCCAATGATAAACATGGGATCATGGAAAGTGTTTATCGACGCTGATGACCCTTACGAATGGGAGGTGATAACAGCCGACGAAAAGCCTTCGGCTCAATGGGAGCACACGTTCCTCATGACCGAGCACGGAGTGGAAATACTTTCATACTAAGCAATAACGGAGCAAGAGCCTTATGCAAGACATATATATATTAGGAATAGAGAGCAGCTGCGACGACACGTCGGCTGCCGTGCTGCGCAACGGCGTGTTGCTGAGCAATGTAACAGCGTCGCAAGAGGTGCATCGCGCCTATGGCGGCGTGGTGCCGGAACTCGCGAGCCGCGCCCACCAGCAAAACGTGGTGCCAGTGGTTGACCAGGCCATAAAGCGTGCCGGCATAACGAAAGAGCAACTGTCGGCCGTAGCCTTCACGCGAGGCCCAGGGTTGATGGGCTCGCTGCTCGTAGGCGTGAGCTTCGCCAAGGGTTTCGCACGCAGCCTCGGGATACCACTGATAGACGTCAACCACTTGCAGGGCCACGTCATGGCGCACTTCATAAAGGAAAGCGACGACGACAGCCACATGCCTCCCCTGCCCTTCATCTGCCTGCTTGTGTCGGGCGGCAACTCACAGATAGTGAAAGTGAACGCATACAACGACATGGAAGTGCTGGGGCAGACCATCGACGACGCGGCCGGCGAGGCAATAGACAAATGCTCAAAGGTCATGGGCCTGGGTTATCCTGGCGGCCCAATAATAGACAAGCTGGCGCGTAAGGGCAATCCTCTCACTTATAAGTTCTCGGAACCCAACATACCGGGTTGCGACTATTCGTTCTCAGGTCTCAAGACTTCCTTCCTCTACAACCTGCGCAAGTGGGTGGCAGAAGACCCAGATTTCGTGGAGCACCACAAGGAAGACTTGGCCGCAAGCCTTGAACACACCATCGTGGACATTCTCATGAAGAAACTGCGCCAGGCGGTAAAGATGACGGGCATAAAGCACGTGGCGGTGGCTGGAGGCGTATCGGCAAACAACGGCCTGCGCAACTCCTTCCGCGAGCACGCCGCGAAATATGGCTGGACAATATACATACCCAAGTTCAGCTATACTACCGACAACGCGGCAATGATTGGCATAGTGGGCTACTATAAGTATCTCGACAAGGACTTCTGCTCAATAGACGCCCCTGCCTTCTCTAAAGTAACATTCAAGTAGAACATAAACCATTTTTCACATGGAGTTAGAAACCAAAGTCTTGAGCCAACAGATACAAGAGGCTCTCTATAATAACAACAAGACCCTCGGCACGGCGGAAAGCTGCACGGGTGGCGGCATAGCCGAAGCGATAGTGGCCGTTCCAGGAGCGTCGCAATACTTCAAGGGCGGCATCGTGAGCTATACCAACGAGATAAAGGAAAAGATCCTTGGCGTTTCACACGAGGTGCTGGAAGAGCAAACTGCCGTGTGCGAGGAAGTGGCAATGGAAATGGTCAAGGGAGCATGCGATGCCTTGGGCGTAGACTATGCCATATCGGCCACGGGCGTGGCAGGCCCCACGGGAGGCACGCCAGAGATTCCAACCGGGACGATTTGGCTCGGCTATGGCTCGAAGGACGATGTGCGCACATTCTGTCTCACAGAAGACTATGGGCGAGGCGTAAATCTCAACATAGCAGTCAAAAAAGCCCTCAATTTGTTCATTGAATACCTCAATGAGCAAGAAAAACAGTAAAAAAGTTTAAATACAAACATTTTATCTCGCTTTGCTTTGCTATTTTGGAGATATTTTGTAATTTTGCATTCTGTTTGGAATAAGTAGTTAAAATCGCATCAAAAACAAAGAATAGCAATGTCTAAGATTTGTCAGATAACAGGCAAGAAGGCACAGATTGGTTGCAATGTGTCTCACTCAAAGCATCGCACAAAGCGCAGCTTTGACGTTAACCTCTTCAGCAAGAAGTTCTTCTATGTAGAGGAGAATTGCTGGATTTCCTTGAAGATTAGCGCCGCTGGTCTTCGTCTTATCAACAAAGTCGGTCTTGACGCTGCCCTGAAGCAAGCCGTTGCAAAGGGTTACTGCGACTGGAAAGACATTAAAGTAATAGGAGACTAATAACGATGGCAAAGAAAGCTAAGGGCAACAGAGTGCAGGTGATACTCGAGTGCACAGAGATGAAGAACTCAGGTCTGCCTGGCACAAGCCGCTACATTACGACAAAGAATCGTAAGAACACTCCTGAGCGTCTCGAGCTCATGAAGTACAACCCCATCCTTAAAAAGATGACTCTCCACAAGGAGATTAAGTAATCCCGACTATTAAGTCATTAATATTATAATAACTAACAGACTATGGCAAAGAAAGCTGTCGCTACCCTTCACGAAGGTAGCACTGATGGTCGCGCATATTCAAAGGTCATCAAGATGGTGAAGAGCCCTAAGACCGGTGCTTACGTCTTCGACGAGCAGATGGTTCCTAACGAGGCTGTGAAAGACTTTTTCAAATAATATTTATTTGTAGAAATATCAAAGGACGGTACATATTCTGAGATGTACCGTCCTTTTTGTTTTAAGTCTCATCAAGAGGCAAAAGCATCCAAAGGAATCTTCACTGGAACACGCGCGTTATGAAGGCACGCAAGCAACGACGCCATGTCAACCACTCATGCCCTGTGCCGTGAGAGGTGAAGCGATCGTAGCGTATGCCTGCCTCGTCGAGTGTCTTGGTGAGTTTTGGCACGCCGATACTCTCTTCCGTGCCGCAACCAATGAAGAAGTATTTAAGTGCCGTGTTGACCTTGTCCTTGTCCTTTAACACGCCACCATAGTTCTTGTTGGCATCAAGGCCATACACCGCTCCACTGAAAAGGCCAAGCCAGGCGAACTTGTCGAGATGCGGGAACACTATGTCCACAGCCTGATGCCCACCCCACGACAATCCGGCCATGGCTCGCGACTCGCGGTCGGTCTTGGTACGGAAGGTCTTGTCTATCATGGGTATGAGGTCGTTGAGCATCACGGGATAAAAAGATTTGCCATAGGGGCTATCTTCCACGTTGCGGCTTAGGCCCTCTTTCCTGGGGATATTGATGTCGCCACTCTCCATCACCACAATCATGGGTACGGCCTTGCCAGAGGCTATCATGTTGTCCATGATGTTCTGCATGCGTCCTTGCTTGGTCCAGCCACGTCCATCCTCACCCATACCATGCTGCAGATACAACACGGGATAGCGTTTCTTCACATTAGTATCATACTCGGCAGGTGTATAGACCACGGCCTCTCTCCAGGCTTGGGAAGATTCCGAATAATACTGCACACGGCGCACTTGGCCATGATTCACGTCGCGATGTGGACGGTAATAGTCGCCCTCCTCTCCTTCCGGCACTTCCAGTCCGCTGGCAAGCCTGCTATAACCGAAAAATGTTTCCGTGCCTGGGTCAGTCACCCTCACGCTGTCTATGTCCAAGAAATAGTAATGAAAACCAACCGCGAGAGGGTCTGTCGTCACGCTCCAACTGCCATTGGCGTCTCGTGTCATGGGATAGGTCTTGCCAGCCACCATGGCTTTCACGTCAGAAGCCTTGGGCGCGTCAATTTTTATGGTGGCGCGTTGCTCACTATCTATCATGGGATATTGCGCCGAAGGCACGTTCCATTCTGACCGCGTTTGGGAAAGAACGTTCACAGGAGCTGCCATGGTAACGGCCAATGCCGCAATGGCTAATTTTTTGTTCGTTTTTAACATGGTTTTGATTTTTTAATTATCAGTTTCAAAATTAGGTATTTCCTTGATTACCTCCAAATATATTGTCAATTATTTTTTTCAGTCCTTTCAATTTACATTAATCAATGAATCTGGCAAACAACACTTAAAAAGTTTGCACAGAATATAGTTGTTATATTTAAACAATATGATAGGGATAACACGACAATAGGCCTGAACTCACATGGAGCCCAGGCCTATCATCTATTATATATATAAAACGTTCGAGTGATATTACTTGATGTTTGGTTCCTGCAATCCATAGTTCTTCTTCTTGTCGATGACAAGGAGAAGGAGACTGAGTACGACAGCGCATACACCAAACGAGCAGAACACGCTCATGCTTGTCTTGTATGTAGGATCCGCGCCGTTGAGCTTGCCTATCAACATTGGCACAAGGCTAAGGCCTATGTTCTGGATGTAGAAGATAATGGCGTAAGCCGAACCCAACAACTTCATGGGGATTATCTTCGGGACACTTGGCCACATGGCGGAAGGAACCAATGAGAATGCCACGCCAAGCAGTATCATTATGATAACGGCGAACCAGCCATAAGGCAAAATGTGGATGGCGAAAATAAAGTGAATGGCAGCCAGCATGGCAGAGCCGATGAGCATCAGCGTGGCGCCTTTTCCTATCTTGTCATACAGCGAGCCAAACAACGGCGTAAGGAGGATGGTGCCGAAAGGAATGAGACCAGGAATGATGCCGGCCACGCTCTCTGGAACATTATAGTTGGCAATCATCAATTTGGTTGCAAACTTCAAGAACGGGAACACTCCGCTATAGAAGAGCAAGCACAACAAGCAAATGCACCAGAAACCAGGATTGGAGAATATGAGCTTGAGGTCGCTGAAATGGAACTTCTCATCATCGTCAGACTCGGTAGACCCTTCAACATGTTTCTCGCTCTCTCCCTTAGCCTCAGCAATACTGCGGTCAAGCTTCTTGTCCATGACCGTATAAACTATAAAGGCAAGGAAACCAATGATAAGCAATACGGTGCCAAGCAACACAGGAGCACCTACCTTGCCGCCAAAGGCCTTGGCAATGGGCAGGGAGCACATCATTGCCGCTGCCGTGCCAAGACGGGCAAGAGCGACCTGAATGCCCATGGCAAGAGCAAGCTCATGGCCAGTGAACCACTTAGTGATAATCTTAGAAACCGTGATACCACAAATCTCGCAACCCATGCCGAATATGGAGAAACCAAGGGAGGCTATGGCTGCCGACAATGGCAAGTTGCCCTTGAAGATAATGATATTCAGATAAATGCTGTCGCCACCAAAGTCGTGACTGACACCAAAATACTTTATGCACACGCCAATCACCAACAACGCGCAAGCCAAGACACCAGTGAAGCGAATGCCCATCTTGTCGAGGATGATACCGCCAAAGAAGAGCATGAGCAGGAAGACGTTGATAAGGCCATAACTTCCTGAGAAGAAGCCGTAGTCGTCTGACGACCAGCCTAATCCCCCTGCGGCAAGAGGCTTGGTCAAAAGCACTTCAAGGGGCGACATCACGTCTGTGATGAAGTAGCCCATCATCATAGTAAAGGCGACTATGAAAAGGGCCGTCCAGCGTGCGCCTTTACTGTCGCTAAGAATCTGTTGTAATTTCTCAACCATAATATAACTTTTATTTTTCTTATAATAACATTTCATTTTGCGGCGCGGACGGCAACAAAAGCCGGCCCGCACCGCAAAGCCTAATATTGCGTTAGTTTATTTCTTCAGCCAGCGATCGAGCCAGTTGAAGAACGTGCGCTGCCAAAGTATTCCGTTTTGTGGTTTCAGCACCCAGTGGTTCTCATCAGGGAAGATAAGGAGCTCAGCAGGTATGCCACGCATGCGCGCGGCGTTGAATGCTCCAAAGCCCTGGTTTGCGTTGATGCGATAGTCCTTCTCACCATGTATGCAGAGGATAGGCGCGTCCCACTTATCCACAAAGCGGTGAGGACTGTTCTCGTATGTGCGCTTCGCGGCTTCCGTCGCGTCCTTGTTCCAATAAGCGTCGTCATACTCCCAGTTGCTGAACCAAGCCTCCTCCGTGTCGGTATACATCGACTCAAGGTTGAAAGCACCGTCATGAGCAATGAAACACTTAAAACGCTTGTCGTGATGTCCTGCAAGATAATAGACAGAGAAGCCACCGAAGCTGGCACCCACGGCACCCATCCTGTCCTTGTCGACATAAGGCAGGTTGTTGGCGGCATCGTCAATAGCCGAAAGATAGTCGCGCATGCACTGGCCTGTCCAGTCCTGTGACACCTCCTCGTTCCATGCCGAGCCAAAACCAGGAAGACCACGACGGTTTGGCGCCACTATGATATAACCATGAGCAGCCATTATGCTGAAGTTCCATCTGTATGACCAAAACTGTGAGACTGGGCTTTGAGGCCCACCCTCACAATACAACAATGTGGGATATTTCTTCGTTGAATCAAAATGCGGTGGAAGGATAATCCAAACAAGTTCTTGCTTGCCATCGGTCGTTGTCACCCAGCGCTGTTGTATTGTTGGCAACGCCAACTGATCATAAATCTGCTTGTTCTCTTCCGTAATACGCGCGAGCGTTGCCGACTTTGCCTTCTTGCCATTTGGTGTCAACACATACAGATCGTCAGGATGCGTCATGGAATGTTTAGTCACCAACAACGACTTGTCTTTCATGCCGGTGCCAATCATCTGAAGAGAACCATAATCGGCCCACTCGTCCTTGCTGATTTGCATCACGTTGCCTTCCAGGTTTGTCTGATAGACATTCTCAGTAGCATGCCAGCAACCAGTGAAATAAATGGTCTTGCTGTCGTTTGACCAAACAAAAGCGTCGACATTGGAATCGAAGCTCTCTGTGACATACTGCTTCTTGCCTGTTGACAGGTTCATTACGCACAGGCGGTTGCGATCGCTCTCGTATCCATCGCGCGCCATACTCTGCCATGCGATGTATTGACCATCGGGAGAGAACTGAGGATTCACGTCATAGCCAACCTGCATATCACCTTTTTGATGGTTTACAGCCTGGTTGCGCATGCTCTTCGTCGGGTCAATCTTGGGTTCCTTATACCCCTCCGGCTTACACAAATTACGCGTGGTCTTCGCTGACACATTATATAAATAGATATCAGCGTCGGTAGACACGGCATAATCAACACCAGTCTTCTTGCGACAAGTATAAGCTATGTTCTTGGAATCCTTGCTCCAGTCGAGTTGTTCTATTCCGCCAAACGGAGCCATCGGACACTCATACGGCTCGCCTTTTAAGATGTCTTCACCTTCGTCAACCTTGTCGCCATTGACATTGGCGACGAAAGGATGCGCCACGCTCTCTACGTAGTGATCCCAATGACGATAGTTGAGGTCGGTGACGACCCTACCAGTGGCCAGAGGAAGGTCTTCCGGATTTTTCTTGATGGACTCATGGTAAGGCAAGCTCTTTATAAGGATGACCTTACTTCCATCCGGAGAGAACTTATAGCCCTCGATGTCAATCTTAGAATCGCTGAGCTTGACACGCTCTGTGCCGTCAGCATTCATCTTCCAAAGCTGACCATCTCGCAAGAAAGCTATCTTCTTGCCACCTTCTATCCAAGAAGGATCACTCTCACTTTTCTGGCTTGAAGTCAAAAGTACAGGCTTGACGATGGCCTTGCCTGCCTTAGTTGATTGAATGTAAAGAACCGTGTGGCTTTTGTTCTCCTTTACACTGTAATAACTCACCTGATACACCACCTGCTTACCGTCAGGCGAGACCGCTGCCGTACCTATTCTGCCCATAGCCCACAAGGCCTCGGGAGACATCAAGTCGGACTTCAGCGTAATACTGCTCTTTCCAATCATGGTTGTAGCGTCTATCTTAGGCGTTCCAAGAAGCATGGCGCCTAAAACCAAAGCTATAGTCTTGTTCATTATTTATAAAATTATCTGATATTATTAAACAGTATAGGGAGGCTCAAACGGGCCTCCCTAACATTAAATAAAAAATGGTCTACCGTTTACGATTCTGTTGTTGTTTCATCTGCTCTTGCTGCATCTGCTGCAAAGCCTGCATACGTGCAGCGAGACCGCTCATTTTCTTCGGATTGTCCTTGTTTTCCTTGTAGCGACGCTCCAAGATAGCCAAAAGTTTTTCATCGTCGGTTGTCTTGCGGAGCACGAACATGATAATCGCAGAGAAAAGAAGCGATATGAAATAATAGAAGTTAAGACCAGCCGAATAGTCGTTGAAGATGAAGAAGAACATCAATGGCATTAAGTACATCATCCATTGCATTGTCTTCATCTGTTCAGCCTGCTGTCCTACCATTTGATCCTTTTGCAGCTGCATCGTAAACCATGAGTAAATGAGCTGTGCGGCAACGAATAGCACACATGTCAACGACAGATGGTCACCAATTACGGGCAAGGTCCTGCCCCACTCAATTATCGGGTCAAATGTTGAGAGATCGTTGATCCAAAGGAAGCTCTCGCCACGCAACTGTATTGCGTTTGGCACGAAGTTGAACATGGCGATCCAGATAGGCATCTGGATAAGCATCGGCAGGCAGCCACTGAGTGGCGACACGCCATACTTGGCGTATTCAGCCATCATCGCCTGCTGTTTCTGCATGGCATCTTCAGGCTTGTTGTATTGCTTTGTAGCCTCGTCGAGCTTCGGTTTCAGCACGCGCATCTTCGCTGAAGACATGTAGCTCTTCTTCACCATTGGATAAGTGATGGCTTTCAAGAGGAGAGTGATGAGAATCAACACTATACCCATGTTGAAGCCCCACGATGTAAGCCATGTGAACACAGGCATCGTGAACCAGCGGTTTATGATACGGAAGAGTGGCCAGCCAAGGTAGACAAGCCTTTCCATCTCGAGATCCTTGTCGAAAGAGCTCTCCTTCTCCACGTTCTTCAAGGTATAGAAGTCGTTGGGGCCATAATAGAACTCCAACTCCGTGGCTTTCTTTCCACTTGGGTCGAAAGCGGTCTTCATGTTGGCCTTGAAATCTTTAAGGTAGCGCACCTTCCAGTTGTCTTGCGACTCCTTGTTATATACAGTGCTCTCAAGGTCGGCGCCCTTTTCGAAGCCATCCTTGGAAATAATCACCGTAGAGAAGAACTGGTTCTTGAAGGCCACCCAGTCCATACGTTCGTCCACAGTCTCTTGCTTCGACGAAGCCTCGCTGAGGTAGTCTGTGCCACCATCCGTGTTTTTCCAGTCGAGACGCGCGTAGCGGTTCTCAAAATTGAACCCCCTCTCCTGCTGCCTGACAGTCTCATGCCAATCCACGTTTATGCGTGAGGCGTTAGGGTCAAACAAACCGCTCATTCCCATCGCCTTGATGTCGAGGTGCAGCATATAGTTCTTGCCCAAGCGATAGTTGAACACGAGCGTCTTTCCCTGTCCCGCATCAGCAGTAAGCGTCACGGTAGAGTCGGTGACGGCCGAAGGAGTGAAGTAAAGGTCAGCGGTGCTGATGTTCAACTCCTTAGCCACAAGCGTGTAGTTGAGCGACTGACGCTGACCCTCAAAAAGCGTCACGCCATTCTCATCGTCATGCTTCCCGCTCCTGTCAGCCATATTGTGACCCACGAATTGCTTTGAGCCTTTCTGGTTTTTCAGATATGCCTTCACAACCGTCGCACCCTTTGTTGAAAGCGTAAGGGCCACCTTGTTGTTACTCAAGACAACATTCTTGGCCTTTCCTACAAGAGCCTTATGAAAGAGGGCGGTCGTGTCCTCCGCCACTTTCTGTTTTAAGGCCTGGCGCTGCTTGTATTCAGCTGCTTTCACGGCTTTCTCAGCCTTTGCACGGTTTGCCTGCTCTGTGGAGTCCTTGACAAACGCCGCACGCTGCTCTTGCTCCGATGGCTGCGAATAGATGCTGAAGCCAATGAGCACGGCGGCGATAAGTACAAATCCTATTATTGAATTCTTGTCCATTTATTTCTCTTGATTTTCAATAGCTGTCTTCACAAAGTCGAGGAAGAGAGGATGCGGATGCAGCACCGTAGACTGGTACTCTGGGTGGAATTGCGTACCGATGTACCATTTGAGAGAAGGAATCTCTACTATCTCAACCAAGTCGCTCTCCGGGTTGCGTCCCACGCACATCATGCCATTGCGCTCAAACTCCTTCTCAAAGTCGTTGTTGAACTCATAACGATGACGGTGACGTTCCTGTATGTGCTCCTTATTATATATATTGAACACGCGCGAGCCTTGCTTCAAGTCACACTCGTATGCGCCAAGACGCATGGTGCCACCCATGTTGGTGATGTTCTTCTGCTCCTCCATGATGTCAATGACATTATGTGGGGTCTTCTCGTCCATTTCACGGCTGTTGGCGTCCTTGTATCCCAACACGTTCCTCGCGAACTCAATGACCATCATCTGCATGCCAAGGCAGATGCCAAAGGTTGGTACGTCGTGCTCACGGCAATATTTCGCGGCAACGATCTTGCCTTCTATGCCACGCTGTCCGAATCCAGGACAAATCACGATACCATCCTGCCCTTTCACCTTCTCGGCCACGTTCTCAGGAGTGAGATACTCCGAGTTGATAAACGTGATGACGGTCTTGTGGTCGTTGTATGTCCCTGCTTGCGAGAGGCTCTCGCGAATGCTCTTGTAGGCGTCCTGCAAGTCGTACTTGCCCACGAGACCGATATGCACTTCTTTCGTGGCCTTATTCCTGCGCTCAAGGAAAGTCCTCCACGGGCCAAGAGCCGGTGTCTCGCCCACGGGCTCACCCACCTTGCGCAAGATGGCCGCGTCAAGGCCTTGGCTTTGCATGTTCACCGGCACCTCATAGATGCTTGGCAAATCCTCGCTCTGCACCACGCAGTCGAGATCAACGTTACAGAATGCCGCCACCTTCTTGCGGATGCCATCCTCAAGATGCTTCTCCGTGCGCAGCACGAGGATGTCGGGCTGTATGCCAACACTCTGCAACTCCTTCACGCTGTGTTGTGTCGGTTTGGTCTTCAACTCGCCAGCGGCCTTTAGGTAAGGAATGTAGGTAAGGTGGATATTCACCGCATTCTTGCCCAGTTCCCATTTCATCTGACGGATGGCCTCAAGGAACGGCGCGCTCTCAATGTCGCCTATGGTTCCGCCAATCTCGGTGATGACAAAGTCGTAATGATATTTCGTGCCGAGCAGCTTGATGTTGCGCTTGATCTCGTCAGTGATATGCGGCACCACCTGGATGGTCTTACCGAGATAGTCGCCACGGCGCTCCTTGTCGATTACCGACTTGTAGATGCGGCCTGTGGTCATGGAATTGGCCTTGGTGGTCTTGATGTCCGTGAAACGCTCGTAGTGACCAAGGTCGAGATCGGTCTCCATGCCATCGACGGTGACGTAACACTCTCCATGCTCATAAGGATTGAGCGTGCCGGGGTCGATGTTGATATAAGGATCAAATTTCTGGATAGTGATGTTGTAGCCCCTTGCCTGAAGGAGCTTTCCTATAGACGATGATATAATTCCTTTTCCCAAAGAGGAAACCACACCGCCCGTGACGAAAATGTACTTTGTTTCTGCCACAATCTTGAGGATTAATAATGATAATAAAAATTTTGTTGCAAAGATACTGCTATTTTGCGAGATAAGCAACAAATCATTTTAGTATTTTCCTTTTGTATTTCGTTTCACATTTACTACCTTTGCATCAAATTATTGTTCATCCTGCTTTATGTCACTCAAAAGGCTCAACATATTTCCCGGCAATCATCAGCATGTCTGGCAAGCGACATTGTTTTTTCTCCTTGTCTTGACATTGATTCCTTCGCTGGCCCCGGCCTCTACCCAGCGTCGCTTTCGCGTTTACACAAATGACGGCGCGTCAAAGCTCCTGCACAAATATGCCGATTCTTTGATTATTTTCCGCGACTCACTGTATCGCGACTCCGTTCACGCCGCGTCCATGAAACCCATGGAGACGGCACCATACTTCTTGCCGTTCACGTTCTATGAAAACGTGGCGGGCAACGCCCTTTCCATTGACAAGAAGCTTAGCGACACCGACAGCACGCTGCTCGCCTTTTATCTCAATCACCCAGAGCTGGTCATCAACACGCAGCGACGCCTTGAGACAACCGGACCCGTGATAAAGCCAAAGACCATAAAGGAAAGCCCTACGGAGATTATAGAAAAGACTCTTCCACAAGAGCCTGACAGACAGCCCATTGATCTCGTGGTATTCAAGCCTAACTTCTGGAACTTCGGAGGCGACTACTACTTGCAGTTCATGCAAAACTATCTCTCTGGCAACTGGTATCAGGGAGGAGAGAGCAACTACTCCATGATGGGTTCGGTCACCCTGTCTGCCAACTACAACAACAAGCAGAAGGTGAAATGGGACAACAAGCTGGAGATGAAGTTTGGCATGCAAACCTCAAAGAGCGACTCCATACACAGCGTCAAGCCCACGGAAGACATGCTGCGATATACCGGCAAGCTCGGCCTGCAAGCCGCAAGCAGGTGGTACTACACATTCCAGCTCATTGCCCAAACACAGTGGGCACGTCATTACGCCTCCAACAGCAAGACGGTAAAGTCGGACTTGTTTTCACCTCTCAACGTCAACCTGTCTGTCGGTATGGACTATAGCGTCAACTGGCTCAAAGGCCGGCTAAAAGGAAGTTTCCACTTAGCACCGTTCGCCTACAACTTCAAATATGTCGGCCGACTCGCGCTCTCCAGAAACAACGGAATAGACAGCGGACACCACTCGCTGCACGACTTCGGTTCGCAGACCACCATTGACCTGACTTGGAAGTTTTCCGATAACATCTCTTGGAAGACACGGCTCTATGGCTACACCACTTACAAGCGCATGGAAGCGGAATGGGAAAACACGTTCTCTTTCCAGTTCAACCGCTATCTCGCCACAAAGATATTCCTCTACCCGAGGTTTGACGACGGTCGCACACGCGACAGCAAGCTTGGCTATTGGATGTTCCGCGAATACTTCTCGGTAGGCTTTTCTTACAGCATCTAACCCGTCGGGCTGGAGAAGACTCCCATCGCGACAATCGCGATTGAGGCTCATTAGCGATTGGGATACATGGCGATAGTGGCACTTACAGCTTGGTCATGTGATATCCCAACGCCTTCAGCTCGATAGCCGCGCCCATGAGATACATTTGGTGCAGGGCGGCGACAAAGCCACGAAAGGCTTCCTCGGAACCCGGCTGCAGGTTTTGATGGACGAGCAGGTTATATGTGCGCGACGCGCATTCTGCGACCACCGCTGAGAGCGACTTGCTATCGGCCTCGTCGAGCAAGAGCACTTTCCCGCAGATATAATCGTCCATGTGGTCGAAGTCGATGCTGTCGCGCAGATACTTATACAAGTCTTCCACTTTACTGTACAGTTCCCAATCCTCGTCCCAATACTTGGCGATGGCCATTCCCACGAACATTATCCATCCCAATGACACCGTGGGATACTCGCTAAACTCTCTGATCGCGTCTGGCATATAACTCTCACCCACCTTTGGCCAAAGTGCCTCTATGTCTGGAGCCTCTGGCAAACGCTCATCCACCCGCTTTATATAAGTGAGATACTGGTGCAGGTCTTTCTTGAATATTTCCTCTACATTCCTTTTGTTTGTTTCCATCATTTTTTTTAATTCTATTACGCAATTGTATTCTCTGTCTTGCCAAACTAACTTGTAAATGTAATGCTTTTCCCTTACATCATCTTCAATACCGACGATTTATTAAAGAGATTTAAGACTTTATCAATCCCATTTTCAAGCCAAGCCAAGCAAGGAACCTGCCACTGCCACATGATATTCCGGAGCGTTTTCGCAGAAATTCTTCAGGGAAGACAAGCCTTTGTGCAGCTCCTGTAATTCATCGAGGATGATGAGGGTCTCGCCGGGGATGATTGGTTGCTTGCTGATGGCACCAATCACCGCCCACTTGTCAACATTAAGCGCACAAGACACCATATCCTTTGGCACGGCACCATGCGTCAACGTAGAATTGTAAAATATTATTGCCAAAATTTAACACTTGGAAACAGGTGCTTTTAGAGCGGAAAAAGGGTAGCCTTTCGCCCTTCGTCAATACCTTCGGCCGGTTTTCTGCCAAAAATTTTTGCCGTTTCAGTGAAATCGCGTTGCCGTTACACTGTAATGGCGACGCGATTTCACTGAAACGGCAACGCGATTACACCGTAACGGCGATGCGATTACACTGTAACGGCGACGCAAAATCAGCGTATCGGCAACGTCTGTAAACCGCAAAACTCACAACTACCTAATAATCTGGTTTTTACAAAAATACCCCATAATCGCGTCATTTCCAGACAAGAGACAGCTCGGTTGAAAAAAATCGATTCTCAGACGACCATTCGTAAAATATTTTCACATTATATAGGCCAGTACTTCCTTCGGTTCCCACATTATCGAGGGACTGAAATGTTACGGCCCACAAAAGATGTTCGGCTTATAACCATATTATATAACAATGTGTAATAAACATAATGTGTATGGAGACAGCTTATCTAAAAAAGCGCGGATTACAAAGATTAGGATTGGACCATCCAAAGCGCGCTGGGCGGCCACGATGGCCGCCACCTGCCCATCGCAAGGCTCTTTTCACGACCGAAATAAAAAAACACTGTTAGCTTTTGCTTGGCTCACAGATTATTATTAATTTTGCACAAAATATCAATCATTCAAAATGAAAATATCATATAAGTGGCTTAAGGAATACGTTGATTTTGACCTTACCCCCCAAGAGACAGCCGACGCGCTGACATCCACGGGTCTTGAAGTGGACGCGCTCGATGAAGTGGAAGCTATCAAAGGCGGACTGAAAGGCCTGTTTGTTGGCAAGGTGCTCACATGCGAGGCCCACCCCAACAGCGACCACCTACACGTAACCACGGTAGACCTTGGCAAGGGCGAGCCACAACAAATAGTATGCGGCGCGCCCAACGTGGCGGCAGGACAGAAAGTGATAGTGGCCGACCTGGGCTGCAAGCTATACGATGGCGACAAAGAGTTCGTGATAAAGAAAAGCCGCCTGCGCGGTGTCGACTCTTTCGGAATGATATGCGCTGAAGACGAGATTGGCGTGGGCACCGACCACAATGGCATCATCGTGCTGCCCGAAGAGGCGGTCGTGGGCACGCCAGCGGCTGAATACTACCACCTCGACAGCGACTGGGTGATAGACATCGACATCACGGCCAATCGCGCCGACGCCCTCTCCCACTACGGCGTGGCACGCGACCTCTACGCCTGGCTCACGCAGCGCGGCTACAAGACAAGCCTGCACAGGCCCGACTGCTCTAAGTTTCATGTCGACAACGAGCTCATGCCAATCGACGTGGAAATAGACAACACGGAGGCATGCAAGCGATATGCCTGCCTGAGCGTCACCGACTGCGAAGTGAAGGAAAGCCCGAAGTGGATGCAAGAAAGGCTCAACGCGATAGGCCTCAGACCGATAAACAACATAGTGGACATAACCAACTATATCATGATGGCCTATGGGCAGCCAATGCACTGCTTCGACGCCGACAAGGTGACAGGCCACAAGATAGTGGTACGCACGCAACCAGAGGGCACCAAGTTCGTGACGCTCGACGGCGTGGAGCACATACTTGGGGAGCACGACCTCAGCATCTGCAATGCCGAGGAGCCCATGTGCATAGCCGGCATATTCGGCGGAAAGGGTTCCGGAACATATGAGACGACGCGAAACGTGGTTCTCGAATCGGCCTACTTCCACCCGACATGGATTCGCAAGAGCGCGCGCCACCACGGATTGTCGACCGACGCAAGCTTCCGCTTCGAGCGTGGCATTGACCCTAACGGCACTATATACGCTCTCAAGCAGGCTGCCATCCTCTGTCAGGAGCTGGCAGGCGGCAAGGTGTCGATGCAGATAAAAGACGTGTATCCACAACCACTTCCAAACTTCGACGTGCGCCTCAACTATGAGTATTGCGACCGATTGATAGGCAAGAAGCTCGGCGCCGACACCATCAAGAGCATCGTGACGAGCCTTGAGATGAAGATAAACAAGGAAGACGCCGAAGGCCTCGACCTCACGGTGCCGGCATATCGCGTGGACGTGAAGCGCCCGTGCGACGTGGTGGAAGACATCCTGCGCATCTACGGATACAACAACGTGGAGATACCCACACAGCTCAAGTCGTCGCTCACCACAGAGAACGAGGAAGACAAGGAGCACAAGCTGGAGAACATTGTCTCTGAGCAGCTTGTGGGATGTGGCTTCAACGAGATATTGAACAACTCGCTCACCAAGGAGGCCTACTACAACCACGACGAGCTGAACAGCTACCGTTGGGCAAACACGGTGAAGATAATGAACCCTCTGTCCACCGACTTGGGCGTGATGCGCCAGACACTGGTCTTCGGAGGATTGGAGTCGCTCGCGCGCAACATCAACCGCAAACGCGAGAACCTGCGCTTCTTCGAGGAGGGCAACGTGTACCACTACGACCCGGAGAAAGACGACCACGACGCGCCTATCAAGGCTTACACGCAGCAATACCATTTGGCATTGTGGCTCACGGGCAAGCGCGTGGAAGGCTCATGGGCACACGCCGACGAGGAGACTTCTTTCTATGAGCTGAAGGCTTACGTGCTCAACATCCTGCGAAGGGCCGGACTGAAACAGGGTGTCGCCGTGGAAGAGAAGACCACAAACAACTTGTTCGCATACGGTCTGACACTCAAGACACGCCAAGGCGTGAAGCTTGCCGAATACGGTAAGCTCGCTAAGAAAGTGGCACACAGTTGCGACGTGGAGAAAGACGTGTTCTATGCCGAACTCAACTGGACGGCCATCGTCAAGGCCACGAAGAAGAACAAGGTGGAGTTTAAGGAGCTTTCTAAATACCCATCAGTGAGCCGTGACCTCGCCCTGCTCGTCGACGACAACGTGGAGTTCGCGCAAATAGAGCAGTTAGCGCGCAAGACGGAGAAGAAGCTCTTGCGTCAGGTCACGCTGTTCGATGTCTACCAAGGCAAGAACCTGCCGGCCGGAAAGAAGAGCTACGCTGTCAACTTCGTGTTCGAGGACGAGGAGAAGACCCTGTCCGAGAAGCAGATAGAGGCCATGATGCAGAAGCTTATCACAAATCTTACAAAGCAACTGGGCGCCGAACTGAGATAAAGAGAGGCATTGCAGAAGGATAGGCACAAGATGCCTGACATGCTAAAAAGGAAAAACAAAAGAAAAACAAAAATACACCAAACCAATGGGAAGAGCATTTGAATACCGTAAGGCTACAAAGCTGAAGAGATGGGGCCACATGGCTCGCACGTTTACGAAATTGGGCAAAGAGATTGCCATAGCCGTGAAAGCTGGTGGTCCTGAGCCAGAGAACAACCCACGCCTGCGTGCCATCATCGCCACTTGCAAGCGCGAGAACATGCCTAAGGACAATATCCAGCGCGCCATAAAGAACGCCATGGGTAAAGACCAGTCCGACTATAAGGAGGTGACTTACGAGGGATATGGACCTCACGGAGTGGCCATCCTCGTTGACACGCTCACCGACAACACCACCCGCACCGTGGCAGACGTAAGGTCGGTCTTCAACAAGTTTAGCGGAAACCTTGGCACCACAGGTTCCCTGTCGTTCCTGTTCGACCACAAGGCCGTGTTCTCGTTCAAGCCGAAAGAGGACACCGAGATGGACGACCTCATTCTCGAACTCATCGACTTCGGAGTGGAAGACGAGTTCGACACAGATGAGGAGTCGGGAGAAATTACGATCTACGGCGCACCGACAAGCTTCGGAGACATACAGAAGTATCTTGAGGACAACGGATTCGAGATAACATCTGCCGAGTTCACTTATATTCCAAACGACTTGACCGACATACCAGCCGACCAGCGTGAGACCATCGAGAAGATGGTTGAGAAGCTTGAGGACTTCGACGACGTGCAAAACGTTTACACCAACCTCAAGCCTGCCGACGAGCCAGCAGAAGAATAAGCAACACTCGCTAAGCCGAGAATAAAAGCTATTGAGAATAAGAAAGGGTCATGTCAATGTGCTTTCACATTGATGTGACCCTATTTTCATATTCATTACAAAGCCATAATAATAGGCCCGCTAATCTTAAATGTATGTAAATCTTCATTAAGAATAAACAATTACATCTACTTATTGCTTATTTTTGCAATAAAAACGAATCAAAACCAATACTAAAACGCCATACATGAAGAAACTATTATCGCTTCTCTTTCTGCTTTTGCCTGTTGCCTCTTTCGCCGAAGAAACAGCAGACGACATGACCACTATCTTCGAAGAACATTTTGACGGTTGGCTATATCTGCACGAAACTGGGATGAACGCTACGTATGAATACAAAAAAGCGAGTTTGCAATCGTATACAATTCAAGCCGTGCCAAATGATGTTCCATGTTTAAAATTAAATCCAGGCACCTTCTTTATAACCATTAGCAATAACACAGGAGCTTATGGTGATTTAATCCTTTATTTTAAGGATCACAATAAAAACACTAATGTTAGCATAGGGCAAGGTAATAAATATAATACAATTAAGGCTAATGATAACGAAACGTACACTATAAATGTCGCGAAAGGAACAAAACAAATAAAATTGTCCTTCAAAACCAAGGATAATTCTTCCAAGGCTTCTTATATTGACAATATTATTCTAAAAGCGCCAACATCCAGCATAGCAACCTCTCCCGACGCGAAATTGAGTTTCAATCAACAGGAAATGTCGGCTGCTGTTGGCACGACATATAATAGTAGTCAACTATTATCTAATCCAAATAGCCTGCCAATAAAATGGTATTCATCTAATCAAGCCACTGCCACAGTGGACTTGTTGGGCAATGTCACGCCTCACTTCATTGGAACGACCACCATTTATGCCATTTTTGAAGGCAATAATAATTATGCTTACCAAGCTGTGTCTTACCAATTGACAACAAGACGAGAGCCATTAAACAACGAGGTGTATTATGATGGTTTTGCCGATTACGACGGCCCAGATGGAAATGGCGGTAATCTTGTGAATAATGAATACGAAGGGAATTATAAATATACCCCTGGATATTATATTAGCAACACAAGCCCTTTTCTGTATAAAGGATACCAGTGTCTTGAGATTGAGAAATCTTATACCATCAAAAATCTTGAAAAATATGGATTGAAGAATTTTAGGCTGAATTTCAAATACGCTTTATCCGAAAAATCATCAAAGACACCGGTAACCGTAACGTTAAAATATAGTGACAACAGCACTTCAAAGGCCTTGGATGATGTCTTGGACAAAATGAAATGGACAGATATCTCAGTGCCTATCTCATCTGCCAGCCAGCTGAGCAACATCACGTTCAGAGGCAAAAATTTCTTTATCGACGAGATATCCATCATTTCCGAAGACTTCATTACGATAGGTTCCACTGGTTACGCCACATTATATTATAGTGGGCGCGCAATCAAGATACCGACAGGTCTCACGGCATACACCATGAAGGTGGAGAATGGAAAGATAGTGAAGAGCCGTGCTTACTCTGAAGGCGAGACATTGCCAAAGGCCACCGCCGTGATCCTAAGAGGGAAACCGGGCAAGTATAATCTTGACACTTCCACGGAGAAAGGCACCACAGACAATAACAACCAGCTGAAAGGCTCCGACACCAAGGCGAACACAACAGGAAACGATGGCGACTACTTCTTCTACATGCTTGCAAACAAGGATGGCGAAGGTGTCGGATTTTATTGGGGAGCAAAAAACGGTGCCGCGTTTCTTAATGGCGAGCACAAGGCATACCTCGCCATTCCCAAGACCGACACTTATGGTTCAGCCGCCAAGCCTTGCTACGTCTTCGCGGAAGACGCCGCTACCGCTATTGGCAAGACAAACGACAATGAGACTAAGCCAGCGTCTTACACTCTTGATGGAAGACTATGCCCACGAGGAGCCAAAGGCATCGTGATAAGCAACGGCAGGAAAACCATCCGACGATAAAACAATCTAAAAGCCTTGACAATGAAAAACCGTAAGAAATATAATAAACCGGTAACGAAAGTAGTGCATATACATCAAGAGTTTCCATTAATGAGTGGTAGTGGTACCGTCGAAAGAAAAGAGCCAGAAATAGACAAGACACCACACAACGAAGTGCTTGACCCTGGCGAGCAGTTGTCCAAGCCCTCTGGCCCTTTCCCGTTTTTCATGGAAAGTCTCGACTCGAGGGAAGAGTGAAGAGAGGCGAGAATTACGAAAGTTCCCTACCCTGCCGCAAACGACAATCATAACGTTAAATCACGAATTTCTCAATAACTGTGCAAAAAAGACTACAAGAAAGAAAATAATGCACATTTTTTTTGCTATTGAGCAGTATTGATAGTAACTTTGCACGGAAATCCGAATTTTGTGCAATGACAAATACAAGAAGTCTGAATAAGTTGATTGAGGACGCCATCGTCAACAACTGGTATAAAGACGCCCTTACCGACTATAAGGGTGCCACACTGCAATACCACGACGTGGCGCGCAAGATAGAGAAGCTCCACATCATGTTTGAGAGCATAGGCCTGCAGAAAGGCGACAAGGTCGCCCTTTGCGGTCGCAACAGCTCAATGTGGGCATGCGCTTTCTTGGCCACGCTCACCTATGGAGCCGTGGCCGTGCCTATCCAGCACGAATTCACCCCAGCTCAAGTCTACAACGTGGTAAACCATTCCGATGCCCGCCTTCTCTTCGTGGGCGACGTGGTGGCCACACAGCTCGACTATGAGCAGATGCCACACCTTGAGGGCATTGTCTACATACCCGACTTCTCCATCGTGCTCAGCCGCTCAGAGCAAATCACCTATGCCCGAGAGCACCTCAACGAGGTCTTTGGCAAGAAATATCCCAAATATTTCCGCAAGGAGCACGTGCATTATTACAACGACCAAGAAGAAGACCTCGCCCTGATAAACTATACCAGCGGCACCACTGGCTTCTCAAAGGGAGTCATGCTGCCATATCGCGCGCTTTGGAGCAACATCTCCTTCGTTGAGCGTGCCATCGGCAGCAAGCTGCCCAAGAACGCCAACGCGCTCTCCATCCTGCCCATGGCCCACATGTACGGCATGGCGTGCGAGTTTCTCTTGCAGTTCTGCATCGGCAACCACCAATTTTTCCTCACCCGCCTGCCCAGCCCGACGGTCATACAGGCGGCCATGGCAGAGATTCACCCATGTGTGGTGATATCCGTGCCCCTCATCATAGAGAAAATCATTCGCAAGAAGATATTCCCCCTCATCACCCCAAGCCTGCGACTGCTCATGCACATGCCGGGCATTGGCAAGAAGGTGCGCCAGCACATCTGCGACCTCGTGAAGCAAGAGATGGGCGGCAACGCCTATGAGGTAGTGGTTGGCGGAGCCGGACTCAACAAGGAGATAGAGACATTCCTCGTGGAGATAGGCTTCCCCATCACCATGGGCTATGGCACCACGGAGACAGGACCACTGATTACCTTCTCCGACTGGCACGACTTCGAGCCAGGCTCATGCGGCACGGTGGTAGACAACATGGAGATGAAGGTGCTCAGCCCAGACCCGGTAAACGTACCAGGCGAGGTGATCTCGCGCGGACTCAACGTCATGCTCGGCTACTACAAGAACGAACAAGCCACGAAAGCCACCATCGACGAAGACGGATGGTTCCACACAGGCGACCTTGGGCGAATATCAGCCGACGGACACCTTTTCATACGTGGGCGAATCAAGAACATGCTTCTTGGCTCAAACGGCCAAAACGTGTACCCTGAGGAGATTGAGGACAAGCTCAACTCCATGACAATGGTTGGCGAGAGCCTCATCGTGCAACGAGGCGACCATCTTGTGGGCTTGGTTTATCCCGACACCGAGGCGGCAGAGCAGTTGGGCTTCAAGGAGAGCGACCTCGACGCCATCATGGAGCAAAACAGGCAAGAGCTCAACCAGCAGTTGCCGGCGTTTTGCAAGATAAGCAAGATGCAATTGCAAGACAAGGAGTTTGAGAAAACTCCAAAGAAGTCGATAAAGAGGTATCTCTATAATACGGAGAACCAATAACCACGGACTACCGCTTTCACTTAGATAATTATTACTATGGAAAAGATACCAAGCTTCAACCAGCTCATCCAAGACAGCATCGTCAGGAACTGGGATCGCGACGCTCTCACCGATTACAAGGGCGCTACCCTGCAATACCACGACGTGGCACGCAAGATAGAGAAGCTTCACATCATGTTCGAGAGCTCCGGCGTTGAGAAAGGCGACAAGATAGCCCTCTGCGGCCGCAACAGCTCGGCATGGGCAGCGGCTTTCCTCGCCGTGTTGACCTATGGAGCCATAGCCGTGCCAATACTCCATGAGTTCACGCCAGACCAAATACACAACATAGTGAACCACTCCGACGCCAAGCTCCTCTTCGTGGGAGACGTGGTGGCGACGCAGGTGGATCCGGAGAAGATGCCTGGACTTGAGGGCATAATCTACATTCCAGACTATTCTTTGGTTGTCTCCCGCACAGAGAAACTGACCTACGCCCGCGAGCACCTCAACGAGATGTTCGGGCACAAATACCCAAAATATTTCCGCAAGGAGCACGTCAATTATTACATTGAGCAAAGCCCCGATGAGTTGGCGCTCATCAACTACACCAGCGGCACCACGGGCTTCTCGAAGGGTGTGATGCTTCCATACCGCGCCATGTGGAGCAATGCCGACTTCGCCGAGCACGTGCTCGGCAAGGCCATCGTGCCTGGCGACAACATCATCAGCATCCTTCCCATGGCCCACATGTACGGCATGGCGTTTGAGTTCTTGTTCGAGTTCATCAAGGGTTGCCACGTGTTCTACCTCACGCGCATACCGTCGCCGGCAATCATCGCCGCGGCTTTCGCCGACGTAAAGCCACGCGTCATCATATCCGTGCCTCTGATTATCGAGAAGATAATAAAGAAGAAGGTGTTCCCCAAGCTGCAAGACCCACGCATACGCCTGCTCTTGAAGATGCCAGGACTGAACAAGCGAATCTACGAGCGCATAAACGAGCAAGTAACCAAGGCTTTCGGCGGCAACTTCTACGAGATAATAATCGGCGGAGCCGCCTTCTCGCAAGAGGTGGAACAATTCCTCCACCGCATCGGCTTCCGCTACACCGTGGGCTATGGAGCCACTGAGTGCGCCCCAATCATAGGTTATGAGGATTGGTCGCGCTTCGCACCAGGGTCGTGTGGCAAGGCGGCTTACCACATGCAGGTGGAGATAGACAGTCCGGACCCGGCGAATATTCCTGGCGAGATACTGTGCAAAGGCCCTAACGTCATGTTGGGCTACTACAAGAACGAGGAGGCCACAAAGGCTGCAATCGATGACAACGGCTGGTTCCACACTGGCGACCTCGGCTTGATGGACAACAACGGAAACATCTTCATCAAGGGCCGCTCAAAGAACATGCTTCTCGGCTCCAACGGACAAAACATCTACCCGGAGGAGATTGAGGACAAGCTCAACTCCATGACCTTAGTCAACGAAAGTGTGGTGATACAGGATGGCGACAAGCTCATTGGCCTTGTACACCCCGACTACGACGCGGCAAAGGCCATGGGCGTGAGCGACAACGACTTGAAAGACGTGATGGAGCAAAACCGCAAGACCCTCAACGCTGAGCAGCCTGCCTATTGCCGACTGGCGGAGATAAGAATCCACGAAGAGGAATTCGAGAAGACGCCAAAACGCTCAATCAAGAGATTCCTCTACACGAAATAACTACACACGACAAGATAAACATTTGCCCGCGTATGTGAACAGTATCGCTCACATGCGCGGGCAAATGTCGTTAATTCGGATACTCTCTCCGACTTGCCACTTTCAAAACCGCCTTGGGCTCTTGCATGGTTGGCATTGGCTCACGAGAAAAACAGGACAGTTTTGGCGGACAACAATAATTGGAAACTTGATGCGATTATTAAAGTTTTGCACAAAAAAATAGTAACTTTGCAATATAAAATACAAGGAAACAGATTGTTGGTAAATATGGAAGATTTTTTCAGGGCAGGACTTGACGTTGGCTCCACAACCGCGAAGATGGTTGTCATAGACACTCAGGGCAATATTGTTTATTCACGCTACGAACGTCACAACGCCAAGGTCAAGGAACTTGTGAGCGAATACTTGGACGAGATAGGACAAAGAATGCCCAACGCCAGCATGAGCCTTTGCGTGACAGGCTCCGTTGGCATGTCCACCGCAGAGACGCTAAACGCCGAATTCGTGCAAGAGGTCGTTGCCGCGACCGTTTTCGCCCGCAATTGTTTCCCACAAGCAAAGGCACTGATAGACATTGGCGGCGAGGACGCCAAGGTCGTGTTCTTCAACGGCAAGGGCACGGAGCTGCGCATGAACGGCAACTGCGCCGGCGGCACGGGAGCGTTTATCGACCAGATGGCGGTGCTCATGGGCTGCGACAACCAGCAGATGAACGACCTCGCCATGCAATCGACACACCTCTACCCCATGGCCGCCCGCTGCGGCGTGTTCGCAAAGACCGACATCCAAAACCTCATGTCGCGCAACCTTCCCAAGGCCGACATCGCGGCAAGCATCTTCCACAGCATTGCCGTGCAGACGGTGACGACACTCAGCCACGGCTGCGACTTCTCCGCGCCTATTCTCTTGTGCGGCGGGCCCCTCACGTTCTTGCCCGCGCTGAGAAAAGCCTTCTCCGACTATCTCAACATGCCTTCTTCCGACTTTATAGTGTTGAAGGAAAGCAATCTCATACCAGCCCTCGGATGCGCGTTCCGGGCCAAGGACGCCACGCCCGTAAGCCTCGATGAGCTGAAGCAGCTCCTCAACGCGCCACGAAACGCTTGCGCGGTCTCGTGCGGCAAACAAGCCCAAGTGGACGTGGAAGAGAAGCTCAACCCTCTGTTCGCCTCGGAAGAGGAGCACCAGGCATGGCTTAGAGGCAAAGACAGATATGCCACGAAGGTGTACCCCATGCGCAAAGGAGAAGAGCAAGTGGTCATAGGAATAGACTCTGGGTCAACCACCACAAAGCTCATAGCCGTGCGCGCACAGGGCGAGGATGCGGGACAGATAGTGTTCTCCGACTATTCCATGAACCTCGGCAACCCCATCAAAGCCGTGAAAGACGGCTTGAGACGCCTCAAGGAGAAAGCATCAGAGGCAGGTGCCGACATCCATGTCGTGGGCTCCTGCTCCACCGGCTATGGCGAGGAGCTCATAAAGGCAGCGTTCAATCTCGACAGCGGCATAATAGAGACCATGGCACACTATCGAGCGGCAGAGAGGCTAATGCCCGACGTGAGCTTCATCCTCGACATCGGCGGACAGGACATGAAAGCCATTTTCGTGGACAACGGCGCCGTGACACGCATGGAGCTCAACGAGGCGTGCTCTTCGGGCTGCGGAACGTTCATTCAGACTTTCGCCAAGGGATTGGGCTATAAGATAGATGACTTCGCCAAGGCCGCGTGCCATGCCGACAAGCCTTGCGACCTCGGCACACGCTGCACGGTGTTCATGAACTCGAAGGTGAAGCAGGTGATGCGTGAGGGCGCCACGGTGGAGGACATAGCGGCAGGACTGAGCTACTCGGTGGTGCGCAACTGCTTGTTCAAGGTGCTCAAGCTGCATGGCAACGACAACCTTGGCGCGCGCATAGTGGTGCAAGGCGGCACCATGAAAAACGACTCCGTGGTAAGGGCTTTCGAGATGCTCACCGGCAAGGAAGTGGCGCGAAGCAACATGCCCGAGATGATGGGTGCCTACGGTTGCGCGTTGCACGCCATTGCTGACCATGCGGCAAACGACGCACGCGATAACCGTAGCGTGGACGACCTGCTCGACATGTCGGAATACGACACTAAGCTGCTCAACTGCAAGGGATGCGAGAACCACTGCTTCGTGACGAGGTATCTCTTTGCCGGAGGCAGGAAGTTCTATTCGGGCAACAAATGCGAGCGTGTGTTCAACAACAAGGGCAAGAACGACGCCAAGGGCGACAACATATACACATACAAGTATCACTTGCTTTTCGACAGGTGCGAGAAGGATAACGACGACACGTCAAGGAAAGAGAAGACGGTGGTGGCCATTCCGCGAATCCTCAACATGTATGAGGACTTCCCGTTTTGGCACGCCCTCTTCACCACGGCAGGCTTTAAGGTCATGCTGAGCGCGGAGAGCAATTTCCACCGCTACGAGAGCGCGCTTGGCACGGTGATGAGCGACAACATTTGCTTCCCGGCGAAACTGGTCCACTCACACGTGAAGGAACTCGACGAGCGTCTCGCGACACTGCCCAACCACAGAAAGTTCATCTTCATGCCTTACGTGGTGTTTGAGCGTCAAGACGATGACCGGAACATCAACAGCTACAACTGCCCCATCGTGTCGGCCTACTCGGATGTCATAAAGTCGGCCATGAATCTTCGTGCCGAGGTTGTGGCACCCGTGATAAACTTCCGCGACGAGAAGTTGCTCGCCAGGCAGCTTGACAAGTTCCTGAAAGGCTATGGCATAGACGCGAAGAAACGCAAGGAAGCCTTCGACGCCGCCGTAAAGGCGCAAAACGAATACGTGGAAGCCATGAGCGAGAAGGCAAAGCAGATATTGGCCGAGAGCCGACGCCAACACAAGCTCACCATATTGCTCGCGGGCCGTCCATACCATACCGACCCGCTCATACAGCACAAGCTATCAGACCTGATTGCATCGCTCGGAGTGAACGTCATCTCCGATGACATAGTGCGCAACGACACGCGAACGGGCACTGGCGACACTTATCTCGTCAGGCAATGGGCATACATGAACCGCATCATCAAGTCGGGACAATGGTGCGCCACGCAACCCGACGACGTGCATTTCATACAGATGACCTCGTTTGGCTGCGGCCCTGACTCATTCATTCAAGACGAGATTCGCCACATAATGAGCGTTCACGGCAAGCCTTACACCCTGCTGAAGATAGACGACGTGAGCAACGTCGGCTCACTGAGGCTAAGGGTGAGGTCGCTCATCGAGAGCCTCAACGGAAAGACTGGCAATGGAAAGCGACCAGGCTTGGGCACCGGTGACAAGCGCGCGAAAGAAGCCGCGAGCGTAAGACCGCAGAACAAGAAGATACTCGCGCCGTATTTCACCGAATATCTCACGCCACTCCTTCCCCCACTCTGCAAGCTCCTTGGCTGGGACGTGGAGGTGTTGCCGCCAAGCGACATCAACAGCGCCGAACTGGGACTGAAATACGCCAACAACGAGGTATGCTATCCTGCCACGCTCATCGTTGGCGACTTCGTGAAGGCGTTGATGTCGGGGAAATACAATCCGGAGGAGATTTCAGCCGTGATGACGCAGACCGGAGGTCAATGCCGCGCCACCAACTACGCGGCGCTGATACGTCGCGCCATGAACGCCAACGGGTTCAAGGACGTGCCTCTCATCACCTTAGGCGTGTCGGCAAGCGCAAGCGACGACAAGGAACAAGACGGCGAGCTGAACGTGCCATGGCTGAAAATGGCGCCAATCATCGTGACTACATTCATCTACGGTGACACGATATCCAAACTGTATCACGGCTCCGTGAGCCGACTGAAGAAAGACGCCATGCTCGTTGGCGGACAATTCGGCAACAAGGCCGAAATGCTGCGCGAGAAATACCTCACGGCTGCCGCAAAGCCAATACTTGACAATGACCCAAAGGGGCTAATGAGCCTCATAGCGCGAGCCGCAAAGGACTTTGACGACATAACCGAGGACAAGGAGCTGCCCGCAGTCGGAATCGTGGGAGAGATATTCTTGAAATTCAACCCCTTTGCCCACCAATTCCTTGAGCGCCGCATCATCAATAACGGGTGCGAGGTGGTACCGCCACTGCTCTTGCCTTTCTTCCTGCAGGAGTTTGTCAACGCCATCGTGCAAAAGCACATGGGATTGAAATGCAGCCATGTGCCCGACTTCTTGGTAAAAAGCGTATACAGCCTTATATGGCGACGGGAGAAAAAGGTAAACCGCATAGCGTCGCGCTTCCGCTATTTCCGTCCGTTCACCAATATCTTTGACGAGGCAAAGGAGGTAAACGGCGTGGTGTCGCTCGCCGCGCAGTTTGGCGAGGGCTGGCTGTTGCCAAGCGACATCATAAGCATGGTGAAGCAAGGCGTGAACAACGTGGCAAGCTTGCAGCCTTTCGGATGCATTGCCAACCACATAGTGTCGAAAGGCATTGAGAAGAAGCTGAAGGAGATGTTCCCGCAACTGAACCTCGTTTCGCTCGACTTCGACAGTGGCGTGTCTGCCGTGAATGTCACCAACAGGCTGCTGCTCTTCCTCGACAGCATAGCTTGAGGAAAAGGGACAGGCCATTCGGGGTGCGGACGGCCCCTAACCATCCCTACCCGCCCCTGCAAAGCAGAAATGACACCAATTTAATCTGATAATAATATTTTACTATTCCACATGGGAGAGCATGGTGTCTGTCATGGATTAGTTCCGGAAGAGCAATATAAAAAAGGCGAAAGCCCTAAGAGGAAACGGTTTCTCTTAAGGCTTTCGCCTTTTTTATATCAAGGTCTGATGACAAGTCTTATTGAGAGTAATGGGAAATGGTTAACCCTCAATAAGCTTGTCGAACTTCTCTTGGAACTTTCCTTTAGCGGCCGCGCCAACAAACTTGTCAACGAGCTGTCCGTTCTTGAAGAACAAGATAGTCGGGATGTTGCGCACGCCATATTGCATGGGGATGTCCTCGTTCTCCTCGATGTCGCACTTGCCTACCACGACCTTGCCCTCATATTCGTTTGAGAGCTCCTCCATGATTGGGCCAACCATGCGGCAAGGACCACACCATGTTGCCCACAAGTCAACAACAAGTGGCAGGTCGCCATTTTTCAGCTTCTCAAAATTGTCAGCTGTTACTTCTACTGTCATTGTGAATTCTTTTTTTAATTAAGTGATGTTTCTTTGCAAAAGTAAGCAAATAGTTTCATTCTGGCAAACTTTACGCAAAAAAATATAAGTATTAGAACTCTACCACTCTGCCGCCGTCTTCGTTTTGCGTTATCGTGACTTTCACGGCATCACCAGGAAGGATGTCCTCTATGAGCTCCGGCCACTCGATAAAGCATAGGCTGCCACTGTAGAAGTAGTCCTCATAACCCATGTCGTAGACCTCCTCCAACTTCTTTATTCGATAGAAATCGAAATGGAAGATGTGACTATCGTCCTTCGAGGAAGTATAGTCGTTGACGATGGCAAAGGTTGGCGAGGTGATGACATCATCCACGCCAAGCTCTTCACACACGGCCTTGATGAATGTCGTCTTTCCCGCTCCCATCTTGCCATAGAAGGCGAAGACGTGACCCGTGCCCATGTTCTTGATAAACTCACGGGCTGCCTCATGGATGCTGTCCAAGGATTTGATCGAAATCTTCATTGCTGCTTATTGTTGTTTATAATGTTATTGTTAATTGACATGATAACTCATGTCTGATCTCTCATCAATATATTGCACGAGTTCCTTGCCCACCTCTATTTGGCTCTTGTCTGAGCGCAAGAGGACATTGACATGGCTCTCCTCGTCTATGACGTTGAAATACAACTGCGTAGGGCCTGGGGCATCACCTATGATGGACATCAAGTCGCTGACCAACGCGTCGTCGATGACCTTGCTCGGCACGTTTATCGTGAACTTCTCTATGCGCTCGTTTTTCACTGTCTGGAGATACTCCACGTTCTGTATGGCCAACGAAAAAGACTGGCTCGTGGGATATAGTTTCACGTATCTTGCCTTCACGAACACCGAGCAGCCCATGGATAGCTTTCCGTTCCATTTTCCCCACTCCTCGCCAAAGAGGGCTATCTCTCCAGAGCCACTGAAATCCTCAAGCGTGACAAGGCCGAAGGGGCTGCCGCGCTTTGTGAATTTCTGCGTCACCTTGGTCACTATGCCGCCGAAGGTTATGTCCTCGCGTTGCGACAGTTCCTCTTGCTTGCCACGGTCGCCAACCTCAGCGCACGTCGTGTTGCACATGTTGTTCAACACTATCGAGAAATCGTCGAGAGGATGGGCGGAGAGGTAAATGCCAACCAACTCTTTTTCCCTGCTCAGCTTCTCAATGCTGCTCCACTCCTCGGTCTTTGGAGGTTGTGGCAACGCCAAGGCCACTTCCGTGCCCAAGGAGCCGAACAAGGAGTTCACCTGTTCTTTCTTGTCTTGCTGGTATTGCTGGCCGAAGCGCACTATACTGTCAAGAAACACCTCACCCTTGGAATTTGACGCGAGATACTGCTCACGCATGAGGCCGAAGCAATCGAAGCCTCCGCTAAGGGCAAGGCTCTCAAACGCCTTGCGGTTGACATCCTTCAGGCTGACGCGCTCGGCAAAGTCATATATGTCCTTGTATGGGCCATTGGCCTTGCGCTCGCTGACAATGGCAGCGGCGGCGGCAGAGCCCATTCCCTTGATGGCAGACAAGCCAAACCTTATCTCGCCCTTGTCGTTGACACCAAACTCGACGTAACTCTCGTTGACACTCGGACCGAGCGTTGGCACGCCAAGCGACTTGCACTCCTCCATGAGCTTCGTTATCTCACCAATGTCGGAGAAACGCCGCGTCATGAGGGCGGCCATGTATTCGGCGGGATAATGGGCCTTGAGATAAGCCGTTTGGTAAGCCACCCAGGAATAGCAAGTGGCGTGCGACTTATTGAAAGCGTAAGACGCGAACTTCTCCCAGTCGCCCCAAATTTTCTCCAATATCTTCGGGTCGTGGCCATTCTCCGCACCCTGTTTGAGAAACTTAGGCTTCATCGCGTCTACGATGGCCTTTTTCTTCTTACCCATGGCCTTACGCAAGGCGTCGCTCTCGCCTCGGGTGAAGTTGGCAAGCTGTCGCGACAAGAGCATGACCTGCTCTTGGTAGACGGTGATGCCGTAGGTGTCTTTCAAGTATTTCTCCATGCATGGAATGTCATACTTGATACGTGTCGGGTCTTTTTTCCTGGCGATGAACTCTGGGATGTAATCCATTGGCCCCGGCCTGTAAAGGGCGTTCATGGCTATAAGGTCCTCGAACACTGTCGGGTGAAGCTCTTTGAGATACTTCTGCATTCCGGGCGACTCAAACTGGAACGTGCCTATGGTGCGGCCTTCTTGATAGAGCTTGTAAGTTAGCTCGTCGTCGATAGGTATGTTGTCGAGGTCTATCTCCTCGCCCGTGGTCTGCTTCACGACCTTCACCGCCTCTTTCAGCTCGGAGAGGGTCTTCAGTCCGAGGAAGTCCATCTTGATGAGGCCCGTCGACTCGATGACATGACCGTCATATTGCGTCACGTCACACTTCCTGTCGGGGAAGTCGGGGTCGTCTGCCGTAGACACGGGCACCCAGTCGCTGATAGGGTCGCGGCAAATGATGAAGCCGCAGGCGTGAATGCCGGTTCCACGGATAGTACCCTCAAGCATCCTCGCGTATTTTATGGTGTTGCGCTCCCTCGGATCCATGGAGCTTTCCGCCTCGCGAAGCTCAGGCGTGCACTTGATGGCATTGGCGAGATTCATCTTCATGCCGTCGGGCAAGCGGTCGGGAATGGCTTTCTTCAGCTCATTGGAGCGCGCCAATGGCAGCTTCTCCACTCGCGCCACGTCGGAAATGGAGTTTTTCGTCGCCATGCTCGAATAGGTAATGATATGCGCGCAATTGTCCTTGCCATACTTGTCCATTACCCATTGCAAGACCTTTCCGCGACCGTCATCATCGAAGTCGGTATCGATATCAGGGAGGTTGACACGGTCAGGGTTGAGGAAACGCTCAAAAAGCAAGTCGTATTTTAGCGGGTCTATCTTTGTGATACCCAAGCAATAGGCCACCACAGAGCCTGCGGCAGAGCCACGGCCAGGCCCCACCCAGACGCCCAAGTCCTCGCGAGCGGCGTTGATAAAGTCTTGCACGATAAGGAAATAGCCTGGGAAACCCATGGTCTTCATGACGTGGAGCTCAAACTTGACGTGCTCTTTCACATCATCCGGGATTGGGTCGCCATAGCGCTTTCGCGCACCGTCATAAGCAAGCTTCGCAAGATAATCGGCCTCGAACTTGATGCGGTACACCTTGTCGTAACCACCCAGGCGCTCAATCACGGCATCGGCCTTGTCCTTAGGCAATGGGTTCTCGCCATTCTCGTCGGTGGTGAACTCCTTATACAGTTGTTCCTCGGTGAACTTGGAGTGCCACTCTTCCTCCGTGCCGAAGCTTTCGGGTATCGGGAAGAACGGCATTATAGGTCCATGGTCTATGCTGTAGACCTCCACCTTGTCGAGTATCTCAAGGGTGTTTGACAATGCCTCCGGAATATCCGAGAAGATGGCGTTCATCTCCTCACGGGTCTTGAACCACTCCTGCTTGGTGTAGACCATGCGAGTGGGATCGTCCAAGTCCTTGTTGGTGGAAAGGCATAGCAGGTGGTCGTGAGCCTCGGCTGTCTCCTTGTCCTCGAAATGGCAATCGTTTGTGCAAATGAGCTTTATGCCATATTCCTTCGCGAACTGCGTCAACACCTTATTGACCTTCTGCTGCAAAGGGTAGGTCTCGCGATTGGCATGCAACGAAGGATCCGTGACTTGGTGACGCTGCAGCTCCAGGTAAAAATCATCGCCAAACAAGTTGTGGTACCACTCCACCGCCTCTCTCGCGCCCTTTATGTCGCCCGCGAGTATTTTCTGCGGTATCTCGCCTCCAAGGCACGCTGAACTGACGATGAGGTCTTCATGGTATTTCTCAAGGTCATAGCGGTCGGTCCTGGGCTTGTAATAATAACCGTCGACCCACGACCTACTGACCAGCTTGATAAGGTTCTTGTAACCATGATAGTTCTTGGCAAGCACAATGAGGTGATAGCCAGAACTGTCACCAGCCGACTTGTCCTTGTCTTCCTTATGATGATGGGCCACATACATCTCGCATCCAAGAATAGGCTTGAAAGGTTCAAGCCCGTCTTTCTTGCGCTTTTTGTTCACTGAGGCGCAATAGTCGGAAAACTCCTTTATGCCATACATGACGCCATGGTCGGTGATGGCCATGCCTTTCATGCCATTATTTATTGCCTTGTCGACAAGGTGGCTCACTTTAGACTGTCCGTCAAGAATACTGTAATGCGTGTGAACGTGCAGATGTACAAAATCTTCCATGAAAGATGCGATTATGAGTGTAAAGTTACTCCGAATAATTGACATACCAAAAGAAGAATGAAAATAATTTCACATTCAACCTAAAACTATTTGCGTATTCAATGGAAAAAGGTTACCTTTGCATAAGTATAATATTGAAAACCTCGTCTTTTATAGACAAAATCATAATCATGGGGAAAAGAATCAAGAAACTCAAGAAAATACACATACACAGGGAAGGAATAGACCAGCTCGTGGGTGGCTTTGTCTCGATAGCCGCAATAGGCTTCGTGCTTTGGTATTTCATAGCCACGCCTTGGCCTTTTTGGACATTTATCGTCATTGCAGGCATACTTTACGCCATCGCCGTGAATTTCTATCAATGCCCGGTGCGCTATTTCAATCAAGAAGACACCGACGGCATCGTGGTGGCTCCCGCCGACGGAAAGATAGTGGTCATAGAGGAAGTGAACGAGAACACCTACTTCCACGACCGCCGCATACAAATCTCCATATTCATGAGCGTCACCAATGTTCACGCCAACTGGTTCCCCGTGGACGGCCACGTGAAATTCGTGAAGCACTTCAATGGCAATTACCACAAGGCTTGGTTGCCCAAGGCGAGCATGGAAAACGAGCACGCCGACACCATGATAACAACCGATGACGGCACTGACATCCTCTGCCGCCAGATAGCGGGCGCGGTGGCCCGAAGGATAGTGACCTACGCCAAGGAAGGCGAGGAATGCTACATCGACGAGCACTTAGGCTTCATAAAGCTTGGTTCACGTGTCGACATCTTCCTGCCTATCGACTCGGAGGTGTGCGTCAAGATGAACCAGAAAACCGTTGGCGACCAGACGATTATCGCTAAATTGAAAAAATGAAACTGATTAATTTCCCTAATATTCTGACGTGTTGCAACCTCATATCGGGTTGCATCGCAACTTGTTTCGCTTTTTTCGCCAGTCCAGACCTGGCATTGCTTTGGATTATCATTGGTGCCGGATTCGACTTCTTCGACGGCATGAGCGCAAGGGCATTGCACATTTCATCGCCAATAGGAAAAGAGCTTGACTCCCTTGCCGATGACGTGACGTTTGGCGTGGCGCCTTCGACCATCATATTCTCGCAACTCCTGATAATGCAATACCCCACTTGGCTGGGTTTCGTTGCCGATTACATTCCTTTTGTAGCTTACGTCATGGCGGCGTTTTCTGCCTTGAGGCTCGCAAAGTTCAACCTTGACGAACGTCAGTCGATGGGCTTCATCGGGTTGCCTACACCTGCCAACGCATTGTTTTGGGGCTCATTGATCCTGAGCATTGGCAGCTGGCTTAACACACTGGCAGCCGGCGCGCTCATCGTCATCATGCTGATGTTGCTTAGTTCCTACTTGCTTATTTCCGAGATACCGATGTTCGCATTGAAGTTCAAGCATTGGAACTGGAAGGGCAACGAGCTTCGCTATTCCTTCATTGGTTTGTCTGCTATCATCATAATAGCATCCACCATTTACCGGGGAATTGCCGGCAACGGATTCTTGGCCGGCTTCTTAGGGTCATGGTGGATAGTGGTGCTGATTTATGTTATCGTGTCGGCAATCAGCGACAAGGCGACTCGCCACTAATGGGCAATAAAAGCCCATTAGAGTTAAGATTAAAGCCCCTGGGCCATAATCAATGGCGCAAGCTACCAGAGTGGGACAAATAATAGAACCAATAAGTGGTGCCGTAGCTATCCTTGACGTTCGACATGCGGGCGATAGCGTTTGAGGTTTGGTAATACACTTTCTTGAAGTCCTCGTAATCGGCATCCATGGTTGGTTCCCTGTAAATAATCAACGGCTTCTTTCTCAAATGGTTATATAGCACCAAGGCTTCGCGGAAGGCCTTGGGCAATGGTCCGTTTACCTTGTAATACAGTGGCAATGTGGCAGCAAACTTGTCAAGGTCGCAATCGAGCAGGTAGGCGCACAACAGCCAATCCCTTGAATCCTTGTTTGCATATTTGCTCTTGTTCACGTGCTTTAGGTATGTCAGTGGTTTCATCTTCTCCTTAAACACGATGCCAAACATGGCATAGACACTGTCTTCGGGAAGCATCATAAGCTTTACCGTCTTCTCATTGGGCAACATCGCGTCAGAGCCTCCTACAAGCGGATACTCAAACAGCTTCTCGCAAAGCGCATGGTCTTTTGTCAATGCCAAGATACGAAGCATCGACAGGCTGCTGTCTGCCTTCGCCACAGTCCTACCCACGCCCACTGCCGCATGGTAATCGCCTTTTATCATTTCACTCTCCATGCGCATGCGGCTATGGAAGACGACATCGGAGCATCCTATGGCACAAACGACGAAAGCAGCTATCATAAGTTGAAGAAGGTTTATCCACGTAACCCTTGAGAAAAGCCCACTTGACGGTGCCACGGGTTCCATTGGTTCCAACTGCTTGAAAAACCACACCACGCATGCATACACCACCATAAGCAGTGGGAAGAGCCAAGCCCAGACACCCAGGTAGTTGCTCGTGGTCAAGCCAGGCGACACGTCGGTCAAGACTGCCAACAAAAGCATCGAGGGCAGATAGGTCAGCGCGTGAGCACGGTGGTTAAGCCTTGTGCCAGCGTATATGGCAACTTGAATCAGCCACAAGGTCAACGTAATGAGAATAGTGCCCACCACATTATTATAATGTGTGGCACCATGCGACAGCACGTGCTGAGTAACAGCCAAAATGTCTGGCTGATATTTATTCAAATAAAGTGTCGTGAATAGTATGAAAAAGATGGCACAGACCAATCTCATTATAATACCTGTGCCATCTTTGTATTGTCCTGAATTTGACATTATCAAATTATTTCTTTCTTAAAACCACGGCAGAACGCGCTGGAACATACAGTTTCAGCCATTCCTTGCCATCTTTCTCGTATAGTGGGTCAAAATTGGTGAAATGTGTCACACCGTCATCTGCCAACCCGTTACCGCCAAAAGCCTTGGCATCGGTGTTGAGAACAACGTGATACTCGCCTTTCTTCACGAGGAAGCCATAATCGGTATAACTCTTCGTGGGTGAGAAATTGAATACGAACAGCAGGTCGCCACGCTCGAAAGCGAGAATCTGGTCGCCGTCGTTGTGCCATATCTCTTGCACAGGCGTAAGGTTAAACTTCTTCTCACTCTTTATCACCTCAAGCATGGCCTCATCGAAGTCGCTGAGGAAATGATAGTCAAGGTCTTGGTTGTCGACCAGGTTCCACTGGCGACGCGCGTACTTGTAACTCCATCCGTTACCCTCTCGCGGGAAGTCAATCCACTCCGGATGCCCAAACTCGTTGCCCATGAAGTTCAAGTAGCCGCCGTTCATCGCCGCGGCCGTCACGAGCCTTATCATCTTGTGCAAGGCAATGCCCCGGTTCACGAGGTTGGTCTCATCGCCATGCTTGAAGTGCCAATACATGTCGGCGTCTATGAGACGGAAGATAATGGTCTTGTCGCCCACCAAAGCCTGGTCATGACTCTCACAATAAGAGATGGTCTTCTCGTCGGCACGACGGTTCTTCACTTCCCAGAATATGCTGCTTGGCTTCCATTCCTCGTCTCTCCGCTCCTTGATGGTCTTTATCCAATAATCAGGAATGTTCATTGCCAGCCTATAATCAAAACCATAGCCGCCATCCTTGAACTTGGCCGCGAGCCCCGGCATGCCGCTCACCTCCTCGGCTATGGTTATGGCCTTGGGGTTCACCTCGTGAATAAGCTTGTTTGCCATGGTGAGATAGCATATCGCATTGTCGTCTTCATGGCCATTGAAATAATCGCCATAATTGACGAATGCCTCGCCAAGGCCATGACTGTAATAAAGCATCGACGTGACGCCATCGAAACGGAAGCCGTCGAAATGAAACTCCTCAAGCCAGTACTTGCAGTTGGACAAAAGGAAATGGATGACGTCATCCCTGCCATAGTCGAAACACAGGCTGTCCCACGCCGGATGCTCATGCCTATCGCCCGCATAGAAATATTGGTTAGGGTCGCCTGCGAGGTTTCCCAAACCCTCTACCTCGTTCTTCACGGCATGCGAGTGGACTATGTCCATAATCACCGCGATGCCCTTTTGGTGTGCCGCGTCAATGAGGGCTTTAAGTTCTTCCGGTGTGCCGAAGCGGCTCGACGGAGCGAAGAATGAGCTTACGTGATAGCCAAAGCTGCCATAGTAAGGATGCTCCTGTATGGCCATTACCTGTATGGCGTTATAACCTTCTTTGACGATTCTCGGGAGCACGTTATCCTTGAACTCGGTATAAGAGCCCACTTTCTCCGCGTCTTGCGCCATGCCTATGTGGCACTCGTAGATGAGCAATGGGTCACGAGAGGGCGTGAACTTCTCTTTCTTCCAGCGGTATTTCCTTGGGGCCCAAACTTGAGCCGAGAATATCTTTGTCTGCTCGTCTTGCACCACGCGCGTGGCCCAGGCCGGAATGCGCTCGCCCTCGCCACCGTTCCATTTCACGTGCATCTTGAACAAGTTGCCGTGGCGCATGGCTTTCGTGGGCACCTTCAGCTCCCAATTGCCTGTTCCCTCAACCTTCTTACAACGGTAATCCTCGCTCTCTTTCCAATCGTTGAAGTCGCCCACGAGATAAATGTCGGTGGCGTTAGGTGCCCATTCCCTGAAGACCCAGCCTCCGCGAACCTTATGAAGGCCAAAATATTCATAGCCGTTTGCAAAGTCTGACAACGACTGCTTGCCATGTTGCGTGAGTTGATCCATTTTCCATACAGCATGATTATGACGCCCCTTTATGGCATCCTCATAAGGCTCAAGATATTGGTCATGAGCTACAATACCGATGTGTTTTTCCTTTACCATTGTATTGAGTTGAATTGATAGTTGTCTGATATCATACTATAGACTGGGCTGGCAAGCCTTATTGATCGTTGAAGCGCTTGCCGCTCTCGTAATGGCCCGTGCATGTCACCTGCCCATTACCGTCTTTCTCCACGAAACGCCCGTCACGGATGTCGTTGAGGTAGGTTCCCTCAAAGCGCTTGCCGTCCTTGGCCTCTTCTATGCACTTGCCGTTTCGCTTGCCGTTCTTGTAGACGCCTTTGAAACGCGAGCCATTGGCGTAGTGGATTATCACCTCGCCGTCTATCTTGCCGTTGCGGAAATTGCCTTCATAGATGTCACCATCCTTCTTGGTCAGTTTTCCGTAACCGTTTATCTGGTCGTTTTTCCAATGTCCATCATATTGGTCACCGTTTGCCCAAACAAACGTTCCCTCGCCATCGCGCTCGCCTTGATTGAAATGGCCCGTGTATCGGTCGCCATTGGCATACTTGAATATTCCCTCGCCGGTGCGCTCGCCCTGGTCGTAATCGCCCTCATACTGGTCACCGTTCTGGAAGAGGTATATGCCTCGGCCTTGCTGGATGTCGTCTTTCCACATGCCCTTGTAAACGTCGCCATCGGCATACTTGTTCACGCCATAGCCAGAGCGTTGGTTGTCAAGCCAATTGCCACGATAGGTATTGCCGTCACCCCAATCGAAAAAGCCTTTGCCCTCCTTCTTGTCGTTCTTCCACTGGCCGTCATAGTAGGCTCCCGTGGAGAAAGTGTACTTGCCGTGGCCCTGTCTCATGTCGTGGAACCAATCGCCGTCATACACGTCGCCATTGAAGTAGTACATCACGCCATGTCCCTGCTGGTAGTCGCGAAACCAAAGGCCCACATACTTGTTGTTGTTGCTGAAATAATAGGTGCCCCTTCCGTGCTGCTGGTTCAGCACCCACTGGCCATCATATTTCTCGCCATCGGCGAAGGTGTAGACGCCGTGGCCCTGTCGCTTTCCTTTCACGAACTCGCCATCATAGGTATTGCCGTTCTCAAACACCTCGCTGCCCTTGCCATTGGGCTTGCCCGAAGACATTTCGCCCTTGTAAGTGCCTTTCACGCCCATTTCCTCTATCGTGCAGGTGCCAATGGATATTTTCTGGGCAGAGACGCACAATGGCAATGCCAAGAAATAGAAATATAATATATAATGTCTCACGATTATGATTCTTATAAGAATGTTGGCTCAAAGATAAGCATAAAAAACGAAAAGAAACCCATTCCACATTCTTATTTATGACAGCGAAGCAAAGATTTAACAATATTAATCATTTATGAGCATTTGTTTTTTGTAATTTTGCATCGTAATTAATCAACAAATCATGCAGTTTATAGCCATTATCCCCGCTCGCTATGCCTCGACGCGTTTTCCAGGCAAGCCGCTTGCCCTGCTTGCCGGCAAGCCTGTCATCCAGCATGTGTATGAGCAAGTGACCAAGGTGCTGCCCGAGGCATGGGTAGCCACCGATGACAGCCGCATCTTCGACGCCGTGGAACGCTTTGGCGGAAAGGCGGTCATGACAAGGGCCGACCACAAAAGCGGCACCGACAGGATAGAGGAGGCGACCGAGAAGATAGGTGCCAACGCCGATGTCATTGTCAATGTCCAGGGCGACGAGCCGTTCATCCAGCCATCACAGATAGAGACGCTTTGCGCCCTTTTCGACAACCCGTCTACCCAGATAGCCACGCTAGGAAAGCCCTTCACGTCGATGGACGCTGTAAAGAACCCCAACTCACCAAAGATCGTGACAGACAACAATGGGTTCGCGCTTTATTTCTCGCGCTCTGTCATTCCTTTCGTGCGCGGCAAGGAAGAAGAGACATGGCTCGACAACTATCCTTACCTCAAGCATCTGGGCATCTACGCTTATCGGCGCGACGTGCTGCGCGAGGTGACGAGCCTGCCCATGTCGTCGCTTGAGAAGGCCGAGAGCCTTGAACAACTGCGTTGGTTGCAAAACGGATACCGCATTCGCGTGGGTGTCACCGACGTGGAAACCGTTGGCATAGACACTCCTGCCGACCTGCAAAGGGCTGAGGAATTCTTGAAAGAAACACGCTGACGGCGTGACGCTTCAATCGCGTCGGCCTTACGCTTAAATCGCGTAAGTTTCCACCCTTCAATCACATAGGCTTTACGCTTCTATCGCAAAGCGATGCAAGCGTAAAGCCTATGTCTTACTTTTTCACCATCCTGAAGACTTTGCCACCTTGTCTGATGATGACCACTCCATGTTTGTATTCATTTTGTGAAAGCCGGTGACCCGACATGTCGAAGACCTCGTATGGTTTGGTGGAATCAAACTGGCTGGAAGAGCTGACCGCGACGATGCTAGAGGAGGTCTTTTTGCCAGTAACTGTGGCTTTCTGTATCTCCCAAGTAGCTGACACCGAGGTCGTTCCCGTGTATCGGAACACTATTTGTATCTTCTTGCCCACAAATTGGTTCAGGCTGACATCGCCCGACTCCACCGATGCAAAATTGTTACCAGCAGGCCATTTGAATCCTGTCAGCTTGGTCACGTTGCCATCGCAATGCGCTTCCACGCTCAGGTACTTGTCTGGCGATGTGCAGAAGTTCAGTACGTGGGTAAACGAGAGCGATGCTGATGAATATCCGCCGAGGTCTATCTCGGGCAAGGCGAGAGTGCCCTCTGAGTCGTATTTGACGTATTTGCCACTGCTGTTCTTTATTGAGCTTGTTGCCGTCCAGCCATACTTGCTTGAGCGTTGCCACACCTCAACACCCGTTTGCGGTTGCGTGATATCGGTCGTCACGCAACTGCCGTCTGCCGAATGATAGTTGGCAGAGTACACCACCGTTTCCGTTTCGCCAGGTTCCACGCTGCCACCACCGCTACCGCCGTTGTATTTCACAGACTTCACGGTCGTGGCTGGGTCGAAGGCATAATCAATGCTGTCGCCCCAAATGTATTCCATCAGGTTTGGGAAGTCGACAAACGGGTTGCGATTGCCCTGAATCTTGTAAACTGCCTCGTTACGGTCAATCTCCGTTTGGCTTACCGGGTCAGCCTTACACCATTTTATGTATAGCTTGTAAGCCCATGGCTTGAGCGTTGGATAGTCGCCTTTCTCAAGCGATTTGAGCCCTTCACCAGTCCATGTCAAATTCTGGTAAGCCGTCGCCATGTACATATATCCGCGTGAGAAGTCGCCCTGCCACTCCGTGCTCGGCTGCCAAACTTTAAAGCCCTGGTCACCGTCGCCTACCTTTATGCAGTCATTTTCATAGGAAACTTCCGTGACAATGCCCATGCCATAGTTACTCTTCGACGAATTGGCTTTCGAGTCGCTTGGCATCAGGTTGTACAGGTCTTTGTAGGCTTGATTCTTGCTGCCGCCCCACCAGCTCTTCGGGAACGAGTGCTCAATGTTCATGCCCGAGGCGACCGCTCCGCGCGAAACGAACTTCACGCGGTTGTTGCTGTATCGGTCTATCACGTAGCCGTTGTCGTTGTCGGTAGAGTAAAAACCCCACCATGTCGAGCCTTTGCCTGAGCCATAGTCAAGCACATTGGCGTTCTTGATGATGTTGTGTACCGCCGTTTTCAGTTCAGCTCCCTTCTTGTCTTTCAACGCGTCATAGTAGCCGTCGGGGATTTGCGCAAGCGCATTGCCCGATGGGATAATGGTGGCAATGGCAAGCAGGATGTTTCTCGCAATATTGTTCATATATATAATATGTGTGTGCTTATATAATATGAGTGTGCCGCAATGCTTTAAGCAGCAGATGTTTCAGCTCGCTAAGTTAGTGATTTTCCACGAAATGACAACAATAAACATCATGAAAAACAGTGACAATTCATCATCATTTGGCTCTTTTAGCGCAAAAATGTCACAAAGTGGGATAAAGCAAGGACGAAAATGCACATTTTGCTTGTGTTTGTGAATTATTAGCGGTACTTTTGCACAATATTCACGCCATTTTAACCCTGCCGGCACACATTCAGGCGGGTCCATACAGATGAGTCAGAACATTTACAAGCGAGGCATAGTGAAAGCGGTAAACGGCTCACGCCTCACCGTCGTCATAGACAGATACTCGGCATGCGCCTCTTGCCATGCGGCCGCTACCTGCGCCACGTCGGAACGCAAGCAGATAGCCGTGGAAGCGCAAGTGTCGCCCAACTGCCACTTTGCCGTTGGCGATGCAGTCTATGTAAGCACAGGCGACAAAAACCCCATGACATCCATCATGTTAGGCTATGGCTTGCCCTTGATTGCGCTCATCATGGGATGCGTGGCGGCAAGGGCGATAACCCGGTCAGACATAATGGCTGCCATTGGTGGGCTATGCGCCACGGCTGCTTATTTCCTCATGTTGTGGATATTCAAGCCACGCATTGACCGCGCGTTTGGCTGCGTTGCCTTCCCTTGCGCTGACCAGGGCCCGCAACCCAACGACCACTGCCCACATATCTAAATACGCACACAACAAAACATTATGATAATTCTTTCTTCCGTAATCGTGCTATGCGCAATCGCGCTTGCCGCTTCCTTGCTGCTGTATGTATGCAGCAAGAAATTCGCCGTGAAAACCGATCCGCGCGTCAACGACGTCCATGAATGCCTGCCCAAGGCCAACTGCGGCGGATGTGGATTCGCCGGATGCCAATCGCTCGCACAAGCCATCGTC
>ERZ1034691.33-NODE-33-length-108374-cov-12.905363_pt1 | contig 108374 bp, 90 predicted proteins | sample MGYA00520638_ERZ1034691 | MGnify/ENA primary metagenome ERZ1034691 (study PRJEB33766, sample SAMN09781763) | gut metagenome | biome: gut microbiome | host: Homo sapiens | place: Madagascar | study: EMG produced TPA metagenomics assembly of the PRJNA485056 data... | reverse complement strand
TATGTAAAACAAAGAAATGATAATATGCATGCTAAGTACGAGAGAAACCTTGGCAAGTATCATAATATCCATAAAGGGGAGAGATGCTTTATTGTTGGAACAGGACCAAGCCTTCGGTTGGAGGATGTGGAATTATTGAAGGACGAGTGGACATTTGGAGTGAACTCCTGCATTACCATGTATGATAAGACTGAGTGGCGTGCGGATTATTATGGCATCGTAGATTCACACACAGTTGAGATTTTAGGTGATAAAATGAAGTCCGGTGAAGTGCCGGTACTGTTTTATACAGATATAGATGCTTCCTATGATGGAGCGAATGGAGTGGCATTTCCAAAAGATGATTCTGCGAATATGATGACAGACACCTGGTATAAGAGAAGGTTTCCTAAACTATTTCCAGAGACAGATTTCAGTGATGATATCACGAAAGTGGTATATACTGGGAAATCAGTTGTCTACGCAATGCTTCAGATTGCAGCGTACATGGGATTTACGGAGATATATCTTCTGGGGGTTGACTGCAACTATGCACAGCCTAAGATGTATAGTGATAATGTCACATACATAGACCATAAAACAAAATGGTCTAAAGAGCGGCTGCTTAAGAATGGCAATCAGATGCTGCCACAGTTTGAGATTGCAAAGGCATATGCAGAAAAGCATGGCATTCAGATATTCAATGCCACAAGAGGCGGTCAGTTGGAGACATTTCCGAGAGTGGAAATTAAGGATATCATAAGAAATAAATAATTATAAAATAAAATATTTGTGTGAAAATGCAAAGGATAGGAGAAAATATGAAAATAATCGGAGTTATACCATCACGCTATCAATCATCCCGTTTTCCGGGAAAACCTTTGGCAGAGATCTGTGGAAAACCAATGATCTACTGGGTATATCAGCAGGTCATGAAAGTAAAAGAGTTTGACGAAGTATATGTTGCCACAGACGACAGCAGAATAGAGGAAGCCTGTAAGAAATATGATATGAATGTTATCATGACATCAGACAAGCATCAGACGGGAACAGACAGACTCGGCGAAGTTGCAGAGAAAATTGAGGCAGATTTCTATGTAAATATTCAGGGTGATGAACCGATGATCGAGCCGGAGACCATTCAGAAGGTTATTACTTACAAATTAGAACATCCGGATACAGAAGTTATCAATACGATCACTCCTATCAAAGAGGAGATGGAGATTACAAGAAATACCTGTGTGAAGGTAGTAACCAATGCGCAGGATGACGGTATCTATCTGTCACGTTCCCCAATTCCTTATCCTAAGAAGGGACAAGATATTACTTATTACAAACATCTTGGGTTATATGGACTGACAAGAAAAGCATTACAGTTTTATTCATCAGCAGAAAGAACGAAGCTGGAGAAGATTGAAGATATCGAGATGCTTCGATTTGTTGAAAACCATATTAATATCAAATTCGTAACAGTTGATTCAGCAACGATCGGTGTGGACTGCCCGGAGGATATCGGACGTGTGGAAGCAGTGATGAACAGTAGAAAATAAAAGCGCTGAAAAGAAAGGAAACAGTATGAAAAGCATAAAAATTCTGGATTGTACTTTGAGAGATGGTGGGTGTGTCAATAATTTCAACTTTGGAATTGATTATATGAAGCAGATTCTGCATTCGCTGGAAGCAGCAGGAGTGGAATACATTGAATGTGGATATATTGATGAAAAGAATGGTACAGAGACAGGAAGGACACAGTATTGCAGTGAAGAGGCGATTCGTGATCATTTCTTGACGGAGAAGAAGCCAGGTGTAACTTATCTGGCAATGATCGATTATGGTAAGTATGATGTGAATAATCTTCCACAGAGAACAGAAAAAGATATTGATGGAATACGTCTCTGCTTTCATAAGAAAGACCGTCATAATATGGTTGAAAAAGCAAAGATCATTATGGAAAAAGGATATAAGGTATATATTCAGCCAATGATCGTGATGCGTTATACAGATCAGGAATTATTAGAACTGATCCAGGAAGTGAATCAGGAACTTCCAGATGCAGAGGCATTTTATATTGTAGATAGTTTCGGTGAGATGCGTGCGAATGATATGGATCGATTGATCAATCTTGTAGATCATAACCTTATTCCAACGATGACATTAGGTTTTCATTCCCATAACAACCTTCAGTTGTCGTATTCGAATGCGATTACTTTTATTGATTTCCATACGGAAAGAGCACGTATGGCAGATGTATCGATCATGGGAATGGGAAAAGGTGCAGGTAATCTGAATACGGAGCTTTTTGCAGAACATCTGAATCTTTACTTTGAAAAGCAGTACCATATTCAGCCGTTACTGGAAGTAATCGATACCGTTATTAATCAGATCCATTCTGAGTTTTACTGGGGATATTCAGTAGAATATTATTTGTCTTCTATTAACCACTGCACACCAAGTTATGCAGGACATTTCTTTAAGAAACATATGCTTTCTATTGATCAGGTATCAGATCTGTTAAAAATGCTTCCGGAGGAAAAAAAGCTTTCCTTTGACAAAGCGTTTGCAGATCAGCTGTATCTGGAATATAACGAGAAGAAGCAGTATGATGACAGTGAAACCTTAAAAGTATTGCAGGAAAGCATGAAAGGAAAGAAAGTCCTGCTCACAGCACCGGGAAAACATCTTCTGGATGCGGATGAGCAGATCCGGAAAATGCTTGATGATGCAGAAGTTGTATCAATTGCGCTGAACTATTATAAAGCATATAATACAGATTATGTGCTTGCAACCAAGCAGGAAATCTACGAAAGTGCTGTGGCTGATCATAAGAATATCATTGTGACATCAAATGTATCACAGAACACGTCAGAACACATTCAGGTAATCAATTATAAGGAGTGGATCAAAGTTGATGAGGGTGTTAATGATTCTGCGATTGTGATCATGCTGAATTTATTAAAGGCATTACAGGTAAAAGAAGTTTATCTTGCCGGTTTTGATGGCTTCTCGGCAAACATTAACGACAACTACGTGGATAAGGCATTGAGACGGCCGGTATCAGATGAGCAGGCAAAGGAAAGAAATGAGTCCATCAAAAAGTTTATCAATGGCATGAAGAATGCAATGGAGATCCATTTTATGACAGAGTCCATGTACAATAAAGATTAGTTTAGGAGAATCGGTTTGAAGAAACAGAATAATTATTATGTAGAACAACGGGAAATTGATGTAAAACGGATGCTGGTTCAGGCACTGACACATTGGAGATTTATATTGATCGTTGCAGTCATAGGGGCAGTTTTTCTTGGCGTAAGGCAGTATCAGGCAGATGTGTCAGCTGCAAAGAATAACATTCAGGCACAGATAGACGCTGCAAATACGCCGGTTCCGACGATTGAATCTGTGGAGGCACAGTTGACTGAAGATGCAGTTCAGAGCGTCTGGAATGCTGTGAATTATAAGTTGTTTGCAGATGAACGGACAACATATATGAAAGAGTCTGTCTATATGAATCTGGATGCTTATAACGAGAATGTGGCAGAACTTTCTTATACGGTCGTCTCTGCACAGCCGGCAGCAGTCGTGTTAAAGTATAAAGAATATTTATCAGGTGATGCACTGGTAACACAGTTGAAAGAGAAATTAAATCTCTCTATGGAAAATAAATATCTGCAGGAATTATATAAAATCAGCGTCTGTGATGATATTGCGAATTTTACCGTGAAAGTATGCGCAGGATCAGCAGAGGAATGTACAGATATTGCAGATGCCATAGATGAGATTCTGCAGGATTATATGAAAGAAATGCAGGTGTCTGTCGATGGAGAGGCGCAGCTTACTTTAAGAGACAGATCAGAAGATGTGATCATTGACAATGACCTGATCAATCTTCAGGCATCTTATAATTCAGAGATATATTCAAATACCAACATGTATAATGGATATTATGGTGGATTTTCGGATACGCAGAAGCAGTTATTCCAGATGCTTATGGAAGCAAGACAGAATGGAGATATTAGTATTTATTCTGATGCTAAAGAGCAGGCAGAAGCACCATTGAGTGGAGATGCATCAGCAATCGATACGAATATTTATGTAAAACCGAGTGTAAAAATGATTCTGACAGGCTTCTTTGCAGGGGCAATTATTGCTTATGCAGTATGTGCTTTGGGTTATACAGTCTCTAAAGCTGTGCATGGCGCAGATGAAATAAAATACTTATTTGGAACAACTGTATTCGGAACTGTCAGGATGGCACCGTATCGCAGAAAAAAAACTGCAGCAGCAGTTGACACGGCAATTGATAAACTGAATTATGGCAGAAAAAAATATTTAGGCACAGAACAACAGATGCAGATGGTATATTCCAACATTCTGCTAACATGCAAAAACAGTGAGATAAATAAAGTATATCTGACAGGAAGCGAATTAGAAGCTATTCCACAGAGGTGCATCGAGGAATTAAGAGAATGTCTGAATGAACAGCAGATTGAGCTGACAGTAGGAAAAAGTATCATATATGATGCAGAATCCCTGATGCAGATGGCGAAAGTCGGAAATGCAGTATTAATGGAAGTAGAAGAAAAATCTAAATGTGAAGAAATCGCAAAGGAATTGAACCTTTGCATTCAGAATCAGGTACAGGTAATCGGAGTTATTCTCACAAAGAATTAAAGGGAGAACAGACAAATGGTAATTGAGATTGGAAAAAATATCCTTGGAATTATAATACTGCTGTTGGTACTTGGGATTTTTCCAATCCTCTTAGGAACATTATTGTCCGTACATATTCGGCGGGATAATTCGAATACGATCACCTTTTCATATTTTATGGGACTTACAGAGATGATTGCATTTATGCAGCTCATCTCTGTGCCAATGACACTTGGAAAAGTGTCTTTTTCTGTTTTATACAGAAGCTATACATTTGTGATGCTATGCATGCTTGTACTTGCAGTAGTTCTTCGGAGAAAATATATCTGGAAAACGGTACAACGTGCAATGGGCAGGATTCGTGTGGCAGATTCAAAGTGGTGGATTGTGATAGTGTTCATTTTTATTCCCATTATCATACTGGCTTTTTATACACCACATATTTATGGGGATGATACGACTTATATCACTATGGTGAACGATATTCTATCCTCGGATACTTTATATTTAATTGATACGCATACAGGAGAACCGGTATCCTGGATTCTGTCTAAGTATTCACTCTCCTCCTATTGGACATGGATTGCATACCTTGCTGAGATATCAGGACTTCATCCACTGATTCTGTGTAAGACAGTGCTGCTTTTTTTCTTTATTCCCATGAGCTATGCAGTGTATGGGTTGCTGGCAGCGCATCTGTTCTGCAATAGTGAACGCAGAATGCTCATATTTATGGGGCTGTTGAATCTTGTGCAGCTGTTTGGGGGATTTTCAGGATATACAACAAGTTTCCGATTACTGACCTGGGTATGGCAGAGCAAGGCTTTTCTGGCAATCATTGTGTTACCATTTCTTTTTTATTATTGTAATCTGGTATTTGAAAAGAAGACAACTATGTATGAATTCTTTGTGCTGTGTCTGCTTATTGTTGCGACTTCATCGACGACATTGACAGGAACAGGACTTGCGGTTGCTATGGTTATACTGCTTGCGTTGATTTATGCAGTAAAGGAACATCAATTGATAAAAATAGCTGGTGCAGGGCTTGCGTGCAGTCCTGCATTGATTTACATGCTTATTTATCTGAAATATGATGACTTTTTGAGACTAATTCATTTTTAAGGAGAATTCAGTGGAACTTATTTCTTTTTTGAACAATCAGTTTTGGGGAGATAGCAGTTATATGGTTTTGTTGACGATGTCTCTTATTATGATATTATGGAATAAAAAGAAAAATACAAGAGGAAAAATCATGGCAGTTTATAGTATTCTGGTGCTTCTTCTTGTTATATATAATCCGCTTGTGGCACCACTTGGTCTTCGCTTTTTTGCGGAAGACCGCTGGGCATACATGAGGATATTTTATCTGCTTCCGCTGATGCCGGTGATTGCATATGCAGTGACAGATTATTATGCGGACACTATTGACATTACGGAGAAAAAGGAAAGAAAAATCAAATTCCTGTGTGCAATCTGCGTTATCATTATGTTGTGCGGAGCTGCTTATGGAAGTAATATGTATATAAAAGCGGACAACATCTATAAGATCGATGACCAGGCACTTACGATCAGTCAGTCTATTCTGGAGCATTCCGAAAACAGAAAAGTTCGTGCAATATTACCGAATAATGAGAACATTGTTTATGGAATCAGACAGTATACAGGTGATATTGTTGTTGCAGGGTATTCGGACGGAATTTGTGATATAGAAACATTGGATGCAGCAGAAGCAGCACAGGATTTTCAGTATTTAGTAATTCAAAAAGAAAAAGAGCTGCTTCGCATGGCAGTGCGGAATGCATTTGAATATATTGGAGAGACGGAAGAGTACTATATTCTTTCGAAAACAGAAGAAGTTTAGTGTAATCAGAAGAACAAGAAAGTGGAACTGTAAATTGGGTAAGAAGATATTATATGTAACAAATTATTATCTGGATGATGTTGTAAAACAGCGGCATTCAGAACCATACATCTCTCAGGCAGGACAGAATAAGGGAAGGTATATCATGGATATGCTTAGAACAGGTGGGAATGATGTGATCGTCTGGTCAAATGCATGGACAAACAGCCACAGCCTGAAATTCTACCGAGGATTTCAGTCAGAGGAGGATTCCAGCCTGTATTATTCAGATATTGTGGGAATTCCGGGAATGAATGCCTATGTCTGTCTTGCAAGCAGCAAACGTTTTCTGAGAAAACTTGTAAAAAAACAGAAAATAGATGTTATCATTTTTTATAATATGAGACTTGAAAATTCAAAACTCGCCTTATATGCAAAGAAACATTTCAAGATACCGATTATACTGCAGTATGAGGATGGACTGACAAATGATGCAAATATCAGAGGACTGAAAAAATTGGTATATCAGAACATGGAACGGGAAGTTCTAGGACAGCTGGACGGAGCTTTTCTTGTTAATTCCAAGATTCAGGTGCCATGCCCATCTGTCGTGATACGTGGAGCAATTCGTGACAGAGAAAAGAGCCGGACAGAGAAGTGTCTTCCAGACACAGATCATATACCGAAGATGCTCTTTTCAAGTACACTTGACAGACAGAGGGGAATCGGGGTGCTTTTGGAAGCATTGGCTTATACAAAGGAAGACTTTATCCTTACCATTACAGGGCGAGGCGAGGCAGAACAACAGGTAAGAGCGCAGAAGGACCGTCGCATACGTTTTCTTGGATATCTGGATTATGAAACTTACCAAAAAGAACTGGAAGAGACCGATATTTGTCTGAATGTGCAGCTGGCACACCATGAATTTGGTAACTTTTCATTCCCATCGAAAATATTTGAATATCTGTCAGCAGGAAAACTGGTGATCTCGTCAGATGTTGCAGATACGAAAGAGGCGCTTGGAGATACACTTATCCTGTATGGGGAGGATGATCCAGGACAGCTTGCTGCAGCGATAGACAGAGCGATTGCAATTCAAAAAAATGAAAAAGAAAGACAGATATATCAGAACAAGATAGCAGCCGTTGTGGAACAGAATACAATCGACAAAGTTGCGGAGAGAGTCAACAGACTTCTGGAGAAAGTCGCAAACAGCCGCAGCAAACACATGCAGGGAGAATGATTAGATGAAAAATTATTTTATCAGCTGGTTCTATTCAGAACAGGCAAATGATGAGAGCTATTATCCGTCTGTGGGAGGAAGTTCAAGCAGTGCAGAATTTCAATATGTATACTGGAGATGTATCTATGTGTTATATCGTTCGGCGTTGATCACAAATAGGGATATTGTGACAGACTGGCTTTTTTTCACCAATGTGAAGAATCTTCCAACCGTGGATGGAGTTGATTTTGGCAGGTTTTTTGAGGAAAATCAGATTCAGGTAGTTTACCTGGAGCTGACGAGAAAGACACCGAAAGACTGGTATGGAGCCTGGAGAAATCAGTTCTATCTATTTGATGTTCTTGAGTATCTGAAGAATCTGGAGGGCAATCATCTGATATTAGATTCGGATTGTGTGATCGCACATTCACTTCAAGATCTCTATCAGAAAATCAAAAGGGAACAGGTGCTTACCCTTCCAATTGATTATTCCATTGAAAAAGATATTAATGGCTGCTCGATGGAACAGATGAGACAGATTTACCAGAAAATGTTTGATACCGAATATCCGAAGAATCTTCTCTATATGGGTGGAGAGTTCATTGCCATGACATCAGAGGCAGTCAGTGAATTACTTCCGATATTTTATGATATTTGGGAAAAAGATCAGAAATTATACGAGCAGAAAGAACAGAAATTGAACGAAGAAGCACATACACTATCGTTATGTTATTACCGCATGGGAAAAGTTAATGAGCTTGGAAGAAAGTACATCCGAAGAATCTGGACGGATATGAATCTTGATCAGGTAAAAGAAGGGGATGATAAACTTGCTATCTGGCATCTGCCTGCTGAAAAAAAGTTCGGATTTGCAGAACTCTTTAAGAGACTGAAAAACAGACAGAATATCACACCGGAAGAATTACTTCGGATAAGTGACAGCTGCATGAAGCTGACTGCGACAAAAGAGCAGCGGAAAAGAAACTGGTATGTGCGTTATGGGAAGAATAAAATCAAAAAATTATTCATTAAATAAAGCAAAGGCTGGATTGTCATCAATTTTCAAAAGTTGCGACATAGTATAATATCTGATATAATTTTAAAAATGTAGTATATTAAGCAGAAAGAGCCGTAGAGGAGCAAAAAATAAAAATGGGATTTTCGGTATTAATGTCTGTATATAGGAATGAGAAAGAAGAATATCTACAGACGGCTATTGAGAGCGTTTTTTCACAGACACTTGTTCCTGATGAATTGGTATTGATTCAGGATGGTCCATTGACAGAAGCGTTAAATAGTACAATTGAAAGATTGAAACAGAAATATCCACAGATCATTACTTTTCAATTCACGGAAAATGTAAAATTAGGCAGGGCTTTGGCAAAGGGAGTGGAATTATGCTCTAATGAACTCATTGCAAGAATGGATACGGATGATATTGCTGTAAAAGATCGGTTTGACTTACAGTATCATTATATGAAAGCGCATCCAGAAATAGCAGCATGTGGAGGCTGGATCAGAGAATTTAATGATACAGGTAATTATTCAAAGATAAAAAAAATGCCACACACCGAAGCTGATATACGAAAATATATAAGATATCGCAATCCACTGAATCATATGACCGTCATGTTTCGAAAGTCAGTGATTCTCTCGGTTGGAAATTATAGACATTTTCCTCTGCTGGAAGATTATGAATTATGGTGCAGAGTATTGGCAGATGGTAACAAAATAACAAACCTGCCACAGGTATTGGTTAATATGCGGACAAGTGACAAAATGTATGATCGGCGCGGCGGAAAAAATTATTTAAAGCAATATCAGAAACTTTGGAAGGAACAAAGAAAATTAGGTTTGTTAAGCTGGCCAGAGACAGTTATGGCATTCCTTTTGATAGCATCTATGACGTTGCAGCCTTCTGCTATTCGAAAATTAATGTATCATAAAGTATTGAGGGATAAGAGATAAAATGAAAAAAATATTAAGTATAGTAATCCCTGCGTATAACGTAGAAAAATATCTGGAACGCTGTCTTAAATCGTTTGAGGTAAAAGAAATATTAGACAGTATAGAGGTGCTGATCATTAATGACGGTTCTAGAGATAACACAGAAATAATTGCCCAAAAATACTGTGAAAAATATCCGGGAACGTATTTTCTTTATAATAAAGAGAATGGTGGACATGGCTCAGGAATTAATTATGGAATACGTTATGCCGCAGGAAAGTATTTTAAGGTGGTGGATGGTGATGACTGGCTGAATACAGAGGAACTTTCTCAATTTATAGATATATTGAAAAAGACAGATACAGATATTGTTGCAACAGATTATCTGTGTATTAGAGATGGAACAGATGAAGTGTTGCAGGAAAAGTATTGTACAGGCAGTCGGGAACAATACGGTCAGGTTGCAGATATGACCAAAGGAGAAGTGAGGCATGTGATAAAAATGCATGCGTTAACTATCAGGACATCTATATTGCAGCAGAATTCCATTCATATAGATGAACATTGTTATTATGTTGACTGTGAGTATATTACATACCCGATTCCATATGTCAAGTCTGTATATTATTATCATAAATTTATATATATGTACAGGCTTGGAAGAAATGGTCAGAGCATGGATATAAAAAGTATGCAGAAGAATCGTTTGCAGCACAGGAGAGTGCTTGACAGTCTGCTTGTGTTTTATAAGAACCTTGAAAATATACCGCAGGGAAGCAGAAGATATATTGAGAACTGTATTGGACAGGTGGTTGAGAATCAGTTTCAGATTTATATCAGCATGGGTACTGATAAGACGATACAGCAGGAATTGCGTGAGTGGGATACCAGTCTGAAAAAGCAGTATCCACAAGTATATCGTGCAGTATATAAGAAAAGCATTACATTGTTGAGAAAAACAAATTATCGAATCCTTCCAGTCGGAGCGGTAATATATAAAATTATAAAAAAATAGGAGAGTAGATATGGAAAAAATGAAAAAAAGATGGCAGGCACTATATGACTATCGTTTTTTGATCAAACAGCTTGTTGTAAAGGATATAAAATTAAAATATAGAAGAAGTTTCTTAGGATATGTATGGAGTATTCTGAATCCACTTATGATCATGCTTGTACTGGTTCTGGTGTTTTCACAGATTTTCCGGTTTGATATCGAGAATTATCCGGCATATTTAATTATCGGACAGACATTATTTAGCTTTATGAATGAATCTACGAATCTGGCGTTGATGTCGATTTCAGATAATGCTTCATTATTAAAAAAAGTATATGTTCCAAAGTATATTTTTACATTATCAAAAGTGACAAGTTCGTTGGTAAACATGTTATTCGCATTGGGAGCAATGCTTATCGTGTTTATTGCAACCAGAATACAGTTTACTTTGTATATGTTCTTTATTCCAGTTATATTAGTGGAAATATATTTGTTTTGTTTAGGATTTGGATTATTTCTTGCGCAGGCAGCAGTTTTTTTCCGGGATTTACAATATATTTACAGTGTAGTGACAACTGCGTGGATGTACCTTACACCAATTTTTTATCCTCTTTCACAGCTTCCGGAAACAATGCAGGAGGTATTAAAGATTGCAAATCCAATGTGCAATTATATTACGCAATTTCGTGATGTGGCATTATATGGATGCCTTCCGTCCGGTGGAGATGTTGCATTAGGATTTGGATTTGGAATTGTCTTTTTAATTGTTGGTGCCTGGTGCTTTTATAAAAAGCAGGATAAATTTATCTTATATATTTAAGCTGGAGGAATTATGGATAACGAAAAGTATGTGATTGAAGTATCGAATGCAGCAGTTCGGTTTAATATGGCAAATGAACGTGTGGATACTTTAAAGGAATATGTATTAAAATTAGTAAAACATGAATTGATGTATCAGGAATTTTTGGCATTGCAGGATGTTAATCTGAAAGTAAAAGCAGGGGAATCATGGGGAATTGTTGGAACGAATGGTTCTGGAAAATCGACACTGCTGAAGCTGATCTGTGGAATTTTAAAACCGTATAAGGGAACGGTAAAAGTAACCGGAACAATGGCTCCGTTAATCGAACTTGGAGCTGGATTTGATGGAGAACTGACAGCACGAGAGAATATCTATTTAAATGGAACGCTTTTAGGACATTCAGAGAGTTATATGAAAGAGCATTTTGATGAAATCGTAGACTTTGCAGAATTATGGGATTTTATGGATATGCCTATCAAAAACTATTCTTCTGGTATGGCTGCAAGGTTAGGGTTTGCAGTTGCAACAATGGTACGACCTGATATATTGATCTGTGATGAGGTACTGTCAGTCGGAGACTATAAGTTTCAGGAAAAATGCGAGGAAAGAATGCAGGAAATGCTTAAGAGTGGAACGACACTGCTTTATGTATCGCATTCAAAAGAGGCTGTGGAAAAGATTTGTGAAAATGCGTTATGGTTAGAGAAAGGGCATGTAAAAATGTGTGGCAGCGCCGAAGAAGTCTGTGCTGCATATATGGGTAAAAATTAGATAAAATGATTAGGAGCATATAGATGAGTGATATCAAAATATTTGTAACACATACGCCAAATCGTAACACAATGAGGATTGACAATCCATTATTTTATAATGTGATTGCCGGAAGCTGCTATCAGAAGAAAGATGTGCCGGCAGGGGTTTATTGTGATGATGAGGGAGATAATATCTCGGAAAAAAACAAGTCATACTGTGAACTGACAACACAATATTGGGCGTGGAAAAACCAGAAAGCCGATTATTATGGATTTTGCCATTATCGCAGATTCTTTTCGTTCCATGACGGAAAACTGCCGGAAGATGACTGGGGAACGATTACATATCCAGCGATGAATGCTCAGGTGATGAAAGAACTTGGTATTGATGAGCAGACTATGAGAGCCTATATTGAAAACTATGATTTTTTGATTGCAGAAGGAATTGAGACAAAAACACTTCGGGCAAAGTCTGTGTATGACCATTATGATAAAGCTCCAGAGCTGCATATTGAAGACGTGAAAACCTTGTTGAATATTATTGAGGAAAAATATCCTGATCTGAGTGAAACAGCAGAAGAATTTTTTGATGGACATAAATTTTATCCATGTAATATGTTCATTATGAAAGCAGAGCTCTTTGAACAGTATTCGGCAATGCTTTTTGATATTTTGGAGGAGTTTGAAAAACGCACAGATATGAGCCGTTATTCCAGAGAAGGCTATCGCACGACCGGACATCTTGGAGAACGCATGACAGGGATTTTCTACCAGTATTTATGTAAAAAAGGTGGGTATAAGCTTGGTGAACTGCAGATTGCATTAATACAAAATGCAGAAGCAGAGGTTCAGATAGAAAAAGTTCCAGACAAAGATACCGTACCGGTTGTTCTTGCTGCAAATCAGAAATATGTACCAATATTATTTACCTGCGCACAATCTATTGTAAATCATGCATCGGATGCACGTGAGTATGAGATTTTTATTTTTCATACAGATATTGATGCAGAAAGCCAGAAGTTATTTGTGGATAATCTGGAGAGAAGCAATATTCATATTACTTTTGTGAATGTAACAAGTAAGGTGTCTGGATATCGTCTGGAAGCAAAAGAACATATTACAACAGAGACTTTTTATCGTTTCCTGATTCTTGATATTTTAAAAGCTTATCCTAAGGTGCTGTATCTCGACTGTGATATGATTATTATGCGCGACGTTGCAGAGTTATATGATACCGATCTTGGTAATACACTTATAGGTGCTGCTCTGGATCCTGATTTTACAGGACAATGCAATGGAGCAAATACAGAGACTAAAAAATATTGTGACAAAGTATTGAAATTAAAAGACTGTTTTCAATATTTTCAGGCGGGCGTATTGCTTTTAAATGTGCAGGAACTGAATAAGACTATTACAGTTGAAAAATTATTGGAAATGTCAGATACAGGTATTTATAAATATTCAGATCAGGATATATTAAATGTTGTTTGTGAGGATCGGGTTACTTATATTGATATGGCATGGAACATGCTGACAGACTGTAATCACAGCAGATGGCATGATGTGATAAAGTTTGCTCCATATTATATTATGGATGCATATGAAGAAGCGAGAAAACATCCATATATAATTCATTATGCTGGCTTTTTGAAACCATGGATGAAACCAGATGAAGATTTTGGATTTGAGTTTTGGAAAGTTGCACGCACAACATTATTTTATGAAAAGATTTTGAGTGATATGCAGAATGAATTCGCATGGCACATCAGTTACGATATGTGTGGAAAAAAGAATAGAAAGCATAGTAAATACAGAGAGTTGCAAAGAGAAAAAATGCGCGACAAATTAAAAGAGATTCTGCCGAGAGGAAGCAAATTAAGAACATTTGCACGCAATATTTATTATGCGACAAAATAAAGCAGGAAAAGTATTTCTGTAGCGGGAACTGTAGAGAAAATAGTTGGGAGTATGAAAAAATGAAAGAGGCAAAGATTAGTGTCATTGTTCCCATTTATAAGGTGGAAAATTATTTAAAGCGATGTATAGATTCGATTCAGAAACAGACTTATCAGAATCTGGAAATTATACTTGTAGATGATGGATCACCAGATATGTGCGGTGAGATGTGTGAAAGATATGCGCAAGAAGATTCTCGTGTCAGGGTGTTGCATAAAGAGAATGGTGGATTGTCAGACGCCAGAAATGTGGGAATAGAGGCTGCTACCGGTGAGTATATAGCGTTTGTTGATAGTGATGACTGGATAGATGATAAAATGTATGAGGTATTATATGATACATTATTGAAGTATGATGCTGATATTGCAGAATGCAGTTATCGAAATCTTTATGCAGACTGTATCGTAGAGGAAACAAACTGCACAGGAAATGTTGTGGAAGGGGACAATATTTTTGCATTGGAGGCAATGCTTGACTGGAGATATTTTAAACCTAATGCATGGAATAAACTATATAAACGCAGTGTCATTGCAGATATAAGATATCCGAAAGGTAAACTGCATGAAGATGAGTATACAACTTATAAATATATGTATAATGCAAAAAAATTAGTTTATGTTGATTTCTCATTTTACAATTATGATAGAAGAAGAACAGACAGCATTACAGGAGAAAAATTCAGAGAGGCAAATCTTGATGCTTGCTGGGCATTTCGGGAGAGAGTAGATTTTTTTGAAAAGCACGGGATAAAATCATTAGAAAGAAAAATGAATGATATCTATTGTTGGGTTCTTTTAGACCGGATTTATCAATGCTATCGTCAACAGATAAACGGACCAAAAGTAAAAGCGCTTGTAGAACAGGCAAGGCAAGATGTGGATTATTTGAAGAAACATGATGTTGATCCGTGGTATATTGAAGAATTTAAACTTTTGTCAAAAGGAATTGAAAAGTATGGTATGGCAAGGAGTGTGCGTGAAAGAAAATGATAAACGATAAGGTCAGTATTATTGTTCCGGTGTATAATGCAGAAAAATATCTGGGATATACTATCACATCAATACTAAAACAGACATATAAAAACATAGAAATTATTTTAGTTAATGATGGCTCGAAAGACGATTCACTCATCATATGTCAGAATTATGCTGCAATTGATGATAGGATTAAAGTCTTGGATATTCCGAATGGCGGAGTCAGTAATGCACGAAATTGTGGAATTGAGTCATCGACAGGAAAATATATTCAGTTTGTTGATTCAGATGATGTAATTGCAGAAAATATGACAGAGCGCCTTGTGGAAACGATGTATGTTTATGAAGCTGATATGGTAATTTGCGGAATGCGTTATATGGCTTTAGAAGGAAACCGACCTGTCAGTTCAAATGATTGGCTGCCACAGTATCTGGGAAAAGAGTGCGTGCTTTCAAGAGAAAAGTTTGTGGGCGATTTTTCAAGAATATTATTATATACTGTTTTACTTGAGGGACCATGTAATAAGCTGTACAAGCGGGAATATTTTGAAAATTATGGTTTTCGTTTTCCACTTGATAAAGAACTGGGAGAAGATTTTTTACTAAACTTACAGTATTTTGGAAAGTTGGAGAGAATTGTATTCATTTCGGATGTTCTTTATTATTATTTACAATGGGGAAAAAATTCACTCACGACGTGTTACAGGAGTGACATGTTTGATAATCAGACTTTATTGCTGCAGGAATATGAAAAGTTTCTGCGTGCACAATGCGTATGGAAGGATGAGAATATTACATATTTTTACCAATATGCAGTTGGACATGTAATTCGTTGTATAAACATGGTATTTGATTCTAGAAATGACAGTGAAGATACCGGTGTTAAAGCAGAGCTGTTTCGAATATTAAATAATGATTCTGTTATTAGGTGGATTCAGAATGTTGCATGGATTCCAGAAGACTATGAATGGCTGAAGCAGTGTGTGAAAAATACTGATATAGGACTTGCCTATGATAAATTAGTAAATATTAGCCGACAAAAAAACATGTTAAATAATGAAATTGAGGCTGGGCAAGAAGTACATAATCCTGGAAAAGTAAATCAGAAATTAGATCAAATTCTACGACGTATAAATAGTATTTTAAATAGCCAAAAAGTTGCTAAGGTAATTGGCAGTCTAGAAGATGATGGGATTAAGATAACAATTTCCAAAGTTAGAAAGAGTTGTAGATATAGGGAATGAGGGTTATTTTGGGAGAAGACGAGAATTAGTAAAGAAATGTCAGGAAGATAAATTTTTGTGAAAAAAGACAATCTTATACAGATGTAAACAAAATATTTAGAGAAGCAAATTAAGGAACTTAGCGATGAATCATATAAATATATTATGCGATAGATTGAATGAAAGAAAAAAGTTATTGAAACAAATTTACGAGTATAAGAAATGGTATGTAATATTGCCATTTTTGATTTCGATAGTTGGATGGGTTCAGTTAGAGTTAAGTTGTGATAGAGAAGATAGATGGTCTTTTTTCAGAATGAATGTTAAATACATTGGACTTAATGTGTTAACAATATTAGCTTTAATTTTGATTATATTGATACTTTGTAATAGGATATGGGTGTCTGCTTTTGGTGGAGAAATTTTATGCTTTGTTTTATCTATTATTAATTATTATGTAATAAAATTTCATGGACTACCGTTTTCAGTAATGGAGCTAAATAATATAAAAGCAGCAATGAGTGTAATTCAAGCATATGATATAGAAGTAGATACATGCATCGTTATAATATTTGCATTATTTGCTATTAGTTTGTTATTAATTATAATTGCTAAAAAGATAGAAAAAAATCAGTGCCTAAAGAAAAAAACGAAAGTCTTTAAGCGTGATATTTTGATAATTATATTTGTGATTTGTCTTTTTTATATAGGGTATTTTTCTGTAAATCCAGTTAAACCTCAAAAAACTATTGGATGGTCATGGAAAGAAGCCTATTATGAATATGGCTATGTAGCATGTTCAGTAGAAATGATTGAATCAACACACAATATTATTAAAGAACCAGAAGGCTATTCTTTAGAGAAAGTTGAAAACTTGAAAATACAAGAGAATAAAGAGGTAGAAAAAAATCAAACACCAGATATTATACTTATTTTAAATGAAACGTTTTGTGATTTAAAGAAGATTACAGATATAAAAACTGATGTTGAATATATGCCGGGAATAATGTCTTTGGATAACAGTATCAATGGATATGTAGTTGTTCCATCAATAGGAGGTGGAACAAATTGTTCGGAATATGAGCTATTGACAAGTAATTCTTTAGAATTAATGCCAGGAATAACACCCTTTAATGTTCTTGATTTAAAAAACGCTAATAGTGTGGTTTCACATCTGAAAAATTTAGGATATAAGACATTTGGCGCACATGGGTCGGGAGCAGAAAGTTATTCTCGTAATAGAGGCTATTCAGATATTGGGTTTGATGAGATACATTTTTTAGAGGATTTTCAGAACGTTGATTTTTATGGAGAACGCTGGTTTGCGACAGATTTAAGTTTATATAAAAATTTGATTGATTGGTATGATGATAATAGTAAAGATCCCCAATTTATGTATATGCTAACAATGCAAAATCATGGAGGATGGGATATGAATCCATCAGAAAAAGATATCGTTCATGTATTAGATGATTATGGAGAATATACTGATCAAATTAATGAGTATCTAACAAGTATCAAGCTTTCGGATGAGGCGTTTATGTATTTGATAGAATATTTTAAGAAAGTAGATAGACCAGTGGTAATATGTATGGTGGGGGATCATGCCCCTGCATTTGCTGAATATATTGTTGATAAAAAGTATAAAAATGATGAATTAATAAGATTACGAGAGGTTCCATTTATAATATGGTCTAATCAAAAGATAGAAGAAACAAATTCTAGAACATTGAGTATGAATTATTTAGTCCCTTTTATTTTGGAAAATACGGGAGTGAAGGAATCTTCATTTTACGAATATATGAATGAATTGCGAAAAGACGTTCCTATATTAACATCATATGGTAAATATTATGATTCAAAGGGAAATGAATATTCATATGATGAAAGTTCGGTTTATACGGATAGTGTTAGTAAGTATTTTTATTTAGAATATAATAATTTGAATAAAAAACAAGTAAAGGAAATGTTTAGATAAGTTGTACCTGATTAATGGAGAGTGTGTATAAATGAAATTAGAAAAAAAAGCTTTGGGAATGTCAATATATCTTTTTATAGTATCCTTTTTTACAGAAAGGTTATGGTTTAATTCTAATTATTTAAATATTCATAATGCAGTATATATAATAACTAAAATATTGCTTTTATTTGTATTAGTAATTTTTGGACAAGCTTTATATAAAATATTTTTTTTGATTTTAAATAGAGATGAAAATACAATCTTTTTTGTAAAAATATTTTTTACTTATTTTGTCATTCTTATAACAATTTTACTGTTAATATGGCCTGGAATTTGGCGTTGGGATGAATTTTGGATGATTGATGGAAGTAAGTGGTTTTATGTTGCAGCAGCACAAAATTTCTTAATGTCTTTTTTTTATATTTGTTGTTTAAGTATTTTACCTTTTCCAGCAGGGATAATTATTATTCAAATAATTTTGATTTCAAGTATGGTTGCATATTTTGTGACAAATATTTATAAATGGATAATTAAAGATAAAAAAATAGCGGCTTTTACAATTATTCCATTTTTGTTTTTTCCTGTTATAGATAGTACTTTATATCCATTGCGGTGCACTTTATATGCATTTGTTGAATTAACTTTTTTATCAATGATATTATTTAAAACCATTGAACTTCAAAAAATGCAAGAAAAAAAAGTATCAAAGATATTTGACCTTTTTTATATAATATTTAGTATAATTTTAGCAGTTGTAAGAACGGAGGGGAAATATTATATAATTCTCGCACCAATGTTATATATTTGTTTCTTTAAAATGCATACAAAAATAAGTCGAAAATTAACGATTGTTTGTGTTATTCTTATCTTTTCAATATTAGGGAATAATTATCAAAATAATATAATGCAGGAACAGATAGGAGATAGAAATACGCTTGTTTCTACATTTAATTATTTAGAATATATATTAAAAGATGATGAGTTAAAAGATAAAGAAAGAGAACAGCTTAATGTGATAAATAAAGTAGTACAAATAGATGTACTAGAAGAATATGGTCCAAATTCAGTATGGGATTCAACCAAAATGCTAATTCGCAAAGACGAGTATAGTAGACAAGATTATAGTAATTTTATGAAAGCATATGCTAAACTAGTATTTAAGCATCCGATTGAATTTATGAAAGTTCAAGTTCCTATTTTTTTTAAAGCAAATGCGATAAGTTTAGATTATCAAAACCAATTTATTAAAGAGACAGAAAATTTGTATGATGAAGATTCACAATATTATACTCAAGATATTGTAATGTTATTCAAGGAAAATTATTTCTCAAGTTCAATGTTTAGCAGTGTAAGAAAAAGTGTAATACAAATTTTGGAATTTAAATCAAGTATATTTAGCAATACGCCATTAGAGATATTTAGAATACTTGGCTATAATTCTATATTTGCTATTTTATTTTTAATTGTTTTTTTCATATGGACAATTAAAAAAAAGATGTTTAAGCTGGCGATTTTGATAATTGTTCCATTAATAAAACTTCCATTAATTGTTGCAACGGCACCAGATAGTTTTTTTATGTATTATTTTTCAATATATCTAATTGGACAATGTACAATGTTTGTGATTTTAATAAAAAATATATGCAACAAGTTTGTATGGGTAAAGAAATAAGTATATAAAGGTAGGAAAGTAGAAATGTTAATAATTGCTATCATCTTAGTTTGTCTAGCCCATTTTATCCGAACACTGAGATGGGAACTATTTGTAAAAACATATGAAAAACCAAATACGAAAAACTTATTACAGTCCTTGTCAATCGGTTACTTTATTAATTCATTTATTCCATTTAAAGCGGGAGATTTAGTTAGAGCCTGGATTTCTGGAAGAAAAATGAAAAATGGCAGAGGATTTGCATTGGCAACTGTTATTGTAGACCGTTATTTAGACATTTTGGTAGTAGGTATTTTGTTTGCAATTTTCTCCATTTTTAAATTAGGAAATGCAGATTCTGTGCAGTTTTATATGTTTTTAGCAGCAGGAGTTTTAGTTGTTACATTACTGGTTTACATATTGCGTGGATATGTAAAAAAGATATTGAAAAGTATAGCAAGTATTTTTAATGCAAGAATTGAAATTCGTTTGTTAAAATTTTTTTGGTCATTAATCTGGAGCTTTAAAGATATTTTAAAAAAAATATCAAAAGCACGATTATTGTTAGAAACATTGGGAATGTGGGTTTTGTATCTTGCATCGTATTATTGTTTTGCAGCATTTTTAAGCCATCAGGGATCAAATGTAAAGTGGCTTGATGTATTTTACATGTTGTTTGCAAAAAACAGTATTCATGTAGGAAGCCTGGGAGCGGTAACAGTTACAACGGGAATACTGAATTCACAAATGATTTGGACAGGCATTTATTTATTTGCTCCGATCGTTATTTTATTTATTATTTCTCTATTTTTTAAAGCAAAGAATGAAGAAGTGGATAATTCAGAAGAAGAATATCTGAATTTGATACCACAGTTGGATGAGAATGAACGCTTGAGTTTTTTAGAGACCTATTTTTCAAATGAACGTCGCGAATATATAGAAAGTTATCTGAAAATCAACCAGAATATATTGATTATTCGTGACTATTCAGCAGGTTCTAATGCGACGACAATGCTTTGTATGAATAATGGAAAGACCTTTTTCCGTAAGTATGCATTTGGCGCAGATGGTGATAAGTTATATCAGCAGATTGAGTGGCTGCAACGTTATAAAGATATTATACCTTTGCCGGAGGTCATGCAGTATCAGAAACAGGATAATTTCTGTTATTACGATATGCCATATGATAGTCAGGCTGTAGGGTTGTTTGATTATGCGCATTCCATGCCAAAGGAAAATGCGTGGAGATTTATAAAAAAAGCAACAGAATGTCTGGAAAATTCATTATATAAAGTAAATCAAAGAGCGGCAGATAAAGCAACAATTGATGAATATATTAAGTCAAAAGTTAAGAAAAATCTGGATAAAATTATGAATGCAAAATATTTGAAGCGTCTTATGGAGTATGATGAGATCATCATTAATGGACGAAGTTTTCATAATTTGCCATATTATTTACAATATTTGTCAGAAGAACATTTATACGATATCTTTAAAAATGATACATATTCAGAGATTCACGGTGATCTGACAATTGAAAATATTATTTGTACAAGAAATGAAGAAGGAGAAGATGATTTTTATATTATAGATCCGAATACTGGAAATGTGCATGATTCTTCTAACCTTGACTATGGAAAATTGTTGCAGTCAATACACGGTGGCTATGAATTTTTGATGGCAACAAAGAATGTGAGTATAGAAAAAAATCATATTAATTTTGTGTTTACGAAGTCGGAAGCATATACATATTTATATAGTATGCTGGATGCATATATGTGGGAACATTTTGCAAAAGAACGCGTAAAGAGTATTTATTATCATGAGATCATACATTGGCTGAGGTTAATGCCTTATAAAATTGAAAAAAATGGAAAAAGGGTATTGCTGTTTTATGCCGGAATGCTTATGGTAATGAATGATGTTATCAATAATTTTGAAGAGGAAAAATAGATGAAGACACGACTGGCACTATTTGATCTGGATGGAACATTATATGATACGAGAAGAGTCAATTTTCTTTCATATCAAAAAGCATTAGAACAGTTTGGATATACGATGGATTATGAGTATTTTGCAAATCAGTGTAATGGGAGACATTATAAAACATTTCTTCCAGAGATTATGCAGAGTGAGACCCATATGGAAGAAGTGCATGAATTAAAAAAGAAATATTATGGTGATTTCCTTTCAGAAACAGTGGAAAACAAACACTTATTTGAGATTATAAAAGCAATTCGTAACGAGTATTATATCGTTCTGGTTACGACTGCTTCGAGAAAAAACAGTGAGGATATATTAAAATATCATAATCGTCTTGATGAGTTTGATCTTATTATTTCGCAGGAAGATGTAAAAAAGAAAAAACCGGACCCGGAAGGATTTTGTAAGGCCATGGATTATTATAAGATTTCAAAAGATAATACAATTATTTTTGAAGATTCGGATGTTGGAATAGAGGCAGCAGAGAAATCTGGAGCATCAGTTTTTGTAGTCAGGGGCTTTGCTTAACAGGGAAAAAAGAGTATGAGAAAATTATTAAAGCAGGGAATTGCATTTGTTGGAATCAGTGGAATTGGCTGGATTATGGATTTTGTAATATTTAATCTGTTAAATCTAAAGTCATCCTATGTGGCAGTGAATAATATGATCAGTTCACTGGTCGCAGTATGCTTTGTATTTTGTGTATCTACCAGAAAAACATTTGTACAAAAGGATGGCGGAATTCCTCTGAAAGTAAAATTTGTAATTTATATTTTATATCAGATCATATTGATATTATTGGTGTCGCAGCTTTTAGCGATAATTGCAGCAGGATTGTATCAGACTTTTAGCGGAAGTATCATTGGCAATTTTTCTGCGATGGCTGCTAAGATTATAGTAACTCCATTAACGATGTGTTTAAACTTTTTGGTAATGAAATTATTGATAGAAAGGATTTAGAGATGAAAGAAAAAATACTGGTTTTTATCCCCATGTATAACTGTGAAAAGCAGATTGTAAGAGTTTTAGATCAGTTGAATGGTGAAATAAAAAAATATATTTCAGAAGCGATAATTGTCAATAACAGGAGTACAGATAATGGAGAGCAGGCTGCTATAGAAAAGATAAAAAAAATGAATGCAGGTTTTCCGATTAAAGTATTAAAAAACAGAGAAAATTATGGATTGGGTGGATCACATAAAGTGGCCTTCAATTATGCGATAGAGAATAATTTTGATTATATTATCGTACTTCATGGAGATGATCAGGGAAGTATCAGTGATTTTATTCCATTACTTCAAAGTGGAGAGTATAAAAATTATGATTGTTGCCTAGGTGCACGATTTATGAAAGGTTCAAGATTGAAAGGGTATAGTAAACTTCGTATATGGGGTAATTATGGATTCAATGTTCTTTTTTCAATTGTTGTACATAAGTCAGTTAAAGATTTAGGTTCTGGATTAAATTTATATAAGATAGATGTGCTAAAAAGCAGGTATTATATTAAGTATCCAGACACATTGTATTTTAATGATTTGATGATTCTTGCATCATGTTATTATAATCAGAAAATGTTATTTTATCCAATTTCATGGCGAGAAGAAGATCAGATCTCAAATAATAAATTACTAAATTTTTCACTTTCTCTTTTAAAAATGCTTTGGAATTATATGAAAAATAAAAAGAAATATATTGAGCAGGACATGAGAACAAAAAAAATTGATAAATATATAGCACAAACAATTTATATAAATTAGGGAGGACAAAAGAAATGAAGATAATGATAACAGGTGCAGCAGGATTTATTGGTTCACAGTTGGCACATACACTATGGAAGAATGGTGCAGAATTAATTTTGATTGACAATTTCTCATATGGAAAAATGGATAATCTTGAGTTTGAAGATCATAGCTTTGCAAATGAGATTATAAAAATGGATATTAGAGATAAGGATGGCATAGCAGATCTTCTCAAGGCTGGAGATGTAGATTATATTTATAATATTGCTGGTATTGCACCGCTTCCTGATTGTCAGACTGATCCACAGCAGGCGATAGATGTAAATGTTATTGGAACTGTGAATTTATTGGAGAATGGAAGGAAATATGGCATAAAGAAACTTATTTTAGCAAGTACAAATGCAATGTATGAGAATGAAACAGAGTTTCCGACTGTGGAAAATAATTTTAAACAACCGACACTTATTTATCCTAATACTAAATATGTAGCAGAGAGATTTTGTGAATCTTACTGTAAAACATATGGTATGAATGTTACGTGCTTAAGATTTTCTAATGTTTATGGTCCGCATATAGATTGCTTAAGAAAGCAACCTCCTTTTGTAGCATATATGATTCGGGAATTATATTACGATAGGACACCGATATTCCATTCTGATGGAAATCAGAGAAGAGATTATATTTATGTAGATGATTTAGTACGCCTTGCTATTTTAGCGCAGGAAGGTGAAGGCTTTGATTGTGTAAATGTGGCATCAAATGTAAATTATTCTGTAAATGAGATGTATGCGATTGCTTCAAAAATCATGAATAAGGATATTAAGGCAGAATATGCAGATGATGCACATTATTGGGAAAAATATCCTGATTTATATAGTGGTGCATATCCGATAAAAAATGAAATTTTAGCACATGAAATTAATAAATATTCTCTTTGTGATAATGCACATGCAAAAGAAAAATATGGATGGGTTCCTGAAATTGATATGGAAGAAGGACTGAGAAGAGTCATTGAAAATGAGTGTGAGTTGTTAAGCAGATTAGGAGAAAAGTAAAACATGAAAAGATTAAATGTAATAATGCCTATGGGTGGTGGTGGCACCAGATTTGGAAATCATGGATTTAATGTACCAAAACCTTTGATTGAGATTTATGGGAAACCTTTTTTTTACTGGGCGACACAGTCACTGGTCAAAAATATTGAAATCGAAAGCCTTACATTTGTTGTATTAAAAGAACATATTGAAAAATTTGCGATTGACCAGAGAATTAAAGAATTTTATCCGGATGCCAGAATCAATGTGATTCCAGAAGTATTACCGGGAGCTGTACTGACTTGCAAGGCGGGTGTGACCAATATAGAGAATGATAAACCGATCATTTTCAATGATTGTGATCATTTGTTTTTGTGCAGTTCATTTTATGAATTCTGCAAAAATAATGAATTTGAAACAATTGATGGAGGTTTATTGACTTTTAAATCGCATGATCCGAAGTTTAGTTTTGTTGCATATGATGAAAATGGCTATGTAAATCATACAGTTGAAAAACAGGCAATCAGTGATGATGCAATTTGTGGAGCTTATTATTTTAGAAATAAGCAGTTATTTGAAGAAGCTGTGGATATTTATTTGAAAAATTGTTCTTATAGTGAGTTCTTTGTCAGTGGTGTTTATAATGTGATGGCAGAACAGGGAAGGAAAATTAAGAGTTTTAATGTGGATCAACATGTTTCCTTTGGTACACCGGATGAGTTTGAAGAAGCTAAGGGAGATATGACATACAACAAATTGTTGTAAAATTAATGACGCAAAGCAATAGATGGAGGCATAAAACAGTGATTAGAAATAAGATTGAAAAATATATTGAATGTTACATTGAGACAGAGACTTGCAATCTGAAATGTCACTATTGTTATATTGCATTATTAGAAAAATTTAAAAATAAAATTATAGAAATAGAAAAAACTCCAGAAGAAATAAAAAAAGCTTTTTCTATAAAACGTTTAGGAACATGTTTAATAAATATATGTGCTGGTGGGGAGACATTGCTGGGAGAAAGCGTTTTGCCAACAGTAAGGGCATTGCTGGAAGAGGGACATTATGTAACTTTGGTCACAAATGGTACCATGACAAAACGATTTGATGAGATAATAAGTTGGAATGACACACTATTAAGTCATCTTTTTATAAAGTTTTCCTTTCATTATTTAGAGATGACTCGTTTGAATATGATGGATACCTTTATTGGCAATGTCAGAAAAATCGCACATTCAGCCTGTTCCTATACGGTAGAGGTTACTCCCAATGATAAATTGATTCCACATATTGATGAGGTAAAAAAGGTTTGTGAGGATAATTTTGGAGCACCTTGCCATGTGACGATAGCCAGAGACGACAGAACCGGTGGAATAGAGTTATTATCCGAACATTCTTTACCGGAATTTTATGATATCTGGAGTACATTTGACTCTAAATTGCTGGATTTTAAGTATTCAATATTCAAGAAAAAGAGAACAGAATTTTGTCATGCTGGAATGTGGAGTTATTGGGTAAACTTAAATACAGGTGAGTATAAACAATGTTATACAGGAAATACATTGGGAAATATTTACGAAAATTGTGATAAAGGTCTGGTGGAATGTCCGGTAGGAACAAAATGTGGATTAGCACATTGTTATAATGGTCATGCTTTTTTGACACTGGGAGATATACCTGGATTAGACACAGTAACTTACGCAGAAACGAGAAATCGGCTGGAAGGAACGGATAAAGAATGGTTAAAGCCGGAAATGAAAGCAGCAATGAGTTGTAAACTTTATGAAACCAATTATGAGGCAGAGCTGTTTACATCATATAATAAGGAGCGGAAAGTGGCATACTTGGATTATTATCATGTTATAAAAAATAAATATCATATGGAAGATGATAAAAAAAATATATTTATTATTGGCACGCCAAATCATGGAAATATGGGAGATCAGGCAATCTGGTATGCAACACAGAAGTTGCTGGAAAAATATTTTACGAATGCCAATGTGGTTGATGTGGACATGAGTGATTTTTGGACGGATATAGAGGGGATTGCGCATCTGATTCAAAATCAGGATATTCTGATATTACAGGGGGGCGGTAATTTTGGCAATTATTATATGGATGATGAGATGATCCGCAGATTTGTAATTAACAGATTCAGAAACAACAGGATTATCATGTTCCCACAGACGGTATATTTTTCTAAGGATAAAGAAGGGGAAGAAGAATTAAAGCAGAGTGTAAGTATATACAATAAAAATAAAAATCTGGTTTTAATTGCAAGAGATGCAGAATCTTTTGAATGTTTGAAAGCTAATTTTACAAACGATATGTATATGCTGCCGGATGTGGTACTTTCCCTAAATGCTGTTAATACAAAGAAAGAGCGTAAGGGAGCTTTAATCTGTCTGCGTAATGATAAAGAAAGTGTTATGAATCAACAGAATGTTGAAAAAATGAAAGAAGTTATAAAGAAAGCATTTTCTGAAATAACATATACAGATACGCAGGTGGATGATTATTGCAAAGAAAATAGAGAATTGTTATTAATGCATAAATTGGAAGAATTTCAATCTGCAGAGTTAGTAATCACAGATAGATTACATGGAATGATTTTTTCTGTAATAACGGGAACACCTTGTATTGTATTTGATAATTTTAATGGTAAGGTAAAAAATGTTTATGTGTATTTAAAAGATTGCTGCAATGTACAGTTAGTTCATGATATAACAGAATTCATGGAAGCATTAAATGAAGCAGGTGGATATGCTGGAAAAATTTATGATGAACAGCTGGCAATAAAGCAATTTACAGATGTATTAGATAATATAAAAAATAAAAACCTAGAGTTAAATGATGACGATATTTATCAGAAAAGTTTAGATGAAGTATTAGACTATTTTGGAGTAAGACATTATCAAACTGTTACAATGTATAATGATATAAACAGATTGATTCGGTCATATGAGCAGCAAGTAGATAATAAACAAAAGGAATTGGAGGTTTATAAAGATTGGGTTAACAATCTGCAGAAGCAGAATGAAGAAAGAATGAAGGATACCGAAGTTTACAAGGACTGGGTTAACAATCTGCAGAAGCAGAATGAAGAAAGGATAAAAGAATTAGAAGTATATAAAGACTGGGTCAATAATCTGCAAAAGCAGATAGAAGATATGAAGGGTAATTAATTTATGAAACTAGCAGATTGGGGGAGTCAAAAAATTCATTGTTCGATTGATGATACATTATGGATTTTTAAGGATATAACGGAGCATAAAGAGTACGTTTCGATATTTGAGAACCCTATTTTAAAAACGATGAAAAAACTACATTTGAAGTTCGGGGGGGGTTACCTGCTATTGTTTTTATAATGCATGGTATAATTTTACACTTGCTGATTCCACAGAACGGTTTACAAAAGAATTTGAAGAAAATGCAAATTGGCTTAAATTTGGATTTCATGGATATGGATTTGATGAATCGGGAAATGACAGAACGTATGAATCTGTTGATAGTACTGAATTAATGTTAAAAGACTATATGCAGATTACGAAAGAACTGTGCCGTATAACATCTGAAAAAAACTTAGCACAGTATTTAAGATTATCTTCTTTTAAAGGCAGCAGAGAAGGAATCGGAAGATTGAAAAAAGAGGGGATAAAGGGGTTTTTGTGTGCCGAAACAATGGAAAGAGAAAGTTATTATCTTGATGAGGCATCTAAACAAAAGTTATATTCTGATGGAAAATATAATGATAGAAAGCTCGGGGTTAAATTTTTACCTACATGGTTAAGAATGGAAAAAGAAGAATCTATAGAAGAAAAACTGGATTATCTAATAGTGAAAAAATTTCCAATTGTTGTATTTACACACGAGTGGGCAATTATGGATGATGAACAGAAAATATGGTCAAACTTCGAGAAGGTATTTGAGAGAGTGAATCGTATAGAAAGAAAAATAAGATTTTTCTAACAATACATACAGGAGGGTAGTTACTGATTATTAAAAACATAAATATATTTTGAACTATGATATGAAACGGATGTTATGCGAGATAATGAAAATAGACGAGAATCTAATAATGAAGAATTTTTTGAAGTGATTGGCAACACTATTGCTAGTACAAAGGAGAAGTAAATGGAAAAGTACGAAGAAGCGGCAGCATCACGCTTTGATGACTGGGAGGTACTGAGTAAAGGGGGAAATAGACGTAAAGCTTGTTCGATTCATTTAGGTGGAGTTTATATAGAATGCCTGCTAAAGGGAATGTTGTGCAGCCAGTGCAGTGTCACAGAAGGTACAACTGGATCACAATGGATTGTTAATGGAGATAGTTACAGGAGACCGGGGCATGGATTGAAACTAAGTCTTTATACAAGTTATCTGAGCGATGTATATGATGATATGTCTGATGAAACACAGGAGGCATTAGCGTATTTAGATGCGCCGGAGGAGATTGGATATATAGATTATCGATACATATGCGAAGATGATATTGATGAACAGGTATTTGAAAAGTGGATGGAAAAGTTTATCATTGTATTTGAGTATTTGGAACATAAAAAGTGTGAAGTGTGAAAAGGCGGGTAAAGATGGGAAGAATCTGGAAAGACTTAGAAGCTGTAATTCAAAATAGATATCAGTTGAAAGAGAATGAATGGGTACAGGTAATCGTAAGTAAAAGGGGAAAGATACATGTGACAGTTGTAACTGATTCAGATATAAAACGGGCTGATCTGAAAAAATTGTTGGAAAAAGAAGTAGAGAAAAGAGATGAAAACTACCAGATAGGATTTGTAAATATTTATTCCGTAGAACAGGCTGAAGAACTTCATATCGAAAAGATAAGAAAGAGAGATGACTATTTATCCTGGTCAGACGCACTGTATGCAGATGATATACCGAAAGAAAACAAGACGGAGACTCAGGTCATCAGTTTTTATTCATATAAAGGCGGAGTTGGAAGGACAATCGCATTGATTGAAACGGCATACAATCTTGCGGCGGCAGGGAAAAGGGTTATGCTGCTTGATTTAGATGTTGAGGCACCAAGTCTGCACAATATTTTTTATGACAAAGTAAATGATGAAATTAGCGGAGTCAAATACGGAACTATAGAATATCTGTACAGAAAAGTTATACAGGGAAGTGAGGATGTCAGAATCAATGATATTTTCTGTTCACTTCAGTTAAAAAATGTTTCTGGGGAAATTTTCGTAATGCCTGCACTAAAAACCATGAATAAGGATTATCTTTATCAGATTGAACGTTTGCAGACACAGCAGATTCAGGAAGAGGATGTGTTCAGTAAAATATTTGCGTATGTCCAGAAAGAGCTGAATGTTGATATTATTTTGCTTGATACGAGAGCAGGATTTAATCAATGGGGATCGCTCTCTCTTTTGACGTTATCAAATCAGGTCATATTTATTGCATATCCAAATAATGAAAATATAGAAGGATTAAATATGGCTCTGCAGTTAATGCAGAATATAGGAAAGAAAAGATATGCTGTTGCAATGTCGAAGGTTGTTGCGACTGAAGAAGGGGTTGTAAAGGCAAGAAGTTTATTTCAAAAACTGAATGTTGCACAGAAAGATTTGATACCGATATATTACAAACAAGAGATTGCGTTGAGTAACCGTTATCCGATAGAAAGTGAGGATATATTGGGTGCTTATAAAGAACTTTCAGATTATATTTTGAATAATGAAAAAATAGAACGTAATAAAAAATTATTGATGAATGGCATGAAAAAGCAGCTGCTAGATCATATGTTTATAGAAGGAGAGCATTTGATAAGACTTTTGGCAGTAGAGCAGTTTCTGAATCAGGATGCAAATATGTTTCTGAAATATCGATATAAGGAAGAATTGTATGGTATATCGAATTCACAAATAAGAAAGAGTATTAAAAAAAGGGGAAATGCATATGTCCTTACAACTATATATTCAGTTGCAAGTGATGAAAAAGGTCGGGAATGTACTGAGATATTAAAGAGTGAAAATAATGATATTGAAAGTATTGGTGTAAAATTAATTCTGTTGCTGACCAGAAATCTGAATGGTCAGGCAACCTGGTGGGCGAAAAATCAGTCGGAAATAACAACAGCGTCACAGGTGATTGATATGCTTACACACACAGTGAGAGGTAGGTCAGTGTTGGCTTTTTCAAAAAAAGGAGAACCTGTATCGAGAGTAGAGAAGGATAAGCAGGAATATAAAACGACGGATGAATTGCGTTTGATGATCAATATCAAGGAAGAGATGCTTAAGGAAAATGCAGACCAGGTGATAGAAAATATCAGAGGTTTAATATCTTTTTTTAACAAAGATAGAGAAGAAATACAGTTTAATTTTATAGTTCACGAACAGGTGTGGGAAAAATATCCGGAATTATTTTCTGTGTTTAAAGGCAATACGATAGAAACCAATGTGACGATAAGGGATATCAAGAAATTCATTATCGTGAATATTGATGAGAAAACGTTTTTACCATTTACACAGAACATAAATACATTACATCAGGTGATAGAAAATGGCTCAGAGTATAATATAGAACAGCTGTTGGATGACATGGAGGATGAAGATTATGAAGAAATTATAGATCTTATCCTTGGAATACGAAAAGATGTTAAAATGTATAGCGAATCAGTTGTGAAATATTTATATCGCTTTTTACAGGAGCATAAAGAGGAAAAATATAGTAATTTGTTAAAAATCTTAAAGCGAGTTGCTAAAAGAGAAATTGAAAACCCGGATGAACACTATCCAGATCGATTGATAAGTTTTTCAAGGCTTCAGCAGGAATTAGAAAGGGCATAGGAAAAAGGGGACTGTAATATAGTAGTTCTTTTTTAGAAAAATATGGCAAAAATATCAATTATAGTACCGGTATATAATGTTGAAAAATATTTAAATCAGTGCATAGACAGTCTATTATCACAGACATTTTCGGATATAGAGTTTATCTGTATAGATGATGCATCACAAGATGGATCTGGAAAGATTTTAGATGATTATGCTGTAAGGGATAATCGTATCAAAGTGATTCATGCAGATGAGAATATGGGGACTTTGCGTGCAAGAGTTACCGGGGTTAAAGCGGCCACAGGACAATATATTATGTTTGTGGATAGTGATGATTACCTGGAAGTGTCTGCTTGTGAAGAACTTTTAGAACTGCTTGTAGAACATCCGGTAGATGTACTGCATTTTGGTACTGTTTTGCATGCAAATGAGAATGTATCAGATAATTTAAAAGACTGGGTTACCAATTTTCTGACGCCGTATGAGGGAAAATTACAGGGAAATCTGATTGAAAAATGTTTTGTAGATGAGATGTTTGACTTCAATATTACTAATAAGATATGGAGACGGGAGATATGTGAACAGGCATTTGATAGTATGGAGCAGATAAGACTGGTGGCATCTGAGGATCGTTATATTTTTTTCCTTCTTATGTATTATGCAAAAAATTATTTTGGCATAGTAAAGAAATATTATAATTACAATCTTGGTATAGGTATAACTGGTGGAGATATATTATCACTGGATCAATTGGAAAAAAGATGTTCAGGTGTTATGGCATCTGAGCTAGTAAGAAAATTTCTTGAGGAAAAAGGAGAAAGTAATAAATTCCAGAAAGAATCAAGATGTTTTGCTGATAAGATACTGTGGGATTGTGTGGACTGCTGGCATAATAAGTTGAAAAAAGAGGATACGCAGCAAGGATTTGAAATTTTGCGCAAGTATTTTAAGCCAAATGAAATTACAAAGGCAATGGCAAGAGTATATTTTGAAGAAGGACAGGATATTTATAGCAGGGCAAAAATAACAGGACATAAAAAGGTTGCAATTTATTATCGCTATTTGGGATACAATAATATGGATGAAAAAGTCTTGCAGTGCATGCATGGGCTGATTCAACATGGAAATGATGTGATAATATATACTGACCAGGATCGAAGAGAATTAACTTCTGATATGGTAAAGTATGGCGGCAAGGTTGTGTATTTGCCAAATTCAATTAGTGCCAATTGGGTGGAGTATGAAGTACGTTGCAATGCTTTTTATGAACAGTTGATAATGGATAATGTGGATGTTTTGATATATGCATCTCCAACATCACATATTTATTGGCTGGATACATTATTGGCAGCTTTGGCGGATGTCGTAGTTGTCGATATGCAGGACGAAGTGTATTTGGATATGTTTGGCAAAGTTAGAGAGGAGAATGATATACTTAGGAAGCAGCAGGATGATCCAAGGATGATGTGGGAGAACTTATGTAAGAGCATGAAAAAAAAATTACTAGGAAAATAGTGTACGGAGAAGTTTATAATAGTATTTGGAAAAGAAAATGGATGATAGAAAGAGAGGTATTGATAGGAATGTATGATTATTTGATTGTTGGAAGTGGACTTTATGGGGCAGTTTTTGCTTATGAAATGAAAAAAAAGGGAAAAAAATGTCTTGTTATTGATAAAAGAAGTCATATAGGTGGAAATATTTACTGCGAGAAGATTGAAGATATCAATGTGCATAAATATGGTGCACACATTTTTCATACTTCTAATAAAAAGGTATGGGAATATATCAATCAGTTTGCAGAGTTTAATAATTACATTAATTCACCGATTGCAAGATATAAGGATGAGTTATATAATCTTCCGTTTAATATGAATACATTTAGTAAAATGTGGGGGATTGTTACTCCACAGGAAGCAAAAGATATCATTCAGTCTCAGATTGCTGATTTGAATATTACAAATCCAGAAAATCTTGAAGAACAGGCATTATCACTTGTTGGACGTGATGTCTATGAAAAATTAATTAAAGGATATACAGAAAAGCAATGGGGCAGAGACTGCAAGGAACTTCCGGCTTTTATTATTAAAAGATTACCATTGAGATTTACATATGATAACAATTATTTTAATGATCGTTATCAGGGAATACCAATCGGTGGATACACACGAATCATCGAAAAAATGTTAGAGGGAACAGAGGTTTTACTTAATACAGACTATAAAGAATTTGCAGCTAAGAATGGTAATGTTTCAAATAAAGTTCTCTATACAGGAATGATTGACGAGTATTTTGATTATCAATTGGGTGTATTAGAGTATCGTTCAGTCCGATTCGAGCAGGAACGGTACGAGATGGATAATTATCAGGGAAATGCAGTTGTTAATTATACAGATAGAGAAGTGCCATATACAAGAATTATTGAACATAAGCATTTTGAGTTCGGAAAGCAGCCGGTTACCATTATTTCGAAAGAGTATTCCAGCGAATGGCATAAGGGAGATGAGCCATATTATCCTGTCAATAATGAGAAAAACGACTCACTCTATGAAAGATATTGTCAATTGGCAGAGAGTGAGAAAAACGTTATTTTTGGAGGAAGACTTGGAAGTTATAAGTATTATGATATGGACAAGGTAATTGAAGCAGCATTGAAGAAAGTAGAGGAATTGGAATAAAAATGAAAACAACATTACTTATTATGGCAGCCGGTATTGGCAGTCGATTTGGGACAGGAATTAAACAGTTAGAGCCAGTGGATGATAATAATCATATTATTATGGATTATTCAGTCCATGATGCAATTGAAGCAGGTTTTAATCATATAGTGTTTATTATTCGAAAAGATATTGAGAAAGAGTTTAAAGAGGTCATTGGTAATCGTATTGAGAATATCTGTAAAGCTCATGAGGTGACTGTAGACTATGCATTCCAGAATATTAATGATATTCCAGAAAGTTTGCCAGAGGGACGTACAAAGCCGTGGGGAACTGGACAGGCTGTGCTTTCAGCAAAGCGTGTGATAGATAGTCCTTTTATAGTAATTAATGCAGATGATTATTATGGAAAAGATGGCTTTTCGGCTGTTCATGAGTATCTGATAAATGGTGGTAAATCTTGTATGGCAGGATTTGTGTTGAAGAATACCCTGTCAGACAATGGAGGTGTGACCCGTGGTATTTGCAAGATGGACGCAGAAAACAATTTAACAGAAGTTATTGAAACAAAGAATATAGTGAAAACTTCAAAAGGTGCAGAAGTCAATGGTGTAGCTATTGACACAGAATCCCTTGTATCCATGAATATGTGGGGACTGACACCAGAATTTTTAGATGTATTAGAAAAGGGTTTCACAGAATTTTTTGAAAAAGATGTGCCAGAAAATCCATTGCAAGCAGAGTATTTAATACCAATTTTTATTGGTGAACTGGTAAAACAGGGAAAGATGTCAGTGAAAGTGTTGAAAAGTAATGATACATGGTATGGAATGACTTACAAAGAGGACGTGGCAGACGTAAGGGAAAGCTTTGGAAAAATGTTAGAAAAAGGTCTGTATCAGGAAGATTTATTTTCTGATTTATGAGGTTAAAATTTGCCTAGCAATGGCTTAGTGAATTCTATGGAAATGAAATACAAGGAGAGGAAATATTGCATAAGGAAAGACGAAAGTATTATATAAAAGAATACATAGGATTTTGTCTGTTTTATTTAATTGTGTTTGCTATTATGCTAAACAGACATTATTCAATTGATGCGTTTGCATATTCGAGGAATAGTACGAACGCATATGTTGGCAATCTTAATTTAGGACGTTTTGGTAATTATGTTGTGTTTGGATTATTTAGAAACATTAATATTGTAACACACCAGAGAATATTTACATATATATTGATTATCACATTATCTATTGTTTCTTGTACGTTGTATATACATTTAAAAAAACATATACATAATTTGAAATATGATATTATTTTAAAAACAAGTGTTATAATTGTATTTTGCAACGTATTTATGATAGATTTTTTTGTCTATATAGAAATGGTGCTGGCGTGGTGTTTTGGTATTGTGTTGGTTATGCTTGCACTACTTCAGATAGACAGAAATATGACTATAAAAAATTGGTTGTTAATGTTTTTATTTATGTTGATGTCAGTGAGTTTTTATCAAGCGTTAATAGGTTTTTTTGTATATTTTGCATTGATTGATATTTATATTTTAAATGAAGGCAAGTTGACAAAAAGTGCATTTTGGAATAGTGCAGGAGTACTGCTATGTGGTGGGGGGGCAGGAATATTTAATATTGGACTTTTACGGGTTTTACAAAAGATAGGAATTGCTCAAGCAGAAAGTAGGACAGAAGATAGGGGACTGCAAGGAATTTTGTCTAATATAAAAGAAATTTGTGGTAATATTAAAAATTTGTTTTTTAATACGCATGGATTTATGCCTGCCTACATGGTTTTGATTGCGTTGATAATAATGTATGGAATGATTATAGTAACTTTAATTTACAGACGAGAAGCATGGCAACAATATATATATATTTTTCTTTTAATTGTGTGTGTCAGGGGAGTCGTTTATGTTCCACATTTATTGGCATCAACAGTATGGATGGCACCACGTTCTATTATTAGCTATTGGTCAATATTTTCTATGCCATGTATAATTTTATTAGTATGGAATGTTGATAAATTGAGCTTGTGTATAGAGGGGATACTCGCAGTAATAGTTATGGGAACCAATATTGTTAATATTCAAATGATATCAGAAAATGTAATTGCGACTAATCGATTGGATGAACAAGTTGCCTATATGATTCAACAAAAAATTGACTTGTATGAGGAAAAGAGCGGACAGATTGTAGACACAATTTATATTCGGAATGATGATAATCCTAGCTATAAATATAAAGCAATTGATTTTCAACAGTTTGAATTATGCGAGAGAATTTATAATGTATCTTGGGGCTGTGTAGAGGCAATTAATTATTATAATAATAAGGAGTATATTACTGTTTTGATGGATGATGCTTCTTTTGCAAACAGATTTTCAAAAAAAGATTGGGATTCTTTAAATTTAGATGAACAGATGGTATTTGATGGAAATAGTTTATATTTTGTTGCATATTAAGGAAGTTATGAAGGATGTAATATTATGGAAAAACGGAAGAAGAAGACATTGTATCTGGTCATTCCCTGCTACAATGAGCAGGAAGTGTTACCAGAGACAGAAAGAAGACTTACTGAAAAATTAAGTATGATGATACAGTTTGGTCTGGTGTCGGAAAAGAGTCGTATGGTATTCGTGGATGACGGATCAAAAGATAAGACGTGGACTTTGATTAAACAGATGTATGAGGAAAACCCATTGGTACTTGGAATTAAGTCATCCAGAAACCGAGGTCATCAAAATACGTTATTGGAAGGTTTAATGACTGTAAAAGATGAATGTGATATGGTTGTTTCAATGGATGCTGATCTACAGGATGATATTGAGGTATTAGATAAATTTGTACAGCAGTATTATGATGGATGTGAGATTGTATATGGTGTTCGTAGTGCCAGAAAAACAGATACTTTTTTTAAAAAGCATACGGCAGAAGGCTTTTATAAACTGATGAACCATATGGGAGTGGAAATTGTTTATAATCATGCTGATTATAGGCTAATGAGCAGTAGAGCTATTCATGAATTAGAAGGCTTTAAAGAAGTAAATCTTTTTTTACGGGGAATGGTGCCATTACTGGGATTTAAAACAGGAATTGTTACTTATGAACGGCATGAGCGTTTTGCTGGTAAGTCTAAATATCCGCTCAAAAAGATGGTTGCATTTGCATTAGATGGTATTACCTCATTGAGCATTAAGCCAATTCGTTTTATAACTGCACTTGGAATATTTTTATTCATTGTCAGTATTATTTTACTTTTATATTATACAATTGGACATTTTGTTGGTAACACGGTAGCAGGGTGGTCAACAATTGTTGTGTCAATTTGGGGCATTGGTGGTCTCCAGCTTCTTGCAATCGGTATTATTGGTGAATATATTGGTAAGATTTATCTTGAAACAAAAGAAAGACCAAGATACATTGTGGAGGAATTTTTGAAGGATAAGGGAAATGAAAACGAGTAAAGAAAAAAAAGGTATAATTGATCACACCTTTGCAATATGTGCATATAAAGAATCGGAATTTTTGGAAGAATGTATTTTGTCACTGGTTAATCAGACCGTGAAAACAAATATTATCATGGCTACATCTACGCCGAATGATTATATCAAAAATCTTGCTAATAAGTATCAAATACCACTTTTCATTAGAAATGGCAAGAGCGATATTCGTGATGATTGGAATTTTGCATATGATTCAGCAGACACAGAATGGGTTACTATTGCACATCAAGATGACAGATATAATCCGGCTTATGTGGAGGAAATGCAGAAAAAGGTCGTGGGAGTGAAAGATGCGATTGCATTTGTATCGGATTATGTTCCAATTAAAAATGGAAAAATTGGACCGAGAGATATTAATTCAAAGATCCGAAAATTATTACGCACGCCATTAAAATATAATTGGATGGCACGAAGTAAGTTTTGGAAGAAAAAAGTATTGTCGTTGGGAAATAGCATTTGCTGTCCGGCAGTTACATATCGAAAAAGTAAACTCGGCAATTCGTTTTTTACATCGGAACTGAAATTTAACATAGACTGGGATACTTTTTATAAAATATCAGAAATGGAGGGGGCGTTTCTTTATGTGGACAAGCCGTTGACTTATTATCGTGTGCATGATGGAGCAACAAGTAAAGAATGGATTGTAGATCATAAAAGAGAAAAAGATGATATTTATATGTTTAGAAAGTTTTGGCCAAATTGGTTAGTTAATATCATTATGCATTTTTATAAAAAAGCATATGAGACATATGGATGAAGTGAGTAAATATAATACGAGGAGTAAACCTAAATTGTTTACAAAAATATGGACGTGGATTGAAAGCGTAGTATATGCGGTAATGAAATTTATAATGGAAAGAGTTTTGAGAAGAAGTTATCAGGATGTACAACATGATGTCATCATGCAATTTGTTAAATTTGGCATTGTGGGTGTGTCAAATACGGTGATTAGCTATCTTTTATATGCGGGAACGTTATTGATTTTGCAGACGGCATGTCTTTTGCCGAAAACAGATTATTTGTTTGCACAGATTGTTGCGTTTATCTTAAGTGTATTATGGTCATTTTACTGGAACAATAAGATGGTTTTTGCTGCTTCGGTGGACACAGAAAGAATATGGTGGAAAGCACTTACAAAAACATATATTTCATATTCGTTTACGGGTCTTTTTTTGAATAGTATATTATTGATACTTTGGGTAAAAATATGTGGAATCTCTGAATTTATAGCGCCTGTTATTAATTTAGTGGTTAGTGTGCCATTGAATTTTATGATTAATAAGTTTTGGGCGTTTAAAGATAAGTAGGTTATGGTTGTATCAAAAAATGAAGGATGAAGAGGTGTTAGAACAATGACAAAAAAAACAGATAGCTATGGATTTGTATGTAAATGGATAGTTAAAATACTTATTGCACTAGCATGTATTTTAATATTTACATGGAATAATAATACGCTGAAAGTTAATGCAGAGGAAACTACCTATGCGCATAGTGATACTGCTACTGATGCATCAGGTAATGTTGTTTTAAAAGTAGAGTGGAATGAACCTGTATTAGGACAGCCACTTACTTTTCATGTTTCTGCGACAGGGGGAAGCGGAACATATAAGTTTAATATGGAAGCACCAAGCTACTCGAATCCAAATGAAAATGCTTATGAGTCGGTTGCAGACCCTAGTAGGGGAGAATGGATAGAGTACTCAAAGGACTGTAGCTATCAGGATTATACGTTCACGATGACAGCATCTGGTACATATAATTTCAGATTTCATGTTATAGATAAGAAGTTCGGAGTATATTTTCTGCGTACAAATACTTATATTAAGGTGTCTGATCAAAACTATCCAAGCGTTAGGTCTATAGTAGAAACGGCTGTTAATCAGTGCAAGAGTGAAACAGATGGCTCTGATTATGCAAAAGCGTTATGGTTACATGACTGGTTGTTACAGCAATTAGATTATGACAATTCATTGAAATGGTCTTCAGCAGAAAGTGCTTTGACAAGAAGAACAGGAACATGTCAGGCGTATGAAAGTGCATATTCACAATTACTGTCAGCTGCTGGAATTGAAAATGCAGAAACAAGAGATACGTATGATGGACATACATGGAATGCTGTTAAAATGGATGGTCAATGGTATCAGGTAGATTGTACATGGGATGATTCTGATAATTATTATTATAGTTTTGATAACAGACATTTGTATTTTGGACTAACAGATGAATTAATGGCAATAGCACATCCCGGACACGAAAAGATATATACTGCAGATGGTTATGGAACGAGATCTGCAAGCTTAGCGGATAATTACTTTGTAAAAAATGGAGAGGCAGCAAAGTGGGTAGAAAACTATAGAGATAGAATTCAGGCTCAGTTGGATGCTAAAACAACGAATTTTACAATTTCCGCTGATAATTCATCATACCCGCCAAGCATATCTGGAATTCAGAATGGGATTCTGGCATATGCCATTAATCAAATGGATTGGTTCAGTAATGGTTCGAAAGCTCAATTATATGCAATAGGTAAGGCGACACAATTAGAATTCAAAGTTTCATATAATGAAAATAAGCCAGCTGGCGGGCATACGCAGCATGTATGGGATTCTGGTGTAGTAGTGAAAGCACCTACATTTGACAGTGAAGGAATTATTAGATATACATGTACACAATGCTCGGCAACGAAAGAAGAAACTATAAATAAGCTAACAGAATTGATTTCTTATAGAACGCATGTACAGGATATAGGCTGGCAGGAATATGTTTCAGATGGTGAGATGAGTGGAACATCTGGTCAGTCGAAGAAATTAGAAGGCATTAATATTCACTTATCATCTGATTTGGAAGGTTCTGTGGAATATCAGACACATGTGCAGGATATAGGCTGGCAGGGTTGGGTTTCAAATGGTCAAATGGCAGGTACAACAGGTCAGTCAAAACGATTGGAAGCTATAAGAATTAAATTAAATGGTAAAGTGGCAGATCAGTATGACATATATTATCGAGTACATTGTCAGGATTTTGGATGGCTTGATTGGGCAAAAAATGGAGAGCCTTCTGGAAGCGAGGGCTATTCAAAACGATTGGAAGCCATTGAGATTAGATTGGTTTCAAAAGGACAGGCAGCGCCGGGCAGTACAGATCGACCATTTGTTACGGAGGCAATGGTTTCCTATAGAACACATGTGCAGGATATAGGCTGGCAGGAATATGTTTCAGATGGTGAAATGAGTGGAACATCTGGACAGTCAAAGCGCTTGGAGGCTATTAATATCAAGTTGTCATCTTCGATAAATGGTGGAATTCAATATAGAACCCAGATTCAGGACATAGGCTGGCAAGATTGGAAGGAAAATGATCAGATGAGTGGCACAGCCGGTCAATCAAAGCGTTTAGAAGCAATCCAAATTAATTTGACTGGTCAGGCAGCAGAAAAGTATGACATATATTATCGAGTACATTGTCAGGATTTTGGATGGCTTGGCTGGGCAAAAAATGGAGAAGCATCAGGAAGTGAAGGATATGCAAAACGCTTAGAAGCAATTGAAATCCGTTTGGTTTTAAAAGGACATGCGGCACCTGGTAATACAGATAATTGCTTTTATAAGAGGTAGGTTTATCAGATTAAGATAGATCGAGAGGAGAATAGTGTAATAAAGTAGCAGACAGTGAATGTATTAAGGGCTTCTGAGAGGGAGCTCTTAAATATAAAACAACCATACTACAAATGTAGCATTACAAATGTTGAAATTACATTATATCGAATGGTATTTGGCAGAAAAAAGGATACAATAGATTTGAAATATTGTGGCAAAGAGTATCGTGAATGGAGGGCTTTTATGTGGTTAGATAATGCGTCAGATATTGACATTTTATTTTATGAACCGTATGCAAGAATAATTGCTGATTTCGCAAAAAACGAAGAATATAATCCATTGACAATTGGGGTATTTGGATTATGGGGAGCAGGAAAGTCCACCTTGTTGAAACTGATAGGTGAAAAACTTAACGGTCAGGATGGAATTATTTGTGTAACTATTAATGCATGGATGTTTGAATCATATGACGATGCTAAAACTGCAATTATGGAGGCTTTATTACAGGAACTTAAAGAGGAAGTTCCTATAGAAGCTAAAAAGAAATTGGGTAAATTAATAAAAAGAGTGGACTGGTTTAAATTAGGAACAAAAGCAGTATCTACGCTCGCTCCTATAGTTGCAAGTGCAGCCACAGGGAATCCATTGCCCATGTTGTTAAATGTGACGGGAAGTGCTGAAGAAATTGGAAATACAGTTAAAAATGCAGCAAATTCCATACAATCATTAAAAGATGAGTATTGGAAAGAGGAAGATGCGTCAAATGATGAAGGCATGATAAACAATATCAGGAAATTTAGAGAGGAATTTTCTGATGCATTGAAAAATGACGATATTAAAAATGTAGTTGTAATGATAGATGATTTGGACAGATGCCGTCCAGAACGTATAATTGAAATACTGGAAGTAATTAAACTATTCTTAGCTGTTGATAGAACGACATTTATTATTGCTGCAGATGAAAATGTTATAAAGTATTCCATACGTGAAAAATATCCACCAATGAATGGGTTTGATGTGGAACTGGATAAAGAATACATTGAAAAAATCATTCAATTGCCAATATATATTCCAGAGTTATCTGCAAAGGATATACAAAATTATTTATTATTATTGGTAGCTCAAAGCTATTTGGAACAGGAAAGCTTTAAACATTTAATATCTAAGCTATTTGAAGAAAAAAGGACAATTTCCGGGGATGTAATTACACTTGAAGAGATTAATAGGCTGATTGACGAATTACATCTAAGCTGGAAGAGTGAAGGAAAATCGACTTTTAATGAAATGTCAAGTATTATAGATGAAATAAGAGAAATTGTTGCCACTACGCTGAAAGGTAATCCACGTCAGACAAAACGCTTTTTGAATACATTTATTACCAAACGTCAACTGGCAAAAATTTATTATGGTGATGAAATTGATATTTCCATTTTAGCCAAATTGCTAGTACTGCAGAAGCTGGATAATGATTTGTTTATACAATTGAATGAATGGAATAAAGAATTTGATACTGAAAATAAAAAATTTAAAGAAATTCGAACGGAAGTTGTGAATGGGGATCTAGATGGTCAAAATCAATGGAACACACCACAAATAAAAAAGTGGTTAGAATGTAAACCGGTTGAATTGGAAAACTATCGTTTGGAAAAATATTTTTATTTGACAAGAGAAAATTTGAAGAGTTCTAGTATTGATGAGTCTGGATTCAGTAGAAATACAAAAGAAATTTTGGAAAGAATTGGACGAGCTAAGGCGGGTCAAATGATGGCTATTATAAAAGATATGAAAAATTTAAGCGCAGAAGAAATTTCAGATGTATTTAAAGTCATTGTACCTAAAATTGAAAAAGGTGAGATGAAGTTCTTTGTTATAAGAGATTTATTTTTGAATTTTGATGTATATAAAGGAAAAATAGTGGATGCAATTGGAAAATCAACAGTTACAATTAGAGCAGGTGATATGGCTGCATTAAGAACAATGTATAATAGTGATGCAGGAAGTATGAATACAGCATTGGAAACAATGATAAAAAGAGGAACGTTAACAGACGAGCAGATTGCAGAAATAAAAGAACAGAGGAAAAGCTAATATGGGTACATCGAAAGGATATATAGCACCAACAACGCCACATTGGTCAACAGCGAAAAGGGCAGTGACATCATTTGTAAACAATAGAGATTTTGATTCTAAAGCAAAAGCGGCCAGTAAATATGCTACAGCAATGAAAACAGATATGTCGACAGGTGGTAGTTTTCAATCAGCGGCAGCCGGAGTCTTAGGTTTTGCGCAAAAAGTTGCATCTGGAGGCATAGACAATGCATTACGTGAATATGATCGTGAAGATCTTATTGGAAAATCGTCAGAAGTTGTTTGGACAGAATTACTGCATGAATTTACGAATTATGGTGCATCGGTAGAAGATAATATGGCAGCTGATGCATTGTCACAAGCTATGGATAATTTAGAAATAGAGAATATTGCAGACATAGGGAATATTTCGGTTGATGTGTTATTGAAGGAAATGTTAAAAGAATACATAAAGGAAAATTTTGATTTCCGATATGAAGAAAAAATATCTAAGGGTAAAACACCAGCACAAACATCTGAAATTTTAAATGATATGCATGAATATATAGAAAATAGTATTGACGGTGAACTGAATTTGAACAATTTGAAAACAGTCGATTTTTCTAACATGGGAACATCACAAATCGTAGAGGATGCATTAAGGGATGCCTTGTCTGTATTTGAAAAGTATTATGGGGAGGATTAAGAATGCAGTTTTGGATCGATAAGGAACAAGAGAAAAGACCGGATGCCGAATGGCAGGATGCGTATGTGTTTTCGATTAATCGAGAAAAATATAGTACGATATTTACGAATATAGCGAATAGTTGGTATCAAATGGATCAATTGCAGATTCCTGCGATATATGAAGATTTGTTCATAATAGGTTTGAGTATTTTTGCTTTGGATAAGAGAGTATCCAGAAGAATGTTTAAAGACTGTTGGACGAGAGAGATAAGCGTATCTATTCCGGTATTGGAATATGATAAATGGAAGTGCACGGAATTACAATGGGAAAACACACTAAGTTTTTTGACAGGGGATCATTGGCATATTACATTTAGAAGAAGTGAGGTAATATACAGTTATAGGGAACATGTAAATAGGATTCATCTGAATGTTCAAAGCTGTGATTGTGTATGTTTATTTTCAGGAGGATTAGACTCTTTTTGTGGTGCAGTTAAATTATTAGAGCAAGGCACTTCTCCTTGTCTGATCGGACATAACGAATATCCTAAACTTGCAAAAAGACAGAATTTATTTGCCAGAACTTTTCAGAGTCTTTATCCAGAACAATCTGTTAAATTTATTAGTTTTACAGCTGGTTCCAGAGCTCCTATAAGTGAGAAGGAAGGAAAATTGAAGGGGAGTGAAAATACTTCTCGTGGCAGATCATTACTGTTTTTGTGTGCAGCACTTAGCGTGGCAGGTATTTTGGGAGAAAATGTACCGGTATACATTCCAGAAAATGGATTTATTGGACTTAATATTCCATTAACAGGAGGTAGAAAAGGAACTTGTAGTACACGAACTACTCATCCATACTTTTTAAGACAATTTAATAACATCTTAGAACAGGTAGGAATAAAAAATACTATTACCAATTTCTTTGCGTACAATACAAAAAGAGAGATTGTAAGGCAGGTTAAAGATACAGAGGCATTTAAAAGATGTTATGCAGATACGATTTCGTGCTCACATCCTTGTTTAGCACGATATAATAAAAATGGTTCTAAAGAATATCCTATAAATTGTGGATACTGTTATCCGTGTCTGATTCGCAAAAGTTCACTTTTGGATATAGATGAGATGAAAAAGTATTCTTATCAAGGAGAAAATTATGATTTTCTGATGGCATATGAAGAAAGTGAGAAGAGTGCAGATTTAAGAGCAGTGCTTGGAAGTGTTTATCGTTGTAAACACTCTTCGGATGAAGAATTAAAAAGATATATTAGATGTGTAGGAGAATTAACCGAAGAGGAAGTTAAAAAATTTTTAACTTTATACAAGAAAAGTATAGATGATTTGGTACAACTTTTTTCTGCTGATCAGAGAATGAAGGAGTATCTTGGATTATGATGCAACATCTTATTGATACACACTTTCATCTGGATTATTACAAAGAGCATCAGAAAATATATGCTGGAATTAATGAAAGAAAACAATATACATTGTGTATGACGAATTCGCCTGGAGTATATATATCTTGCAAACGTATGTATCCGGAAACAAAATATTTGAAATTTGCACTTGGATTTCATCCACAGGAGAAATCATTAACTGAGACAGATTTTTACAATTTTATGAATTTGCTCGATGAAACTAATTATGTAGGAGAAATTGGTCTTGATTTTACAAGACAAAGTCATATTTCATGTGATAAACAATGTTTGCATTTTGAGAAAATTGTAAGAGCATGTGCAGAAAAGAATAAATTAATGTCTGTGCATATTCGAAGGGCAGAAAAAGAAGCAATATCTATTTTGAAAGAATATCGTCCTCGCAGGTGCATTATCCATTGGTTTAATGGAAATGCAGAACAATTGCAACAATTATTGGATATAGGATGTTATTTTTCGCTTAACTCAAATATGGTAACAAATGAAAAAGGCAAAGAAAAATTGCGCTTGATACCAAAAACAAGAGTATTGATTGAGAGTGATGGACCGTTCACGAAGATTGACGGAAAAAGGTATACATTTAACAATTTGATAAAAATATATGAGTTAGTTGCACAGTATTATAACGAACCAGACAGTATTAAGATTGTTCATGCTAATTTTCGTGATGTTCTTTCGAATTAATGTTAATTGTTAAGTGCTATTTGTAAAAAATGTTGGAATGATGAGGATGATTACGACCAAATTCTCTGCTATGGCATTTCATTCTTTAAGAAACGTTGTATGGTGAAGAAAAAGCAACTCAGTTAATGGATTATAAAGAATAGTCTTAGAAATACAAAATGTGCCATATACTTTCCAAATCAATAGAAAGCATATGGCATTATTATTTAAGAGAGAAAATCATCTTTGGTGTAGATGTGGTTGATCCAACGCGGTTTAGCGCCAAACCATTGCTTTGCTTTTTCAATAAATGATTTATCTGTTATGTTTATATCTAACATATGTAGAAGGTCAAGCATGCTTTGTTGCTCTTTGGGTGGAATGAGTTCAAATGGATACTCAATCCAAAGTTCTCTGTCAGTTATATCTCGTATAATGATTTGATATAAAATAGTTCTGGAAAAGGCAACGGAGAAATGTCCAGATTCTAAAGCTTTTTCCCTCTTAGGAGGATAAATGGAATAATGGGATTAATAGAATTTATGAAAAATGTGTTTGAAATTTTAGGAAAAGTTCTTGAAGAACATTATGCAATCGGTGCAATGATGGTGCTTGTTATTATATATGAAGTGGTTGGATGGGCTAGATTTCATAAAAACAAAGCGAGTGTAGAATATTATTTCGGTGTTGATAGTAAGAAAATAAATCCTCTTTATAAGGATGATTTTTGGAGCAACTTGTTCGCAAAAACGTTTTTTGCAATATTTGTTTTCGGGGGTGTATATATAATATTTTGGGAAGCAACAAAGTCAATAGGCTGGGAAAGGTTAGAAGATGTTATACAGCCCAATATTAATGATTTACCAGGAATAATGATTACAACTTACATAACGCTCATAACTTTTTTAGGAATTTTTATCAATTGGAATAGTAAGAAATTTATAGTATGTGGGGTAGATAAAGTTGTTGAAGAATATGGAATTTATAATATGTTGCGTAATATGCTGATGTTGGTAGGGGTGGCGTATATATTATTGCTGATAGAAGAGGTAATGGTAGGGGTAAAATCTAGTAATTACTTAGGGATATACATAATAGAAAATTCCTTGATACTTTGTTTTGTGTTATATGTGTGTCAATTTATACGTATTGTATGGTTTATCTTGGATTTATTGTTTGGGAATACTGCAGTAAAAAAGATGTTGAATGTTTTATATAAATTTTTTCGAAATGATGAGATGGAAAAGGTCGAGTGGAAATGGGATTCCAATATTTTGGAAAATCAAATAAACTATTTGCTGGATGAATATATGAAATATTCTGAACAGGTAAGCAAAAAAGGAATTAGGAAAATAGAATATGCATCCTATTTGGGAAATAAAAATTGTTTCATAGAAACGAAAGTGAGAAGTGGCATCATATGTGGTTTGTTTAGTGGGTTTATTATTTGGACTTATGAGTTTAGTTATTCCCATGGTGGTTGGATCACTTTGGGATGTACATTAGGAATTTTAGTTTGCACACTTTTGTGTAAGGGATTAGCAACAGTCTTTATTGGCATTGTATATGGATGTCAGGGATATCAGATTACTTTAGAAAAGTTTCCGAGAAGATATGTGTCAGAGTATGCATTGTGGAAAAAGGGAATTTGGTATAAATATATACGTTCCGTAAAAAATATTGTAGTATTTGCGGAGACAGCAGAACAAAGTGGCAAAAAAAAGAAATTAAAGCAAATAATAGAACAGATAAAGGCGAGATGTTATGAGGATGAAAAAATAAAAACAGTTTTGATAATCATGGATTATATGTGGAATTGGGAAGAAAATAAAAAAATTGATATGGGAATATCAGTGGATGATAGAAAAAAATATGAAAAATTGGCAAAAGCCTTTATTGTAGATAAAAATTTAAAACGATTAAAGAAAAGAAAATCAGAAAAAGCTAGCGAATTGAATTTGGATGATGTCAATAAATATTTTAATGGGGATGTTAAAAAAAGAAAAAATCATAAAGGAGAGCCAATGAAACAATCAAAGCAGCAGATTTTAAATGGACTTATTTTATTTTTGGATATCTGGAATGTTTTTTCACAGATTATTAATGGTATAGGGGCATATGAATTTGTGACGATTGTAATAGTTGTTAGTTTGATTCTCTGCATATATTTCAGAGTGGATGTTTCAATAAAAATGCCAATTTATTTAGAAATAGACAAGTGGATAAGTAGTTTACTTGATACATTGGGATTGTATTTTCTGTTTGAAGTAGTGGCACTCGTTATGCATACACGGATTTTTGCGTGGTACAAGTTAGTGGGGACAATTTTGTGTATCGTAATATGTTGTATACTGCAAGGCTACCGGAAAAAGATTCGGACAAAGGCAGAAAAAGAATATACAAATATAGAACAGGCAAATACCTATAGTTTAAAAGATTTGTATAATGGGAATTTAAATGAGTATAAGGGTACTTTGATTTTACTGGATGAAGAAGCAGTTGATTATGACCTTTTGCATAGGGAAGAGGTGATAGAAAGCATTGTCAGGACAGTAGAGGATTGCTATCCCAATAAGAAATTTGTTCTTAGCCTGAGTGGAAATTGGGGAAGTGGAAAGACTACTATTTTAAATATCGTCAAAAAAGAGTTGCGAAAAGATGAAAAAATTATCGTCATTGATGATTTTGATCCCTGGAATTATGAAGATGAGGCGGCTTTATTTGGGGCTATTCTGGATACTATTTTCGAGCGCTCGGGTGTAGACTACAGTGTTATAAGGAAAAGACGTTGGAAACGTGACTTGTTATCATTAATATTTAATATAAGTGAAACAACGAGAGGTGTTAAATTTTCATTTTTAAACAGTGAAGATCAAAAAACGATTTCAGATATCCGTAATAGTATTAATGCGTATATGACATTTTCAAAATATCGTCTGGTGTTCGTTTTGGATAATATTGAGCGCTTGGGAGTTGAAAAAACGTTGCTTTTACTAAAGACAGTCGCTGATGTACTCAATTTTGACAAAGTCGTTTATATTCTTTCTTATGATCCAAGAATATTAGAGCGCATGCTTGTTGAGCAGCATTATGGTACAGAATATCTGAAGAAGATTGTACAGATGGAATTCTGTGTTCCAGAATTGGATAATGCTACCAAACAGGATCTGCTGTTTCACTGCATTAATAACTTGGTGCAGACATACCAAATAAAAGATGCTGAAAAGAGGGAAATTTTTAACTGTTTGCCATTGATAGCGGAGTATATTCAGGATGTGAGAGATGTTAAACGCTTTTTAAATTCAATAATGAGCATACTGTATTTCTTCTCAGAAGAACAGGGAAAACATCTTGCAGCACAGTTAAATATCAGTGATTACATTATACTTGAGTTTATAAAAAGAGAGAATCGGGAATTATATGAGACAATTTGGAAGAATGCAGAATACTTTGTATCCAGTGACAGGCAGACGATGTTTGGATACGAATTGCATATAGATCAGACAATACAAAAAAGAAATCAGCAGACAAAGGAGCTTTATGGGAAGCTGTTTGAAAATGAGAAAAATAGAAGATGCCAAAAGTTCTTGGGGAAGCTTTTTCCATATATAGAACATTATGCTGCTCATAAAGATAATATTTTAAATTATGAATATGGTGATGAAAATTATGAGAAAACAATAAAGAAACATCGTATTTATAGTGGAAACTTTTTCCCTATTTATTTCACGAGGCATAAGAATGAAAATTTGGATATTCAGAATGCGGTGGGAGAATTTATAGGATTATGCAATGAAAACAAAAAAGAAGATGCAACAGAGAGGTTATATACTGTTTGCAAAAAATATGAGAAAGAAGAACAGACACTGCTATTTGAGAGAATCCAATTATATACGACAGACCTGACGCAGAGAGGATGGGAGATTCTGTTTGATATATTATATGATTATGCAGCATCAGCAGATGATACAATGCTATTCTTGAGATTAAGCGCAAAAAGACGTGCTATTTATATTCTTTCCTTAGCACTCGAACAGGTGTCAAAGGAATTTTTTGATCATTTTTTGATGTATGCGCAAAATGAATATAGCAAGATGAATATGATTCATTCCATTATATGGCACAACAGAGTAGAGGGGAGTGAAGAAACAGAAGTTCAGTTTAAAGGAAGAGCAGCAGAAGTTTATGAAATATTATTGAATATGGCAGTACATATAATAGAGCAAAAAATTGATTTGTACAAAGATGGATATTACAAAAATAAAAATATATGGGGCTGGTATCATGCATTAAAGTATAACAAGAATGTAAATATAAAAGAAGCATTTCGTTATATGTTAACACCAGACAATATTTTTCGCTTTTTGTGGGATATGACAGGTGAATCATTAAGTGGAGTATATGGTTATAGTTTGCGTAAAGATAGTTTTGAACTATTTTGTGACTTTGGTGATATAGAAAAGATTATGGTAGATTGTGAACCAAAAACGGAAGATGAAAAATTTGTACAGGAAATCTATGATGCATATAAAGACAGTACAAATAGGGAAGATGGAGCAATATACAGAGAGTTGGAAGTGAAATTGAGGTTATAGGAATGGGGACAGATATGAAATCCGAATAGACTGATTGCAGTGAAGAAGATATTGATGTTGCATATGAGTTGCTGGTTACAGTAACTTAGAAGTATAAATTGAGAAGCAGTAAGGATGGAACAACATAACATGGAGAATAATTTATGTATGTTATTTTATCGTGAAATTTAATATTGCAGTTCCGAAAGAGTTTATTTTAAATATGATTATTTTCCCGGAAATGTTTCTTCGTAAGATAAATGAAAAAAAATGCCGATGGGGAAGCATGTAATCTTGAAAATTATATTTGTAAAAATTTATCTGAGCACGAGATAATAGTACAGATAAGAAAAATTGCAGAAAAGCAGAACCTTTGGGGAACATTGGCAGATCGGCGCATAGAATGGTGCGACAAATATGAGGTGGATATCGCAAAAGAGATGGCGGAACTTGTTCTTGACTAGCTCAATACTGTTTGCAGGAACACAGATAACAGAAAAGAAAAAGGATATTGTAATAATATGATTCTTGATATTGAAAAACAGTATTATGAGCAGCTGAATATACCGTGGGAAAATGGTGAAATAATGAAATTTGTAGGATAAAATTCCAAAAACTGGAGAATTACATCATATCGAATGGTCATATATGGAAGCGAATGGTATAATCTAACTGGATTTATAATAGTTAGGAAAGAAAACAAATGATTAAAGAACACATGTATAAAGTAATATGGAAAAAGTGTTTTGAAGAAAATTGTGGAAAAAAATTAACCAATGTTTTGACTACAATTATCATTATTGCAGAAGTTGTTGCGTTTGTAATAAACATTTGTGCTTCAAAGTGTTTGACTCAGTGTTCTGGCTCTCTGGGAACATATGCAATTGAAAATGTGATTCCTATTATAGCAATTGCATGGGGAGCTGTAGCTATACCGATAGGTTATTTGTTGGGAAAGGCAGAACAGCGGATGTATGGAATTCGATTCATTGACCAGCTGATAGTTGGTTTTGGAGAAAAGAATGTGTGCTTTTTTATTATTTCACTGTGCAGCCAAATTCTTTTTATGACCATATCTGTTGCCTGTAAATGGGGATTAGCATTTATTGTAATTGCGATTGCACAGATGATGTATGTGTTTATCGGGTTCTATATTGTATGTTGGGGGCTTTCCTATAAGGCATTGGAGAATACTATTGAAGAACAGGATGAACTGTTACTAAAAGATATCAACGGTAAAATAGATGGAGTTAAGAAGAAATCAGATAATCAGGCAGTAGAGTTTACATTAAATGATTATGTCGATCAAATGATATTAGCTACCAATATAGGGAAAATAGATCGGTGGCTGATATTGGAAGTAATAAAAAATATATCCTTCGAAAAAAAGGAGGATATTGATAAAATAAAGGCATTATTGAAGTCTGTTGTTGATTTGAAATATAAAGGGGTAGCGAAAAGAAAAGTAGTTTATTATATATTTAATGAATTATCGGCCAGAAATGATAGAAAAATAGTAAAGGAAATTATCTTTGAGCTTTTTATAAAGAATGCAAATACAGATTCAGATACCAGAAAAGCAATCTTAGGAGCGTTAATCACACAAAGAAATGTTTGGAGCCAGCAAGTATGCTTAGCATTGCTTGAAAACTATCTCGATTCAGAGATAGATGAAAATGAAGATAAAAGAGAATTGATTTTATGGACCGTTTTCTGGGAGATTTACCAGAAAATGTTTGCAGAGGATGAATGCGAAAAAGTAGGGAATGAATTGTTCGTTGATCAGTTATTGAATTTGGTAAGTAGTCAAGCAACGGTACATGATATTATCACGAAAAAGCATGATACATTTGTGGCTCGGATTGAAAAAAAGGAAACCCCTATTATCTGGCAAACCTGTGTTGATCTGGCAATTTTAGAACAGACTAACGATATGGGAAGAATTGTTAAGGAGCTGTTGGCGAGTGAATTATGGATTGTGGGAGACTGGCTGAAAGGAGGAAAAGCAAATTGAAAGATATTCGACTGATAACATTGTACAAGCAACATTATCTTGACCAATATTCAAAACCCTTACAAAGCGAATATTCATGTTGGGGATATTATGATGGAATGGATATTGGAGAGATGCAAGATATGCGTCTCGAGAAAGTAAGCGCAAATCATTCTGTAACACCGATTTCACAATTGTGGTATATGATAGGCAAAAAAGTAGAGGAGACTACCGGTCAGTATGGAAGTATCAATATCGGAATATTCCGCTGTTGCGAAGGAGCAGAAGCAGATAAGCGATTGGAAGAGTTTTGGAATGAAAAAAAGAAATCAATTTTCTTTGGCGTTGCGTTTTTACAGTTGGAAAACTCTATGCAATATATTCAAATGTGTGATATGTTGGAGCAAAATGAACAGCAGAAGATAGATGAGGACAGAAAATGTAAGGTATTAAGTTATTGTACATTTGATAATGCTGATTTAGTATTGTTGATTCAGGGTAATAGTTTACGTTCAATGGAACAGAAGATAAGAGACATAGAGGGAAACAAAGAGGTTCAATATCTGCATTCTATTTTGGGCGTGTCAGAGGAATACCTGCAGGCATGCAGCAAAAAGAAGATGATTCTTCAGAATTGGTACCAAAGAACGTGTTTTGTTGATGAAAAAGTGGCGAGACTGGATATTAGATTAGTCACATCAGGAGAAGATTCAATAATAGGCATGCAGAAGGAACTTTTGGAAAAAGTTAATGATACATATGATATAAGGAATTTTGAAAATATAAAATATGCGTATGTATCGGGACATGAAAACTGGGTTATTTCTATGGAAAATACAGATGTAAGGACTATGTTGGCTTTCCTGACACCCGGAGGACTGGCAACACATCAGAATGATGGGTATAAGAAAAGGGACAATAATCAAGGGAGACTTTATAATATAGAAACGTCGTATGTTTTAAAATATAATGAAATATCAGAAATAACGTCAGTTAATGTTGAAGATGAAGAACGCAAAGAAAACAAAAATCTGCCGCATCAGTGGTTTAGAAATAGAATAGAGGAGTATAGAGGCAAACTAAATGTTTTATTGGCAGAGGGAAATGAAAGCTTGTATTCGTATTATCTGGCGTTATTAAGAACTGTAAATTCGCTGGTGCAGTATGAGGAATTTATGTTATCAGCGGATATTTTCTATTTACTTTTTCCGTCATTTGAAATGTTTGAACACAAATTAAAAAGGGTACTTGAATTAGGAAAAAAAGTAACTCCGGTTGAAATAGAACAGGCAAAAAAAGCTGTTTTTGAATATGTTGAAAGTGTGAATTCGGTCATTTACCACAATATTCATACGGATCAGGTATATTTGATGGTACCGGGATATAGTGGAACCTCATTTTCCATTCCAATCAAATTGAATATGGCTTTTTTATGGCTTACTGATCGGGTGGCATTAATTTTTGGAAATACGGAACGTAAAAGAAAATACCGCTGTATACTGGTACCTACTATGGAAGCAAAGCCGCAGACAAAACGAATTGAAGTAGAAAGTAATCCAAATGATTTTTTGGTTTGCGTTAAGATTCCACAGCGAACACTTTATATGCCAGAAGAACTTATGGTGATTCTGATACATGAGATGGGACATTATATTGGTGGGGCATTGAGATGCCGTAAAGAAAGAGCTAAACAATTAAAAAAATTTGTGATTGATTTTTTGATTGACTGTATGTTTAAAGATGTATATGAGGAAGAGGAGGACAAAAAGCAAAATGAAATCGTAAAAGACGGATTAAAAAAGCAAATAGAGAATACGATCGATCAGTTTTTTGATGATGCCAAAATATCAGAATTTTATTATGGAGATCAGGTGGTAAAGGTATTACGCAGTGCATGCAGATACATTTTGAGCAATAGTGCAGAATTAATGAAAAAAAGTCTTGAAAATGTTACATATAACAGCTTTAGAGATGAAAAGAAAATAGAAAAACTAATTTATGCATATTCTGATCTGAATTATAGAATTAATAAGAATGCGAAGGATATATTACTATGGGGCATTGCTGAACAGAAAATTTATGATGAAATGGAAATGTATAAGGAGTGTTTCTCTGATTTGATTGCTGTTAAACTGTTGGATATATCTCCAGAAAAATTAGTGGCTGCATTAAATGTGTCAGAAGGAAATACAAGCCAGGTTCCTGAAAATCAAAGACGGCTAGTGATTCAACGTGTGTTGAATGGTGGGAGACCTGAAGATGTGGAACAAATGGATTATCCAGACAAATATTTATATGCATATGTGGCAAGCTGCCAAGAGTGGATTGAGGAGAAATTAGGCAAATGTAAAAGAGAAGACTTGAGGGCAATCAGAGAACTTTATTCAGCTGTCACATATAATGATGAGAGTCATTTTTTTGACAAAGCTTACGCAGCTATTTTGAACTGTATTCAGAATATGAAGTCGGAAATTGATGAAGAAATAAAAGAAAATGCAAGCTGAAGATGAAGTGTTATGGATATAGACAACAAAAAGATTGAATATTTTGAAAAGATATTATATAATATATCTTGAGGTATTCTTTTTAGGAGGGATAAGATGATATATGAAAATTAGTATTTTACAGGAAGAAAAAAAGGAAAAACCATATAAATTTGACCTAAGTAATGTTGTTGAGGTAAAAGAGCAAGACTGGAATTCATTTTCAGTATCTCCCAAAGTTCAATGTGATGAAAAGGTAATGGTTAACAGTACAGCGAGTAGATGATTTGAAGTTAAAATCTTTAAGATAAATATGCGAGGTTTTTATGGAAAACGGTAGGATAATCAAAATTCTTGAGGGTATGAGATAGGGTCTGGTATAAAAATACCAGACCCTTAAATAATTTTTAGTCTAATTCGTATTCTTCCGGATAGGGGATTCCGTGCTTATCCAGGAGATGCCGTAATTCTTGGATATATTTGTACTGGTGTTCAATCTCAATCCAGTTTCCGTAGCACAACCTGTGGCATAGGGGAAGCGATTTCTGAAATGTTCAAAATTTCGAAAGTCCCGCCCTAACCGCTTAAGATCTTTCAATTTTCTGTTGATTGATTCAATTAGATCTCAGGTATTTGCTGAAGTTGATAATGGAAAAACAGTAACTCCGGGATCAATTACATCAAATCCAGATGCAATCACAACTGGCGCAGATACAGTAGAAACAGTTACAGATAAGTATGTAACTCGCTATGTCGCAGCAGATGGAACAGTAAGTGTACAGTATACTGACAGAAATAATTCAGGAACTGTTTTAAAAGCAGGTGACGGAGTTCTTCCAAACGGTGCAGAATTCAAACAGAGTGTAGCAAAATCAGGAACTGCATATGACACAGCAGCAGCTGTATCAGCAATGCTTCCAAATACTACAAATTTCTTTGTATATCAGTTCGATATCACTGCAAATGGTGTAGATATCCATGAGTTATCCAATTATGTTAAAGTTACATTAAGCAGACCGGCAGATCTTGTAATTGGCGAGGGTCAGCAGTTAGTTGTTTATCGTTTAGAGGACAATGGAACATTAACAAGATGTGAAAGTGCAATTAATGATCACTTTATTTCATTTTTAACAAATCATTTTTCAACATACATCTTCTCAGTAGAGAATGTTAATGGAACTGCAACAACTACAGATGCAGCAGCTAAGACAGCTAATAGCGCAGCAAAATCTCCAAAAACTGGGGAATAATATATTTGTTAGTAATAAGGGCTTCTGATGAAGAAGCCCTTAAATATAAAACGATTAAACTATAAATGTAATGCAAAAATATATAAATTCATGGTGAATAAAGATACATTAAGCGAAAATTTAGGATGCTTAATCCCTCCGGAACAGATCTCTTGTATACACTTTCTCTTTCACATCATCCAGACAGGAATCATAACGGTTTGCAAGGATTGCGTCTGCGGATTCCTTGAATTCATCCAGGTCATTTACGATTTTACTGCCGAAAAATGTGCTTCCATTTTCGAGGGTTGGCTCATAAACGATAACGGTGGCGCCTTTGGCTTTGATTCGTTTCATGACTCCCTGGATACTGCTTTGGCGGAAGTTGTCGGAATTGCTTTTCATGGTGAGACGGTAAATGCCGATGACACACTCTTTTTCCTGATTGGTGGAATAATCATTCTGATTATAATAATCATAGTATCCGGCGAGTTTTAACACGCGGTCTGCAACAAAATCTTTTCTGGTGCGGTTGCTTTCCACGATAGCGCTGATCATGTTCTGTGGAACATCACTGTAGTTTGCCAGCAACTGTTTTGTGTCTTTTGGAAGACAGTAGCCACCGTAACCGAAAGAAGGGTTGTTGTAGTGGGTTCCGATTCGAGGATCCAGACATACACCGTTGATAATGTCTTTTGTATTCAATCCTTTCATTTCAGCATAAGTATCTAATTCGTTGAAATAAGAAACTCTTAAAGCAAGGTAAGTGTTTGCAAATAGTTTCACGGCCTCGGCTTCTGTAAATCCCATAAATAAAGTGTCAATATTTTCTTTGATAGCACCCTCCTGCAGTAACGCTGCAAATTTTCGGGAGGCGTCTACTAATTTCTCGTTATTTTTATCGGTCGAAACGATAATACGGCTCGGGTACAGGTTGTCATACAAAGCCTTGGATTCCCGTAAGAATTCTGGACTGAAAATAATATTTTCGGTGTTGTATTTCTTACGCACAGATTCTGTGTAGCCAACTGGTATGGTTGATTTTATGACCATAATGGCATACGGATTCACTTTCAGAACAAGTTCAATCACGGCTTCAACGGCAGAAGTGTCAAAGTAGTTCTTCTTGCTATCATAGTTTGTTGGAGCTGCGATCACTACATAGTCAGCATTTTTATATGCTGCTTCGCCGTCTAAGGTGGCAGTTAAATTTAAATCTTTTTCTTTTAGATATTTTTCAATGTATTCGTCCTGAATTGGCGATTTTCGCTGATTGATCAGATCCACCTTTTCAGGGATGATGTCAACAGCGGTGACAATATTATGCTGTGCAAGCAGGACAGAGATAGACAGTCCGACGTATCCGGTTCCAGCCACTGCGATGTGAAGTGGGGAAGGAGATGGAAGTTTGGATGCTGCGGTATTCACGAAAACATCATTAATATCAAAATCCAGTACATCGCCCAGTTTTTCTAGCTGAGGGATCAGCGGACAGTAGTCTTCCTGTTCCAGACGGGACAACTGTGCGCGGTTGATACCGGTCAATTCAGATAATTGAGCCTGTGTCATTTTTAAAGATTTCCTTTTGGACTGGACGATATCAGCCAAAAGGGTGGTGGAAAGTTTTTTCATGTGCGGTCTCCTTATAATGAGTGATATTTAAAATAACAGGAAATACAAAAACAATTATACTATATGATAAAAATATATAATTTACAATAGAAAAATGTGATGAAAAGTTTATTACAGTAACAATAAAAATGTTGATGGAAATATTGGTTTTGTAGATTTTTTAAGAAAAGTTATAAAATAAACAACAAAGAGATTATAGAAGACAAATATGAACGAACGCTGAAAGGTAAAGTTGAATTTATATATAAGCGTGTATTTAACAAATGAAGAAACATGCTTCATTTGGCAATTGATAAAATCTTTTTTTGAATTATGATTCTTAGATTCTAATACTAAAGACGGAAATATTACATATTTTCTTGAAAACTAAGAAAATTAATAGATTTGTTAAATAAAAAGTTGTTTTGTGACAGAAAACTCGCTATATTATAAGTATCGGATACTATAAGAGAAGTGGGTGAGATATAATATGGCAGTATATGTTGTTGGCGATTTTTTGAGAGAAACAAGAATGAGAAAAGGATATACGCAAGAAGAAGTAAGTTATGGAATCTGCACGGCGGCATCTTTATCAAGAATTGAAAATGGGGCACAAAAACCGGGAAGACTTATTATGGAGAAGCTGTTTGAACGATTAGGTACGGAGAATAATCTGTTTAATTCTTTTGTGAGTAGAGAAGAGATGGAGCTGTATTCTGCAATACAAGAGTTGATTAGAAATGTGACAGATGCAGAAATAGATAAAATTTATAAACAGATTTTGATTGTAGAAAAATTGACAGAAAACACATCTGATTTAGAGCGTCAGTGTTTGTTATTTGCAAAAGGTGAATTGATAAAACGTAAAGAAAAAGATTACTCGACAGCAATAGAATGGCTTATGAAGGCAATACATATTACATTGCCAGATTTTGATGGAGAGAATCCATTAAGAAATAATTTACTTACTTTTGATGAAATTATGATTATTAACGGTATTGCAATTTTACATGCAAAAAGTGGAAATGTTATGACTGCAATTCAACTTGATATGTGGCTTAAAGAATATATGGAAGATAAAATTGTAGACGGAACAATGAAAAAAGCTAAATATCCAATGATTATATATAATTTAAGCAATTGGTTTGGAAATAAACAATGTCATACAGAAGCATTAAAATTGGCAGATGAAGGTATAAATTTTTGTGTTAAGTATGGAAATCTTGTGATTCTTCCGTCACTTATTTTAAATAAAGGAGTTGCATTAGTAGAATTGGGAGATATAGATGATGCAAGAAAATATTTGCACCAAGCAATTACAATTTTTGATGTGATGAAAAAAGAAGAAACAATTCAAAGTGTACTTGATTGGTGCAAAACACGTTATAATTTAGAGATTTAATATCCACCAGATATGTCATCTAAAATGTATTTGGCTACTTCATAGGAATTATCAGATGGCTTCTGAGTACTTCCAACAATAGAAGCGGCTGCAATAAGTGCACATAATGTGATAGCAAAAATTTTCTTTTTCATGGTTTTGTACCTCCAATTAATTTTGAGATTATGGTAAATTCCAGAAGGCAAATAGACCATTCGATGTGACGTAAATTTAAATTTACGCGATATCGAATGGTCTTTTTGCATGAATGGGAATAAAATTAATTAATTTAACAGGTTGCTTTGGGGATTAGGGAAACTGTTAAAAGAGATTGAAGGAAATGAAAGGAAAATGTGAGTTATGGTAAGACCGGGATTACGTCGCAGCGAAATTGATTGGGAGAATGTGGACATTCATATCTCCAGAGAAGAAATGGAGAGAGAACAGGAGCATGAAGCGGCAATACAGCAGGCAAAACAGTATCTGATTAAAAACTTTCCAAAGTTTTGTACAATAAATAATGGCTATTATGAGACAGAGACGTTTAATCATGATGCAGGGATGTATGAAGTGATGCATGTGGATCATATCGTGATTGGTGATCAGGCGATCTATGTGATCAAGACAGTGAAGTTTCCGGAGCATGTTGAATTATACGGAAGCTCAGACGCAAAAAACTGGTATTATGCAGAGAACACAGATAAACAGGAAACGCATAAGCACAAAGTGGACAATGCGGATAAGAGAAACCAGAGATATTGTGAGTATATACAGATGTTGGCAGGAGAAGCTATCAGACGGGATGTGCCGGCGATTGCAATTGTCAATATTATTGGACTTACAGAGGAGCGGATCCATTTGGATCTGGAATCAGGGCATGAGGTTGTGACAATGGATAAACTGGCAGACAGGATCAGGTATTATGAGAGTACAATTGACAGTGATCGTGTAGTGTATGAACATAGCGATGATCTGATAAGAAAGTTCAAGGAAGAGGAGGTATATGATAATATCATTCCGCAGATACGGGATGTAGAGCTGAAATACAGAATTTATTTAAGATTATCGGAGCGGGATTGAGGAAAATATTAAAAATTATGCTATTAAAACATCTTAAGAGAAACATAATTTTACAAATGGTTTTTGATAGGCTATAATGAAATCATCTAATTTTAATTCGGGGAGAATACGATAAGATGAAGAAGTTATATGGCGTAGCGATTTTTTATTTATATTTACCAATAATGATTTTTATTTTGGGCTGGATTGACTTATGGGTGTCTATTCCACTTACGGCTATTACATTAGTAGCATTGTACTTTTGCTATAAGCAAATCATAGAAAATGAACAGGAGGAATTCTCTTTGAAAAAAGAAGAACTTCTCCTGTTTTTTGTGCTTTTCTTTTTGTTTTTTGTATTTGGTGGTGGCGGAGATTTGTTTGTACAGGATTTTGACTGGAATAAGCATCATGCAATTTTGTACGATCTGGTGAAATTTGATTGGCCTGTTGTGTATAGTAACGATGTATTATTGACTTATTATCTTGGACAATATATTGTTCCGGCATTTTTGGGGAAACTGCTCGGACACTCAAATTTGATTGCGTTGTGGTCTATGACGGTATGGAATGCGATTGGACTTACAATTGTGTATGCGATGGTGTGTCAGTATTTGCAGGTGAAAAGTGCCTGGAAAAAAGCAGGTGTTTTTTTAATCCTGATTTTCTGGGGTGGAGCAACAAATCTTGGAAGTATAATTTATCAATGGATGGGTCATGATGTTACACTGGGTTCTCATAAGTGGCTTGATTCAAACAGAATTCTGATACATTTTGCGGGGAACCTGGATGCACTAAGAGGAGCTTTTCAACATGTAATTGTGCCATGGATTAGTTGCAGTATATTTATGAAAAACAGAAAGAACTATAGTATTTATGTCATGCTGGCATTGCCATTATTATTTTCGTCAACATTTGGATTTGTTTATTATGTTGGTATTTTGTTGGCGTGCTTTGTATGGGATCTGTTGGCTGAGAAAAATAAAAAGAAAATTTGGCGGTTGACATTTTCTTTGACAAATATTGCATTAGTTCCAGCATCATGTGTAATATTAATTTATTTGAGTGGCAATTTTATGGGGGAGAAACCTTATTATATGGGATGGGATTTGCTCAATATGTTCTGCAGATTAGATTTTTATCTGATATTTATTGCTGTTGAGTTTGTAGGATATATGGTATTCCTCTATAAAGAGAAAAAGAATGATGTTTTATTTTACATTATCTTATGCGAATTGCTTTTTATTCCATTTGTAAGTCTTGGACTGTATAATGATTTGTGCTCGCGTGGAGGCATTCCGGCACGATTTATTTTAATGGTTTGGTGTATAGAACAGTTTTATAAGTATGGATTGAAAAATTGGAGAAATTTTGGCATTGCAGTTATTTTTATGTTTAGTGCTGTGAATGCTTTAGATGAAGCTGTTGAGACGGTACAGTATACAATTGAGAATGGAATAGGAGATGAACATAATTTACAATTGGAATGGGATTCATTTGATGGTTGGGCAGGAAATCCTGATGTACGAGTGGATAATGCTTATAATTATTATACGATGAATTATAGTGAGCATCTGTTTTATAGAATAGCTAGAAAGTAAATGAGGGACAAATGGAAAAAAAACAAAAGTTACAAAGAATATGGTTAGTATTGTCCGGAATGGCATTCTGGGGCTTGATGATGCCAGCAACTATACTGGGAGTGGTAGTGTCGATCGCCTTTTTGCTACTGATGCTGAATGTATCTAAAACAATGATTCGGAAAAAAGAAAAAATGGGCAGGCAGATGTATATTGTGTATGTTGTGACAGGAATTTTATATGAAATATTACTTTACGATTTTGAACAGCGCTGGGTTTTGTCAAGTAAGGTAAATGCGGTTGCATCAAAAATTGGCATGCCTGTTAATGCATTTGTTTTTTTGACCGCTTGTTTTCTTGTGATTTTTTCATTGTATTTTGTGAGAAGTATTCTTTATGCTTTGAGTTGTGAAGATGCAGGCACAATTCTTGAACCTGTTTCGGACGAAATTATCAGATTGAGTGTTCAGGATGTAATTGTATGCATATGTATCGCAGTTATATTTGGCTTTGAACTGGCTGCAAATCCATGGTCAAATGGTTATCCTGGAACGGATTCAGCAGTGTTCCTTTATATAGGAAATCGAATGTGCGAAGGACAGGTCCCTTATATGGATTTATTCGATCATAAAGGAATAATATTATATTTTATAGAATATGCAGGTATGACCATTGGAAATGGACATTTTTGGGGTGTGTGGCTGTTCGAAATAGCTGGTTTGTTTTTGACAGCAGTATTCACATTAAAGATTGCTCTGCTTTTTAACAGGTCAAAGAATACGGTATATGCAACTGCGTTTATAACATTGCTGGTTTTTTCGGGATACTTATCAATTGAAGGTGGAAATGTTGTCGAGGAATATGCACTTCCGTGGATAACGATAGCATTATATATTTGTGCGAAATTTTTTGTGAAAGATACATATAAAAGGCAGGATATTGTCTGGTTGGGAATAAGCTTTGCGGTTGTATTCTTTTTACGGCAGAATATGATTACGGTCTGGATAGCGTTTTTGCCAGTTATCTTTTTTTATCTGCTTTACAAGAAAAGGTTTTCAGAGCTTGGCGAATGTATTATTTTTTTTATAATGGGGTGTTTGGTGGTTTGTATTCCATTACTGATCTATTTTTGGAAGAATAATAACCTGCAGCAAATGTTGGAATGTTATTTTTTATTTAATTTTGGATATAGTGATGGCGAAAGCGGTCTTGCGGGAATACTGAAATGCGCAGGATATTTGCTTTTGCAGGCACCATTGGGAATTATTGCATTACTGATATCTATGAAAAAATGTATAAAAAAACCGGTATGGATTTTGAATTTACTTTTTTGCGTGGTTTCAATATTATTAGCGTCCATGTCTGGAAGGAGTTACCAGCATTATGGGATTATGCTGATTCCATCACTTATCATTCCGATTGCAGCAATGACAGACTGGATACAGAAAGAGTGGATTCAAACTTTGAAGGGCAGACAAGTACCACTGTTCGTTGGAATGTTTACGGCAGCAATTTTTGTGATGGCTTTGAATATATGGAAATACTCTCCTGCTGATATGACAGAGGCAACGGTTTTTTTGAAAGAAAATACGGCTGAAAAAGATAATGTGCTCGTACTTGGGAATAACTGTAGATATTATCTTGAGAGTGGAAGGAGTACAGACAATCGTTTCTTTTATCAGACTCCACCAATAGATGTGAGCGAGGAACTTTATGAAGAATTTATGAAAGAGTTTGATTCACATGAACCGGATTGTGTTGTTATAACTGGAAAAAAAGAGAATCTGGAAAGTGGAAATTACGGAAAATTGCTCAGGAAACTTGCAGATATGGAGCAAAGAGGGGTATACTCGGAAACAGAGTATGATTCCTTTTATGCATATATTAAAAAATGAGGAGAAATAGAATGGATAAATTATTTATTGTAATACCGGCATATAACGAAGAAGAAAATATCAGACAGGTTATTGATGACTGGTATCCGGTCGTTGAAGCACATAATGGAGATGGAGAATCCAGACTTGTCATTATAGATGATGGAAGCAAGGATTCAACATTTAAAATTATGGAAGAATATGCAAAAGAAAGACCATTATTTTGCCCGATTACAAAACCAAATGGCGGACATGGCGCAACTGTATTATATGGTTATCATTATGCGTTGGAACATGGTGCAGATTATATTTTTCAGACGGATTCAGATGGACAGACATTACCATCGGAATTTGAAGCGTTCTGGGAACAGAGAAGCTTGTATGATATGGTAATTGGCTGGAGAAAAGGAAGAGAAGACGGAGCTTCCAGGGTATTTACGACGAAAGTATTAAAACTTGTCATTAAAGTATGCTTTGGGGTTACTGTAACAGATGCAAATACACCATTCCGTCTGATGAAAGCGTCTATCCTGCAGGAGCAGATTAAATTAGTTCCGAAAGATTTTAATCTGTCAAATGTGATTATAACTGTAATTTACACGAAAAAGGGATTGGGAGTAAAATATATGCCAATTACATTCCGACCACGTCAGGGCGGAGTGAATTCGATTAACCTGAAGAAGATTTTTAAAATTGGCAAACAGGCATTAAAAGATTTCCGTGAGATAAATAAAGCAATCAGATAAATTGGAGAAAATAAAATGATAGATACAGTGAAAAGATTATGCCGAAAGTATAAATCATTCATTAGCTATGTATTTTTTGGAGTTCTTACTACAGTGATCAATATTGTTACTTATGCCGTTTGTTATAACGGTATAGGAATCAGCAATGTTGTAAGTAATATTATTGCATGGATTTTAGCGTGCAGTGTTGCATTTATTACCAATAAATTGTGGGTATTTGACAGCAAGTCAATGGAAGCAAAGACAGTGATTTATGAAGTGATCACATTCTTTGGATGCCGTCTTGCAACAGGTGTGCTAGATCTTGCAATTATGTATGTCAGTGTTGATTTGCTGGCATGGAACAGCACACTGATGAAATGTATTTCGAACGTAATTGTTATCATTGCGAATTATGTGGCGAGTAAATTAGTTATTTTTAAAAAGAAATCTGCTTCATAGAAAATTAAGAAGTTTTCATTGAAAATAATTCCAATGAAGTAGGGAATATGTTATGATGTACATAGATATTCTGTGAATATGGGAATATAATATTTGGATTGAGAGGTATTTACAAGTGAAGAGAAGAGCAACAGTGTTGATGGCAATGCTTTTATGTGCAGTTTCTTTGGCGGCATGTGGCAAAGATAAGGAAACTGACAGTTCGCCACAAGGAGAGATTTCTGTGAGTGATACTACGAATGACACGACAGAAGCAGAAAAAGAAGAGGAAGAAGAGGAGACTGCACCTGAGGGAATGTGTTATAGCGAATTAACACATGAACTCATTAGCATGGATTTGAAGGAACAGCGCCCTATTGCGGTTATGGTAGATAATGAATCAATTGCATTGCCACATTATGGATTATCTAAGGCAGATGTTGTGTATGAGATGATGAACAGCACAGAGAATGGTAGAATCACAAGATTTATGGTGCTAGTAAAAGACTGGGAGAACATTGAACAGTTGGGAAGTATTCGAAGTGTTCGTCCGACGAATGTGATTCTGGCGGCAGAGTGGAATGCGATTTTATGTCATGACGGTGGGCCGTTCTACATTGACGAGTATCTGGCAGAACCTTGTTCTGATAATTTTAGTGGTGGATTTTCACGTGTGAACAATGGAAAATCCAGAGAATATACAGAGTATATTCTGAGTGGAGATCTTGATAAGAAGTTTTCGGGTTCTGATGTTTCTCAGACATACAATCAGTATTATGAAGGCGCACATTTTAAGTTTGCACATGGTGATGATGTTATAGATTTATCACAGGTTTCAGGTGCAGAAGCTGCAAGTACGGTAAAACTTCCATTCCCGCATAATGGTTCTTATCTTGCATATGATTCAGATGCACAGGTATATAAATATTTTGAGTATGGCAAAGCTCATACCGATCCGGGAAATAATAATGAACAGTTAAGCTTCAAAAATTTGTTGATCCAGAATTGTGATTTTGAACAATTGGATGAGAACGGATATATGATCTATGATTGTATCGGAACCAATAGCGGATATTATATTACAAATGGTGAAGCTATTAAAATTACCTGGAAGAAAACAGCCATGGCATCTCCAACAAAGTATTATGACGAGAATGGAGATGAAATCAGACTCAATACAGGTAAAACATATATTGCTTTAGTTCCATCTGATAAGTGGAGTGATCTGGTAATTGAATAATTTTTATGAAAGCCTCTGAATGAAAGAGGCTTTCGTTTGTTTGAGGAGTTGACAGATGAAAAAAATAGCATTTGTTGTTGTCTGGTCGGGAAAGCTGCCAAACTATTTTCCGGTATGGCTTAAGTCCTGCGAGGAAAATCCGACCATTGATTTTTTTGTATTCACGGATGACAGAACACAGTATCATTATCCGGATAATGTAAAACCGGTATATTATTCGTTTGAGGAATTAAAACAAAAATTTTGTGATATTTTTCCGTTTGAGATTTCATTAGAGAAACCTTATAAATTCTGTGATTATAAGCCTGCTTACGGGGAGGCTTTTTCTTCGTTTTTAGAAGGATATGATTTCTGGGGGTATTGTGATATTGACCTGATATGGGGAAATATTAGAGAATTTTTGACGGATGAAGTGTTAGAAGAGAATGAGCGAATTTTTACGAGAGGACATTGCTCGTTATTTAAAAATAACGAAAAGGTAAATTCCTATTACCGGACGCTCGCACCGCAGGGACATTTAGATTATAAAATGGTGTATCAGTCAGAAAAATCATGGTGTTTTGATGAATGGGCAACACATTGTGGCGGTGGCATTTCCGTTATTTTTAAGGAAAATGGCATAAAAACCTATGATAGACCGGTTATGGCAGATATTGATATTGCGCATGGAGCGTTTCACATTCACAGGCGGGAAGATTTAAAGAATATGGAGTATTTCCTATATGATAAGGGAAATTTATATGCATGTGGGAAGAATCTGAAAGAGCCGATTTTGTATTGTCATTTCCAGAAGCGAAAAGTGACAGTGAGTGAACAGATAGATGGAAATCGTTTTTTGTTTCTGCCACCGGGAGGTATTATTGCAGAGGGAGAAAAAGATTCTAAATTCAGACGAAGATGTGAAAGGATAAAGTTTGATTTTATTATTTTCGTAAAGTCAATCTATAGCAGAATCAGAGCGTTTGCTTGACTTTCTAAGGGGAAGCAAGTAAAATACATTCGATTATGAAATCATAAGGTGGAAAATATGGATAATAAAAAAATCTATTACGTTGCAGCAGCACCAAACACTCCGTATATGAAATATACGACTGTTTTAATGCAGTCTTTATTTGAAACGAACCCGGATAAAAAGTTTTGCTTTTATATTATATATAATGATTTAAAACAGGAAGATATGGATATCGTAAACAGCTATGCATTACAAAATAATGCCATAGTTGAATTTGTACCTGTTGATGGAAAAAGATATGAAGGATTTCCGACGAGACAGAGGCTTCCGATTGAAACTTATTTTCGATTGGAGATACAGGAACTTTTGCCGGAATATGTAGAACGGCTTTTATATTTAGATTGTGACATGATGATATGCCGCGATATTGATGAATTATATCATCTGGACTTTGAGGATAAATACATTGCAGCCTGCGGGTATTCCACGAAGTTAGAATCCGGTGGAGAGTTTAATGCCGGAATGTTAATGATGAATTTAAAAAAGATGCGCGAAGATGGTATCACACTTGAAACATACCGCACATTGGCACAGAAACTAAATGGAGATTATTATCTCGATCAGGGACTTTTAAATGAACTCTTTGCTGAAAAAGGGACAAAGTATGTGTGGAAGCAGAAGTACAACTTCACAACACCTTTTTACAGAAAGTTTAAAGAAAAGCTAAAAAGCGAAATGCTGGATTATACATTAGATGACGTAACGGTAATGCATTTTGCGGGACCGGGCTTACGACCATGGCAGGCAGAGATTACCAGAGAGGAATTTGCGCAGTTAAATAAGAAGAATCTCTTAGACATATTTGCAGCAAATGGATGGATTATTGATGAAATTTATATCCGTTTTCTGGAAAAATGGTGGGATTTTGCAGGACGTACACCTTATGCGAAAGAGCTGAACGCTGAAATGAACAAAAAGAAAAATGAAATTTATGCAAAAGTGCTTAGTGAAGTCATTGACTCAAAGGAATATAGCTTAGGATATCGCATTATGCGTCTGCCAAGAAAAATAAAACAGTTAATAAGAAAGTAGAAGTATCAATGAACGAAGATTTAAAAAAGGTACGTCTGATTGTAATGGATGTCGATGGTACACTGACAGATGGCAGTGTCTATATAGGAAAAACAGGTGAAGTGTGTAAAAGATTTCATATAAAAGACGGGCTTGGCATCCGTGTCGGAATTGAGAGCGGAATAGAGTTTATGATTCTTACCGGAAGAAAGAGTACCATGGTAGAACATCGCGCAAAAGAACTTGGAATACAGTACGTGTATCAGGGGATTTCTGACAAAGAGACATTTTTAAAAGAATACATGAAAGAACACAATTTAAAAAGGGATGAACTGGCATATTTCGGGGACGATCTGAATGATTATAAAGCGATGAAGCTGGCTGGCTTTGTGGCATGTCCGGTTGATGCTGCTTTTGAGATACAGGAAATTTCTGATTATGTTTCAGAAAAAAAAGCAGGTGAAGGTGCTGTAAGGGACATTTTACAGTATCTGTTAAAAGAAAGACTAGAATGGGACAAAACGATTTCCCGCGTATACGGAATTGTTAAGGAAGGTTAAAAAAGATGAAGAGAATTTTAAAGAAATTTGGAATACTGTTAGATAAGAAACAAAAACAGAAGGTTGTTCTCATTGTAATTCTAATGCTTATCGGTGCTATTTTGGAGACAATGAGTGTTTCACTTGTAATTCCTTTGATGACGGCGTTAATGCAGGATAATTTTATTGAGACAAATGCCCTTGCAGTAGAGTTATGTAATCTGCTTGGAATTGAAAGCTCAAAAACATTTATACTGCTTGTATTAGCAGCGTTGATAGTTATTTTTATTGTAAAAGATGCGTTTTTATACATGGAATATCATGTGCAGGCAACCTTTGTTGCTTATAACAGAGCTAACATACAGAATAAATTAATGGATTCTTATGTCCATCGTCCATACGAATATTTTTTAAATGCGAGCTCTGGTGAGATTATGCGTGTAATTCGGAGCGATACGGCAGGAGCCTTTTCACTGCTTACAGTAATTATGGGATTTTTTACAGAAGGTATTGTTGCTATTGCTCTTATGATTGCTGTTATTATTACAGATCCTGGTATGGCGTTTACGATTGCAGCGATTTTAATTGTCATGATGATGTTAATTTACAAAGTGGTAAAACCTGTGCTTAGAAGAGAAGGTCTTTCCCTTCAGGACAATAATGCAACTGCAAATAAGTGGCTGTTACAGTCCGTTGCTGGCATCAAAGAAATGAAAGTTGTCAGAAAAGAAGACTTTTTTGTAGAGGAGTATTCAAAATATGCAAAAAGTGCAGTTGAATCAGAAAAAATATCGTCTGTATTAAATAATGCACCACGTCTTATTATTGAAGCGGCAACCATCAGTGGAATGCTTGCATATATCGCAATTATGATATATGCAGGAAAAGATATCAGTGATTTATTACCACAGCTTACTGCATTTGCAGTGGCAGCAGTCCGTCTGCTTCCAAGTGCAAACCGTATGAGCACCGCATTAAACGGAATTGCATACGGAGAACCACAGTTAGATAAGACGTTAGAAAATTTAAAAACTGCAGAAAATTATGATAAAGAAGGTAAAAAAATTGCTAAAAAACAGAATGAAAAGAAAGAACCAATTACATTAGAAAATGAATGTGGACTTTCTGATATTGACTTTACTTATCCGAATGCAGAAAAGAAAGTATTAGACCATGCAAGTATGGTAATACCGGTTGGAAAATCAGTCGGAATTATCGGACCATCCGGCGCAGGAAAAACGACAGCTGTAGATATCTTGCTTGGACTTTTAAAACCGCAGAGTGGTATGGCGTATGCGGATGATAAGAATATTGAAGAAAATTATGGCGGCTGGTTAAAGCATCTTGCTTATATTCCGCAGATGATTTACATGTTAGATGATACCATTCGTGCGAACATTGCGTTTGGTTATCATGATTATGAAATTGATGATGAAAAAGTGTGGAAAGCATTAGACGAGGCACAGATGGGAGATTATGTGCGTTCCCTTCCAGAAGGACTTGATACGACAATCGGAGAGCGGGGGGTGCGTCTTTCTGGTGGACAGAGACAGCGTATCGGTATTGCAAGAGCACTGTATGAAGATCCGGAGTTATTAATTTTTGATGAGGCAACTTCTGCACTTGATAATGAGACGGAGGCAGCAATTATGGAGTCGGTCAACAGCTTGCATGGTAAAAAGACAATGATTATTATTGCACACCGTCTCAGTACGATTAAAGAATGTGATATTGTTTACCGTGTGGAAAACGGAAAAATTAATCAGGTAGATGAGATAGTATAGGACAAAACAGATGGCAAAATATTTGGTTTTAGGAGGAAGTGGATTCCTTGGAAGCAAGCTGGTTTGTAAACTGGCACAAAATCAAAAAAATGAAATTATTGTTGCTGACCTTAGAAACAGACCGGAATATGAGAAGCTTTCCAATGTAACGTTTCAGAAAATAGAATTTGTTCATAAGACAGATTTCACAAAGGAATTAAACGGAGTGGATGTAGTGTATCATCTCATTAGTACCATTACGCCATCCGATAATATGGAACATATATGGGAAGATCTTGAAGCAAATTTAAAGCCGACCATTGCCTTGCTTGATGCAATGGCAGAAAATCCATCCTGCAAGCTGGTTTTTATTTCCTCTGGTGGCACCGTGTATGGAGAAAAAGAACAGAAAGCGATTGCAGAAGAAGAGAGCAGGAATCCGGTCTGCAATTATGGAATCAGCAAAGATACGATTGAAAAATATATTCTGCTTTATCATAGGATGTATGGAATCGATTACAGAATTATCCGTCTTGGAAATCCATATGGGACAAAAGTACGAAAAAATCAGAAGCAGGGTCTGATTCCAATTGTAATTGACCGTATTATGAAGGAAGAACCAGTCACAGTGTTCGGGGATGGAAAGGCAGTCCGTGATTACATCCATGTGGATGATGCTATTGATGCAATTCTTGCGGTGGAAAAAACAGACTGTGAGGAGAAAGTGTTTAATGTTGGTTCCGGAGAAGGACATAGCATTTTACAGATTTTGGATTTAATCGTTCAGAACTTAGACTGCGAATATCCGGAATTAGAGTTCTGGCCGGACCGGAAATGTGATGTAGAGAATAATATTTTGGATATTCATCTGATAGAGGAAAAAACAGGCTGGAAGACTCAGGTAAAGTTAGAGGATGGTATCAAAATGATGATAGAGAGTATTGTTTCTGGTGATGCAAAGGAGGAATCGCAGGGCAATATGGAAGCAATAGTAGGAGATTGTCTGAAAATGAGTGATAAAGCAGGGAAAACAGAAGAACCATTACTTACCGTTATTGTTGCGGTTTACAAAACAGAAGAATTTTTTGAGAGATGTTTAAACAGCCTGTTTGCATCCGAATACAAAAATCTTGAAATTTTATTAATTGATGATGGCTCTCCGGATAACTGTCCGGCACTCTGTGATGAGTACGCCAAAAAAGACAGCCGTATCCGGGTAATACACAAAGAGAATGGTGGAGGTCATTCGGCGAAAAACTTAGGAATTGAGATTGCGAAAGGAGAATATATTGCAATCTGCGATAATGATGATATGGTGCCAAAGGATGCATACCGCCTTTTGATGGAAAAAGCAGTGGCAACCCATGCGGATGTCATCCGCGGAACTGTAAGAAGAACCTATTCCGATACGAACGAAGCAAGACTGTTTTACCGCAAGGAAGATGATTCTTTCCAGACAAAGCTAATTGGCTTCCAGGGAGCAATTTATAAGACTTCCATGCTTCAGAACAATCATATCAGACTGGGGGCATACCGCCTTGGGGACGATATGTGCTTTATGGCACAGGTGATGAACTATGCGCAGACATTTGTGTATATTGATGATATCACTTATGAATACATTATCCGTCCGGCAAATTCAAAATCAGCTTCTGCCATACAGAATAATAACAAGAATTTTCCACATTATTATGATGATTTCTGCTGGAGAAGATGGGTGCTTTCTTACGTGAAGGAGCAGAAAAAGCTTCAGGATAAATACAAAGACCAGTTGGGGGTATTCTGCAAAATTATTGATGAAAGCTGGCTCTCTTATCCCAAGGAAGAACGTGAAAAATGCTTTGAGCTTTTAAAAGATATTGTAAGTCTTATCGATTGGTCCATCCAGAAGGAAAAAGTGAAGGGGTATATTCAGGTAGATTATGATAAGTTTATGACGATGGATGAAGCAGCTTATACGAAATATCTGAAATTTGAGCTTGGAGTAAAACGCCGGATTAAGAAACTGTTGAGACGGAAATAGAAAATAAGGATAAAAAACTATGTTAAAAAAAGACTGCGTGAGTGTAATTGTTCCAATATACAATGGAGAAAAATATTTAAAAAGATGTATTGATTCTGTTTTAAACCAGACGTACACAAACATTCAGCTGATTCTTGTAGACAACTATTCTACAGACAGTTCTTATGAAATCTGCGAAAAATATGCAAAAAAAGACAGCCGCGTAACCGTCGGAAGACAGGACAGACGTTATGTGTGTGCGGTAAGAAACAGAGGTTTAGAACTTGCAGAAGGTGAATATTGCTGCTTTATTGATCAGGATGATGAATACAGAAGTGATATGTTAGAGACGTTACATGGTATGATGCAGGAGGAAAATGTAGATATTGCATCCTGCAATTATACAAAGGTAAGAGAGAATGGAGAATGGATGCCGGACAAACGTCTGGTGTCCGGAGATTATCTGACATTAGATGACAGTGGCAAATTATCATTTATTTTAGATTGTATTCTGGAAGTAAAAGTAGGGTTTTTAGTATGGAACAAAATGTTCCGTACCCAGATTATAAAAGAACATAATATTACATTTGACGAGCGTCTGCATATTTGCGAAGACTTAGGATTTCTTGTGAATTATGCCTGCTATTCTAGAAGAACGCTTGCAATCGATGATATTATGTATTACTGGTATCAGTATAGTACAAGTGCCTCTGAATTTGAAAGAAGCGGTGCAATCTGCTTAAACGACTTTACCTTTGCATTTGAGCATATCTATCAGAATATTGTAAAAAACAATGCTGCAAAGCTGGTACAAAAGTATTATTACATTGTTTTTATGAAAGCGATGGATTTCCAGTACCGCAAGAGTACCAATGCGGCTGCGACTCTGTGTCATAAAGACATCGTATTAAGGGACTTCTATTTTTCGCAGTTGAAAAAAGTATGTATGCATCTATTTACACTAAAAAAATTTCTATCCGATGATATGGCGAAGCTATTGTGGAAAAGAAGTGTGTATCATCTTGTAAAAAGCAGAAAGCAGAGGTAGGTTATGTTAGCAGGTGTTGTGACACTTTATCAGCCACAAAAAGAAATGGTGGAACACATATTAGGATATGTAGATTGTCTGGATGTGCTTTTTGTTTCCGATAACAGTGAGAGCAAAAAGGAAGAACTGTTAGAGCCGTTAAAAAAGCATGAGAAAATTGTATATCTTGATAATCACGGAAACAAAGGCATTTCCTATGCACTAAACGGTGCAGTAAGAGAATGTAAAAAAAGAGAAATACACTGGCTTTTGATGATGGATCAGGACAGTGTCATTTCTGAAAAAACAGTTTCACAGATGTATGATTATGCAAAAAAAGCGCCAGAGGATGTTGCGATTGTTGCATCAAATTATAAAAAAAATGTAGGCTTTGAGGGTACAAAAGAACTTTCTGAGGTTATTACTTCCGGAACGATGTTGAATGTGGATATTTGCGCCGAACTTGGTGGATTCTTAGAAGAACTTTTTATTGATGAAGTGGATAATGAATACTGCCTTCGTCTGATGAAAAATCATTATCGTATTATCCGGCTGAATTATGCGGTGTTTGAACATCATCTGGGAGAAATAAGGAAAGTACATGGGATTGATACATATAACTATTCTCCCATCAGATATTACTATATTATCCGTAATAATTTTTATGTCGCCAATCTTTATAAAAATGTATTTCCAGAAAAATACAAACTGCGGATGAAGATTATCAGAACATGGATTAAATCTGTGATATATGAAAAAAATACGATTATTAAGTGGAAGTATATGTATCAGGGATATAGGGATTATAAAGAAAAACGAATGGGAGGATATAAACGATCATGAGAGAAAAGCAAAAGATAAAAAGTCTAAAGGAGTTTAATGAGCAGAGAAGTGCCTGGCTAATTGTAGGCATTTGTTTAGTGTTATTTATGTTAATGCTTAATATAAAAACATTTTATTTCACAGACGATTATACATATTTTTTTAGCTTTGCGGATAATACCAGAATTACATCGATTAGTGATATCATTAAGTCGATGAAAGCACATTATGAAAGCACGAATGGACGTGTGATAGCACATTTTTTTGTTCAGCTCTTTCTGATGTTTCCTAAAAATATTTTTGATTGTGTCAATGCGGTAATGTTTGGATTACAAATATATCTGATATATAAATTGACAAAAGGCGAAAAACACAATACTTTTTTATTAGTAGCAATATTTGGAACAATATGGGTATTTGAACCAGCCTTTGGGCAGGTCAATTTGTGGCTGGATGGAGCTTGCAATTATTTATGGGCATTGGTTTTTGGCTTAGCGTATATTATGATGTATGTGCAGTATTATTTAAAAAGAAAAACAGAAGTGTCTAAGCTTCGGGCAATAATATCAATATTCTTGAGTTTTATCGTTGGAGCATATTCGGAAAACTTTTCATTTGCACTTATTGTGGGAGCATTTTTGATTCTGATAATGGCAAGATTATTTGAAAAAAGAAAATGCCCCTGGATTTTAATGGTTGATATTGTGGTGGCTTTTGTGGGATATTGCACATTAATTTTTGCGCCGGCTACATTGAATAACAAGGCAGGAGAGTTTTCGAGAACCACTTTTATAAATAATTTAAAAACAATTACAGAACTGTATTATGATACATATAAAGTATTACTTTTTGCATTAGCCATATTATTGGCAGTAGCTGTACAGATAAAAGTAGATAAAAAGAAAATTTGTCTGTCAATAGTGTTTCTTATAATGAGTTTATTATCATCATTTATTTTTATAACAGCTGCATATTATCCGAAAAGAAGTATGTGCGGAAGCACGATTTTGCTTATCTGTTCCATATTTTTCCTTGGATTCGAATTATGGAATACAAATTTTCAATTTGTCGTGAATGGACTAAATTTGTGTCTCATGGTTTTGACATTATATATGCTTGTTTTGGGAGTGCTGGACATTAGGTCTACGTATCAACAGACATATGCACGTAATAGTATATTAACAGAGACTAGAGAAAATGGAGAAACAGAAGTGCATGTGACAAAAATTGTTCCTTCAACAAAATATCCGGCAGTCAGTGGGCTGAAAGATGTTGATTCGGATCCTGCAGCTTGGCCGAATATCAGTATGGAACAATACTGGCAGATAGAAAAAATTATTGGAAATGAGTAGAGGGTACATATGAGGAAGGGATTGTTGTCAGTTATTATACCTGCATACAATGAAGAGAGAATAATTGCGAAAGCAGCTGAAACAATCAGCTGCTTATTGGGGGAACAGCAGATAGACTATGAAATTATATTTGTTGATGATGGCTCGAAGGACAACACATGGCTTGAAATCAGAAAGCAGGCAGAAAAGAATGGAAGAATTGGAGGAGTAAGCTTTTCAAGAAATTTTGGAAAAGAGTCTGCAATATATGCAGGATTGGAGCACGCTTTAGGGGATTGTTGTGTGGTGATTGACTGTGATCTCCAGCATCCACCTGAAAAAATTCTGGATATGTATGCTAAATGGCAGGAAGGATTTGAGGTTGTAGAAGGAGTTAAAGCTGATCGGGGAAAAGAAAACGTATTACATGGAATAGCAGCTTCTATTTTTTATAAAATAATAAGTTCAGCAGTGCATATTGATATGAGCCGTGCGTCGGATTTCAAACTTTTAGACAGGAAGGTTGTAAATATTCTGATTAACATGAAGGAGAGCCATGCCTTTTTTCGGGCACTTTCTTCTTGGGTTGGTTTTAAGTCCTGCCAAATTGAGTATGAAGTAAGAGAAAGAGAAGAGGGAATATCCAAATGGTCAACTTGGTCTTTGATTAAATATGCAGTTAAAAATATTACATCTTTTTCGTCGAAACCATTGCATATTGTAACTTTATGTGGATTGATTACATTGATATTGTCGGTGGTGCTGGGAATACATACGCTATATCAGAAGTTATCCGGTGGTGCACTGGAAGGGTTTACTACTGTAATTTTGTTACAATTGTTTTTTAGTAGTATTCTAATGCTGAGCTTGGGAATTATTGGCTATTATCTTGCAAATATATACGATGAAATTAAAGGTCGACCTAGATATATAATTGAGAAAGAAATAACGGCTGAAAGCAGAAAAATGTTATGTTAAAAAAATTGTTGGATAAAACATTTTGGAAATTTATTTGTGTTGGAATTATAAACACACTTGTAGGAACAACGGTAATGTTTGTTTTTTACAATATATTTCATCTGAATTATTGGATTTCATCTGCTTCTAATTATATTGTTGGAAGTGTGGTGAGCTATTTGTTAAATAAACATTTTACATTTCAAAATAAGTCAAATGATAAAAAAACAGTGATGAAATTTGTCATAAACATTACAGCGTGTTATTTGATTGCATACGGCATGGCAAGACCATTGATTGGACTTGCATTGCAGCAATGTACAGAAGGCATGAGAGATAATATTTCGATGCTTGTTGGAATGGGTCTGTTTGTTATGCTGAATTATTTGGGACAACGATTTCTTGTATTTTGTAATAGAGAATAAAAATTATATATTGCAATTAGCAGACAACAAATGAGAGGAGAAACACGGATGAGAAGAATGTGGGCAAAAAATATAATATATGTTATCACTGGCATAATTATTTCGTTGGTAGTAGGAACGTTGGCAATGATTGCAGTGTATTGCATACCGGTAGAGCATATACGTGAGAATGTTAGAAAATCTGCAGTGATTTATGAAAAGGAAAATGACGATTATCGTTGGGCACCAGGCATCAGCAGCACATTACTGGACAATTTTACAGATGCAATCATGATTAATAATGCTGCATTTATAGGTACGGGATCTGTGATAGATGATGCGATGAATAATCCATGGGTAGATTATGAAGATGTTTCTTCAAAGCCATTAGCAATGTTGAAAGCAGCGTCGGAAGATACGTTGGAGAATGCGACTGTGGTAAATTATGCACGTTATTGGCATGGATATTTAGTCTGGCTAAAGCCATTGCTTTATTTTCTGACAGTATCGGATATCAGGGTATTAAATATGTGCATTCAATTTACATTACTCTTTTTTGTACTGATTGAATTATATAAGAAAAAAGGATACAGGATTGCAATACCGTTTGGGCTGGCAATATTAATGATTAATCCGGTTACAACGGCTTTGTGTATGCAATTGTCATGTATTTATTACATAACGTTGATTGCAGCATTGTTTATGTTATGTACAGATTTATATAAAAAAGATACATATTGGCATATTTTCCTTTGGATAGGGATTTCTACTGCATATTTTGATTTCTTGACGTATCCACTAGTAGGATTAGGAATTAATTTACTTTTGGTGTTAGCATTACGAGATGATGCGGTAAATAATATACTGGAATCCACAAAAAAGATAATAGCAGGATCTGCCGTATGGGGAATGGGATATGCTGGAATGTGGAGTGGTAAATGGCTGATATCGTATTTATTGACTGGAGATAATACAATTGCAGATGGAATAAAAAATGCAAAAATAAGATTGTCAGGAGATGGAGCAGAAGAGGCTGGGTTTGATACAAATTCTATCATTCAGATAATCAAGTATAATCTTGCAGAACTCAAAAATAAACCAATGCTTTTAGTGATATTAATTTGTGTATTGTTAATTGTCTTTATTATAGTGGTTAAAAAATACAAAATCAGTATTCATATACAGAGTATGATCTCATTAGGGATTGTAGCATGCTATCCTTTTTTCTGGTTTTTTATACTAAAAAACCATTCGGCAATTCATCGATACATGGCACATAGAAATTTTGCAATTTCAATTTTTGCATTTGGAATATTTGTTTTTGATACGTTACAAAAGAAGGAGAGGGAATTTTAATGGATAAAATTGCGGTTCTTATTCCATGCTTTAATGAAGCAGCTACAATTGAAAAAGTGGTAAGAGATTTTAGAAAAGAATTGCCAGAGGCAACGATTTATGTGTATGACAATAATTCGTCAGATGGAACAGATGAAATTGCAAAAAGAGCAGGAGCAGTTGTAAGGTATGAATATGCGCAGGGAAAAGGAAACGTGATACGCAGGATGTTTAGGGACATAGATGCAGAAGTATATTTGATGGTGGATGGGGATGATACTTATCCGGCATCAGCTGCAAAAGATATGGTACACGGTGTATTATTAAAAAATGCGGATATGGTCATTGGAGACAGACTGTCATCAACATATTTTAATGAGAATAAACGACCATTTCATAATTTTGGAAATTCACTGGTTAGAAAAACGATTAATATGCTTTTTGGAACAGAGATTAAAGACATTATGACTGGTTATCGTGCGTTTTCATTTCAATTCGTAAAAACATTTCCTGTTTTGTCAAGAGGATTTGAAATAGAAACAGAAATGACGATTCATGCTGCCGATAAAAATATGAGAATGGAAAATGTGATTATAAATTATAAGGACAGACCAGAGGGATCTGTGAGTAAGCTTAATACATATTCAGATGGAATTAAGGTGCTGAAAACAATATTTAATTTGTTTTCAACATATAAACCAATGCATTTTTTTGGAAGTTTGAGTGCGGGGGGGGCAATTCTCTCACTTATATTTGCATTACCAGTTTTTGCGGAGTATTTAAGAACAGGATTGGTAGAACGTTTTCCAACGCTGATTGTATGCGGATTTGTTATGTTGTGTGCAATTAATTGTCTTTTTACAGGAGTAACATTGGAAAAAGGTGCAATCAAGAATCGACAGGATTTCGAAATGGAATTGATAAAGACAAGATATTACAGGGAGAAGATATGATTTACAACAACATAGAAGATTAAAGAAACAAAACAATATTGCAACAGAATATATTAATGCAGTTCTTGCTTTTCAGATATTTCTGAATTAAGCATTGAAGAACCATATCATGTGAAAAAGGATATCATATTTTATGAAGATTCTCTGGCGGGAGAAAAATACCTGATTATAGATGGCGATTAAAGTAAAGTGCAGATAATTACCATTTTTTTCGGTATTCTGATGCAGTACAACCTTCTAATTTTCTGAAAATTTTATTAAAGTAGCTTTGATCACTTATGCCACAGAGAGCGGCAATTTCTTCGATAGAAGAATTGCTATAGCGCAAAAGCTCTTTGGCAAAAGTGATTTTTTTTGTCAGGAGATACTGAATAATGGTTGTACCAAATTCTTTTTTAAATTCACGACTCAGATAATATTTGCTAATGTAAAAATGATTGGAGAGAAAATCTAAAGTAATCGTTTCAGTGTAATGTTCATCGAGAAAGTCCCGAATGAGGCGCAATTTTTCAGAAAGCTCATTGGTGTCACTGGTTTTATCAGTGGTCTGTGTGCAGAGCAGCGTTAAGATGTTTGTAATCTCTCTGGCTGCAAGCAGATCGGTGTCATCATTTCTGTTTTCGTGAAGCTGGAGAATGGTCTGGATGGAGGATACAAGTTCGGTGTAATGACTAGTGCGAAAATGCCAGTCAGACCGATTGGCAAAGTATTGATAATAACCGTCTGCCTGGACTCCGTAAAAATGAATCCACAAAAGCTCCCATGGATCATTATCACTGCTGATATGAGTATATTCTTTGGAACAGTTGAGAAAAAAGCAGTCTCCCGCATTGGCAGATACTGGCAGTAGATGAATGGTATTGTCCGAAGAAGAAACGGAATAAGATACAGTTCCACTTCCGGATAATACGATCATAAAGAGATATGACTGCAGACCGCTTCTTTTGGAGAGATGAGGCTGCAGACTTTTCAGGTAACCGGCTTCCTGAATATAGAAAAAATGATCTCTGGTAAATTGTCCAGGGGTGCAGATGACACGCCTGGTGTTAGTAACTTCGGATGTTGTATATTTTTCAAAAAGAGTATTTTTCATAATGGATAAGTTCCTTTCTAATGTATAGCAATATAATACTAATTTATGGCAATATTATCAATTGAAAATTCATGAAAATTAGAATATTCTTAGTATCGACTTGCAAAATCACGAAAAGCAAAATAATTATATAATAAGAATATAGCATGAAAAAGGAGAATGTTTAATGAGCAAAGTAGCATTAATTACAGGTATTACAGGACAGGATGGTTCTTATCTTGCAGAACTTTTATTGGAAAAAGGATATGAAGTTCATGGTATTACACGCCGTGCTTCTATTTCCAATACGGCACGTATTGATCACCTTATCGCAAAGAATGCAATTACCTTACATGATGGAGATTTATCTGATTCCTCCGCATTAATCAGAATTATCAGACTTGTACAACCAGATGAAATTTATAACCTTGCAGCACAGTCTCATGTACAGGTATCTTTTGACGTACCAGAATATTCCGGAGACGTAGATGCAATCGGTGTTCTTCGTATTTTAGAAGCAATCCGCATTTTAGGACTTGAAAAGAAAACTAAGTTCTATCAGGCATCTACTTCTGAGTTGTACGGAAAAGTTGAGGAAGTTCCACAGAAAGAGACAACACCTTTTCATCCATATTCTCCATATGCGGTTGCAAAACAGTATGGTTTCTGGATTACAAAAGAATATCGTGAAGCATACGGAATGTTTGCAGTAAACGGTATTTTATTTAATCATGAATCAGAAAGACGTGGTGAGAACTTTGTTACACGTAAGATTACACTTGCAGCAGGACGTATTGCAGAAGGCTTACAGGATCACTTAGAGCTTGGTAACATGGACAGCTTACGTGACTGGGGATATGCAAAAGATTATGTAGAGTGTATGTGGATGATTTTACAGCATGATACACCAGAAGATTTCGTTATCGCTACTGGTGAACAGCATACAGTTCGTGATTTCACAGAGAAAGCATTTGCAGCAAATGGTATCACGATCCGTTGGGAAGGTGAAGGCGTTGACGAGAAGGGCTATGATGCGAATACAGGTAAAATGTTAGTGTGCGTTAACCCACAGTGGTTCCGCCCGACAGATGTTGATAATCTTTGGGGAGATCCTACAAAGGCTAAGACAGTACTTGGCTGGAACCCACAGAAAACAAGTTATCCGGAATTAGTACGCATTATGTCTGAACATGATAGAGAGCTTGCTAAACGAGAGGCTGCCTTATTAAAAAAATAAGTGCTTGATGAAAGCTGTTGGATTAGTGTACTATATCATGGTAGTGGTAAAGTACACTAATTTTGATATGGTAGGAGGAAATAGCATCATGATGGAAAAAGATGCAAAAATATATGTAGCAGGACACAGAGGAATGGTAGGATCTGCGATTGTTCGCGAGTTAGAGCGTCAGGGATACACCAATATTGTTACGCGTACACACAAAGAATTGAATCTTTGCAGACAGGACGCAGTAGAAGCATTTTTCGCAGAAGAAAAACCAGAGTATGTATTTTTAGCAGCTGCGAAAGTTGGAGGCATTGTGGCAAACCAGAATGCACTTGCAGATTTTATGTATGAAAATATGATTCTTGAGATGAATGTAATTCATTCTGCATGGCAAAATGGATGCAAAAAATTAGAGTTCTTAGGTTCATCCTGCATTTATCCGCGTATGGCACCACAGCCGATGAAAGAGAACTGTCTTCTGACAAGCGAACTGGAAAAAACAAATGAGGCATATGCGCTCGCCAAGATTTCAGGCTTGAAGTACTGCGAATTCTTGAATAAACAGTACGGAACAGATTATATCTCTGTTATGCCGACCAATCTTTATGGACCAAATGACAACTATCATCCGGAACACTCCCATGTGTTACCAGCATTGATCCGTCGTTTCCATGAAGCAAAAGTAAACGGATTAAAGGAAGTCACCTGCTGGGGAGACGGAAGTCCACTGCGTGAATTCTTATATGTAGACGATCTTGCTAATTTATGTGTATTCCTAATGAATAACTACTCCGGTGACGAGACCGTAAACGCAGGAACAGGAAAAGAACTTGCGATTAAAGAGTTAACAGAACTTGTTGCAAAAGTGATCGGTTATGAAGGCGAGATTAAGTGGGATACCACAAGACCAAATGGTACACCGAGAAAGCTTTTAGATGTGAGCAAGGCTGCAAACCTTGGCTGGACTTATAAGACAGAGCTTGAGGATGGTATCCGTCTTGCGTATGAAGACTTTTTGAATAATCCAATGCGTGCAGAACGCTAAGGGAGAGAACGAATGAATATAGTATTATTATCTGGTGGATCAGGAAAACGTTTATGGCCATTGTCAAACGATATCAGATCCAAACAGTTTATCAAGATTTTTAAAGGGGCAGATGGCAATTACGAGTCTATGGTCCAGCGTGTCTATCGTCAGATTTTAAATGTGGATAAAGACGCTACCGTTACGATTGCCACTTCAAAATCACAGGTTTCTGCCATTCACAATCAGCTTGGAGAGAACGTTGGTATCAGCATGGAACCTTGCAGACGTGACACTTTTCCTGCGATTGCCCTTGCAGTTGCATATTTGCATGATGTAAAAGGAATCGGTGAGAATGAGTCTGTGGTTGTCTGCCCGGTTGACCCATATGTGGATGAAGATTATTTTACTGCAATCAAAGAACTTGGGTTACAGGCAGAAAAATCGGATGCTAATCTTGTTTTAATGGGAATCGAGCCTACTTATCCAAGTGAAAAGTATGGATACATTATTCCAAAAACAACAGACGAAGTCAGTGACGTTGCGATGTTCAAGGAGAAGCCGACAGAACAGGTTGCAAAGGAATATATAGAAAAAGGTGCGCTTTGGAATGGCGGAGTATTTGCATTCCGTTTAGGTCATGTGTTAGAACGTGCACACGAACTGATTGATTTTACAGATTATAATGATTTATTTGAAAAGTATGATACATTACAGAAAATCAGTTTTGACTATGCCGTTGTAGAGCATGAAGAAAAAATTCAGGTAATGCGTTTTTCTGGACAGTGGAAAGATTTAGGAACCTGGAATACACTGACAGAAGCCATGGATGGAAACGCAGTCGGAAAAGCAATTTTTAACGAGACTTGTGAGAACACTCATGTGGTAAACGAACTGAATGTTCCGGTTTTATGCATGGGATTAAAAGACGTTGTCGTATCTGCAAGTCCGGAGGGAATCCTTGTTTCCGATAAAAACCAGTCAAGCTATATCAAACCGTTTGTGGATGACATTGATCAGCAGATTATGTTTGCAGAAAAATCATGGGGAAATTTCCGGGTGCTTGATATTGAAGAAGACAATATGACAATTAAGGTGACCCTGAATGCTGGTCATCAGATGAATTATCATAGTCACGAACATCGTGATGAGGTGTGGACTGTGATTTCAGGACATGGAACTGCTATTGTAGATGATGTTAGAACTTCAGTAAAGGCTGGAGATGTTATCACAATGAAAGCTGGAAGCAAACATACTATTATTGCTGATACAGACCTGCATGTGATAGAAGTCCAGCTTGGAAAAGAAATCAGTGTACATGATAAGAAAAAATATGATTTATAGATGATATTATGTAAAAAAAAGATTTTTTGTGTTTATTGGCACAGAAAGTCTTTTTTTATACAATAGAATACTTCACTTTTTCAAGATCATAAGTTAAAATGTATATTATCGCGAATGTAAACACTATAAAAAGGTGATTATAAATATATAAAGAAAAGGTAATAAAATGGCAGTTAAAAAATTTATTGTAGACCGTATAAGGACAAATTTATATGATGATAAAAAAATAGTTTTTACTGGCTGGTTTAATCCATTAGAGAAACAGCAGGGGGAATTGATCGCAGAACAGGGAAATCAAAAGCTTCAACTGGATATTGAGAAAAAGAGAGGCATAGAGATCAGACAAAAGCATATTGGAGAACCATATGAAATTAATGAGGAAGTAACCGGGACGATTTCACTGCCGGAGGATTGGGAGGCACATGGAAAAATACAGGTTTTTCATGTGGCAGATGGTGTAAAAGAGAAAATTATTACATTAAGTGTAAAACAGGTCCAAAAGATAATAGGCAGCGTTGAATATTGCATTGATTCGGTAAAGGTTATTGAAGATCACTTGGAAGTGATTGGATGGGCACTGGGAAACAGGACTGTAGAATTACAAATGCAGGATCAACGAGGAAAAGCTGTTCCATTTGAATCAGAACAATATTACCGGAAGGATTTGCTGAGTACATTTTATGAATTAAAAAAGGACCAGAATGCAGGATTTCGGATTAAGGCGAAACTTGCTGCTGAGGATGAAAAAGCAAGGACAAAGGAAGCACAGAGTCTGGCAATTATTATGCAAGACGACAGGGGAAAATCAAGATATAGAGTGAATCTGGGGGATGATGATAAAAGTCCGAAAGAAATGATGATCACTGGAAAGCGTATTAAAAAGGCATATAAATACTTGCTGCATAATGGGTTGGAAGCTACAGTAAAGAAATCTGTACGCAGATTACGGCATGAGAACGACTTCCCTTATGATGAATGGAGGGAGCGTTATGAGGTCACAGCTGGCGACTTGCAGAATCAACGCAAGACGAATTTTGAGCATAAAATCTTTTTCAGTATAGTGATTCCTTTATATATGACCAATAAAGAATATTTAAAGGAAATGATCAATTCTATATGTGCGCAGACGTATGGAAACTGGGAATTATGTCTTGCTGACGGAAGTGGAAAAAATTCACCTCTGACGGATATATTAGAGGATTACGCAAAAAAAGATACCCGGATCAGATTTTGTACTTTAGAAGAAAATCTTGGAATTTCCGGGAATACAAACGCAGCCTTAAATATGGCAAAGGGGGATGTCATTGTTCTGGCAGACCACGATGATATTATGCCGGCAAATGCATTGTATGAGCTTGCAAAGGCGTGGAATGAGGACAGTACGATTGATGTTGTATATTCTGATGAGGACAAGATCAGTATGGATGGAAAACAATATTTTGATCCTCATTTTAAGTCAGATTTTAATATTGATCTGCTATGCAGCATGAATTATATTTGCCATTTGTTTGCGTTCAAAAAAGAGATACTTGAAAAAACTGGAACTTTCAGAAAAGAGTTTGATGGAGCACAGGATTATGACTTTATTCTGCGGTGCTGTGAGAATGCAAAGAATATTCATCATATTCCAAAAGTATTATATCATTGGCGGTGCCACTTAGACTCCACAGCTTCTAATCCAGATAGCAAGAGATATGCATTTGAAGCAGGAAGAAAGGCCGTAGAAGAACATTATAAACGTGTAGGCATTCCAGCCAGAGTGGAGCACAGCGAATTTTATGGCATGTATCGGACGATATATGAATGGCAGGAAAAACCGCTGGTATCTATATTGATTCCAAACAAAGATCATATTGATGATTTGGAAAAGTGTTTGAATTCTATTCGTAAATCAGATTACACGAATTATGAAATTATTATTATTGAGAATAATAGCACAGAGGAAGCTACGTTTTCGTATTATAAGCAAATTGAATCAGACAAAATCCATGTTGTTTATTATGAGGGAGAATTTAATTTTTCCAGCATTAATAATTTTGGAGCATCACATGCTAAAGGAGAATATTTTCTCCTGCTAAACAATGATACAGAAATGATTCATGAAAACTGCATCCGTGAATTATTAGGTTATTGCATGAGAACAGAAGTTGGAGCAGTAGGAGCGAGACTGTATTATTCGGATGATACGATTCAGCACGCAGGTGTTGTATTAGGTTTTGGGGGAATTGCAGGTCATACATTTATTGGAAAATCCAGATATGATCTGGGATATTTCGGAAGAATTGTATGTGCACAGGATTATAGTGCGGTGACAGCAGCTTGTATGATGACAAAGCGAAGTGCTTTTGAGAAAGTCGAAGGGTTATCAGAGGAACTGAGGGTTGCATTTAATGATATTGATTATTGTATGAAACTTCGCAGAGCAGGATATTTGATCGTGTATAATCCATATGCGGAATTATATCATTTTGAGTCGAAATCCAGAGGATTAGAAGATACTCCGGATAAGGTGGAGCGGTTTAATGGGGAAATAGAGTTGTTTAATCGAAAGTGGGAAAAGGAGTTAGAAAAGGGAGACCCTTACTATAATCCAAATCTGACATTGGATAATTCAGATTTTTCATTAAGAAAATAGAAATAGGATTGTTATAAATGTTATGAAAATAAACGCAACCAATATAAAAAAAGGACTTCGATATTTAAAACATTACGGCTTTAAGGAATTTCTGATTCGGCTGGAAGAAAAGCAGGAACAGGAAGCGGTACCATATGATGAGTGGTATCAGAAGATGAAAGTCACAGAGCAGGAGTCAGACAGACAGCGGAAAGAGAGCAGAAAATGGAATAATGCGCCAAAGATCAGTGTAGTTGTTCCACTGTATGAAACTCCGGAAAGATTCCTCAGGGAAATGATAGAGTCTGTGCAGGCATCTTCTTACGAAAATTGGGAACTGTGTCTTGCGGACGGAACACCTTCTGCTGATAAAGAAGCAAATGCAGATGAAATTTCACCGAAAGCATATGCTTTGCATGAAATAGTAGGAGAATACCAGAAAAAAGACTGTCAGCTCACTGAAAAAGAGCAGTCAAGGATTGTATACAAAAAATTGGAGCAAAATGAGGGAATCGCGGGAAATACCAATCAGGCGATTGCAATGGCAACTGGAGACTACATCGCATTTTTAGATCATGATGATGTGATCACACCAGATGCCTTATATGAGATGGCAGCAAGGATTGTCTCCGGGCAGGAGGAGAAACAGGCTCCGGACATGCTGTATTCGGATGAAGATAAAACAGACAGTATGATGACAAAATTCATGGATCCTCATTTTAAACCGGATTTTAATCTGGATCTGCTGTGTTCCAATAATTACATCACACATTTTCTTGTTGTAAGCCGCAAATTGTTAGAAGAAGCAGGCGGAATCCGTAGTGATTATGACGGCGCCCAGGACTATGATTTTGTGCTGCGCTGTACAGAGCAGGCGGAGAAAATCGAGCATATTGCAAAAATCCTTTACCATTGGAGAGTACATGAACTGTCTACTGCGGGAGGCGGAGGCACCAAGGATTATGCGGCAGATGCCGGCAAAAGAGCATTGGAAGATCATTTGAGCAGACTGGGAGTAAAAGCTTCTGTAGAGACAACACAATATTTTGGATTTTATCGTATCCGGTATGAACTTACAGAAAAACCGCTTGTGTCCATTATTATTCCAAATAAAGATGAGATTGAAAGCCTCGACAAGTGCCTCAGAGCAATCCAAAAATCAACTTATAGTAATTATGAGGTTATTATTGTCGAGAACAATAGTGAGAAAGAAGAGGCATTTTCTTATTATAAGAAAATAGAATCAGATCAGATCCATGTTGTATTTTATCCGGACGGGTTCAATTATTCAAAACTGAATAATTTTGGTGTGGCACATGCAAAAGGTGATTACTATGTACTGATGAATAATGATATTGAAGTGCTGCATGAAGACTGGATCGAACAGATGCTTTCTAATTGCGAGCGGAAGCAAGTCGGCATTGTGGGAGCGAGACTGTATTATCCGGATAATACGATACAACATGCAGGTCTTGTCATTGGAATTGGTGGAAGTCTTCGTGGAATCGGGGCAAACCTTTATCAGGGCATGCGCAGGGAGCGCAGTGGATATCTGCATCGAGCAGCTTTTCAAATGGATTACAGTGCAGTAACAGCCGCACTTATGATGGTAAAGAAAGAAGTTTATGAGCAAGTGCATGGGTTTGAAGAAGAACTCTCCGTTGCATTTAACGATGTGGATTTCTGCCTTCGTGTAAGAGAACTGGGATATCTGATCGTATATGATCCGCAGGTGGAGGCATATCATTATGAGTCAAAGTCCAGAGGGGCAGAAGACTCGCCGGAAAAGGTGGCAAGATTTCAGACCGAGATTGAATTTATGAGGAACCGCTGGGAAAGCCTTTTGAAAAAAGGAGATCCGAATTATAACATCAATTTCTCCCGTGTGAGGGCTGATTACTCATTGGGGGATCCGGAAGTGATCTTAAGACAGAACGGAAAATAAGCAAAATATGTCGGCATTTGTCATACAAAACAAGTATCGGGAACTTTGTGTGTGTGATATAATGTACGCGAAGGCAAAGCAATATGTTGCATAATAAAAGAGGACAAGTGCTTATGATGAGGGTATATATATGTCCGGACTGTGGGTGGATGCGCATGGTTTCGCGGCGTAAGAATGTAGAATGCTACAAATGTGGAGTTCAGGATATGACACTTGCAAAAGTGGATTTTGCCACTTATGTTTCATGGTCAGAAAAAGAAAGGCAGGAGTACGCTTCAGCCTGGATGTACATACACAGTAAGGGAAAAACAAAAAGGAATTAGGAAGAATTCATGCAGAATGTGACAATTGTAATCCCGAATTATAATGGGAAAACATTGCTTGAAAATTGTCTGAGAACTTTGGAACAGCAGACTTACAGAGATTTTAAGGTGTTAGTGATCGATAATGGATCCAAAGACGGAAGCACAGAGGTTACGTCAGAGACTTTAAATATGGAAATCGTGGCACTGAAAGAGAATCTTGGCTTTTGCGGAGCTGTTAATCTGGGAATCCAGAAAACAGAAACACCATATCTTATTTTATTAAATAACGATACGGAAGTGGACGGACATTTCGTGGAGAAAATGTTGGCAGGCGTGAAAAAATCGGATCGGATTTTTTCGTGTGGGGCACAGATGATCGATTTTAAAAACCATGAAATTATAGACAACGCGGGAGATCTTTATACTGCAATGGGCTGGGCTGTTGCCAGAGGAAAAGGCAAAAAATGCGCAGACTTTGAACAGGCAGTGAGGGTATTTTCCTGTTGCGCCGGAGCCACCATTTACCGCATGGATATTTTGAAGAAAATTGGCGGATTAGATGAAAATCATTTTGCGTATCTGGAAGATGTGGATCTTGGCTACCGTGCGAGAATTAACGGGTTTGAAAACTGGTACACGCCGGACGCAAAAGTTTTTCATGTAGGAAGTGCTACGACAGGAACCCGTTATAATGAGAAGAAAGTATTTCTGGCGGCAAGAAATACGATTTTTGTGATATATAAGAATATGCCGCTACTGCAGTTGATCTTAAATCTTCCGTTTATATTACTTGGAATAATCGTAAAGACTGCATTTTTTATAAAAAAAGGATATGCAAAAGAATATTGGCATGGAATAATGGAAGGAATCCGCAATTGTGACAAGTGCAGAAAGGTTCCATTTCGATTCAGCCATTTGGGAAATTATTTTAGAATCCAGTTGGAATTATGGGGCAATATTGTGCGCATTTTGCGCGTATAATGTGAAAAAAACAGTGTTATCCTAAGAAAGGCTATAAAAAAATAAAGAAATAATTAAGATTTTGAGACGCTTGATTTAAGAAAATTGAGTTGTGATTTGTTGGGAATTATTGTATGATTGAATACATGGTAGCTAGAAAATAAAAGGATGACATTATGATAAAAGATAATCAGCAACATTTTAACAGACTGCAGGTTGTGATAGATGCAGTTGTTGTGATTGTGTCGTATGCTTTTGCATGGTGGCTCAAATTTTCAAGCGGTTTTGTAGATCGGGAAGTGGGTGTCCTTTCTTTCGAGTTTTATATGAGGGCACTGATTCTGATCGTACCGCTTTATATTTTGCTGTATTATGCATTTAATTTGTATACGCCAAAGCGTGTGCAGGGACGAAGACTGGAGCTTTCCAATATTATTTTATCCAACACGGTAGGATTGCTGATCCTCATGGCTGGATTCTTCCTTGCATTATCGTATTCAGAACAATTGAAAAACTTTTCACGTTCCATGTTTATCTATTTCTTTCTGATAAATATTGTATTTGAAGAGATTGAAAGACTGGTGATCCGGGCGTTTTTGCGGAGTATACGCAAGAATGGTTATAATCAGAAACATATCTTGCTGGTTGGGTATTCAAAAGCAGCCGAGCAGTATATAGACCGGATCAAGCAGAATCCACAGTGGGGATACAGCATACGGGGGATTTTGGATGACAATATCGCGCGTGGCACGATGTACAAAGGTGTCAAGGTAATAGGAAGCGTTGGAAATCTGCCTTATATTTTACCGGAGAACCGGCTGGATGAGATTGCCATTACACTCGGTCTGGAAGAATATTATAAGCTGGAAAAAATTGTTACAGAATGTGAAAAATCCGGTGTGCATACGAAGTTTATCCCGGATTATGGAAATATCATTCCAACGAGACCATACACAGAAGATCTTTTGGGTCTTCCGGTTATCAATATTCGGTATGTGCCTCTCAGCAACACATTTAATGCACTGATCAAGCGGCTGACAGATATTGTTGGATCGATCATCTGCATTATCATTTTTTCACCAGTGATGCTTGTATCGGCGATTCTGGTAAAAGCCACTTCCAGCGGACCACTGATTTTTAAACAGGAACGTGTCGGTCTTCACAATAAACCGTTTCAGATGTATAAGTTCCGTACGATGTATGTGCAGACGGAGGAAGAGGAACGCAAAGGCTGGACGCAGAAAAATGATCCAAGGGTTACAAGTGTAGGAAAGTTTTTGCGGAAAACAAGTTTAGATGAATTTCCACAGCTTTTTAATGTATTAAAAGGGGATATGAGTCTTGTAGGACCAAGACCGGAGCGTCCACAGTACGTGGAAAAATTCAGGGAAGAGATTCCAAGATATATGATCAAGCACCAGGTGCGTCCGGGAATGACTGGCTGGGCACAGGTGAATGGATACCGTGGAGATACATCGATTCGAAAGAGAATTGAACATGATTTATATTATATTGAGAACTGGACATTAGGGTTAGATATGAAGATTCTGTTTCTGACAGTTTTCAAGGGATTTATCAATAAAAATGCGTATTAGGAGAAAATGATTCATGAGTAGTGAGACAAATAATCGTCAGGGCAGACGTAGACCATTGACAAAGAAGCAGAGAGAGGCAATCCGAAGAAAGAAGAGACAGAGAAGAATTATCTTGTTGGTAATTGAAGTACTTGTACTTTTGTTATTGGCTGGTGTCCTTTTCTTAGTCAGCAAATTAGGAAAGATTGAGCGTAGTGAGGTGCCTCTTGAGAACATCGAGGTAAATGAAGGTATTTCTGAAGAATCCCAGGAGATCATGAAAGGGTATACAACCATTGCTTTATTTGGACTGGATAACCGTTCTAATGGTAACCTGTCCAAGGGTCGTAGTGATGTCATTATGATTGCCAATATCAATAACGATACTAAAGAAGTGAAGTTATGTTCTGTATTCCGTGATTCTTATCTGGATACAGGAGATGGAAGTTTCAAGAAATGTAATGCAGCTTATGCAAAAGGTGGTCCGGAAGCAGCGATTAATATGCTGAATAAGAACCTGGATTTATCGATTACCGATTATGTAACGGTAGATTTCAATGCGGTTGTAGAATGTGTTGATTTACTTGGTGGCATTACATTGGATGAAGTGACAGATGAAGAAGCAGTTCTCATGCAGGGATACATGGATGAGATTAACAAACTTACAAAACATAATTCCAAGTATCTGTCTGGCGGTGGAACAAATGTGCAGTTAGATGGTGTGCAGGCTTGTGCATATGCGCGAATCCGTTATACTGCAGGAAATGACTATAAGCGTGCAGAACGTCAGAGAACGGTTATTGCTGCTATGGTAGCAAAAGCGCAGAAGTCTGATCTGGTGACTATTAATAAGTTGATCGATGCGGTATTTGGGGATATTCAGACAAGCTTTTCAAATGCAGATCTGGTTGCATTGGCAGCACAGGTATTTAGCTATAAGCTTGGAGAATCTTCCGGATTCCCATTCAGCAAGGACTCAACAACGCTTGGATCAAAAGGAAGCGTTGTTGTACCATGCACTTTGGAGTCTAATGTAATTGAGCTGCATCAGTTCCTGTTTGGCGATGAGGAATACACCCCATCGGATACTGTTCTTGCAAACAGTAAGAAGATTATCAATGACACAGGTATGAATGAGGGAAATGGTTACAGATAAATGACAGTAGATATTATCATTCCAACTTATAAACCGGATGAAACATTATGTCTGCTCTTGTATAAATTGCAAGAGCAGACCTTTGTCGTTCATAGGGTAATTATTTTAAATACAGAAAAAGCACTCTGGAAACAGGCAGTTGCAGTGTATCCAATCGAGCAGGTATTACAGGAACTGCCTTGCGAGCATGAAGTGATTCATATTGCAAAAAAAGATTTTGACCACGGCGGAACAAGGCAGTTTGGCGCAGAACATTCAGATGCGGACGTAATGATCTTCATGACTCAGGATGCAGTTCCGGCAGATGAAATTCTGGTGGAGAAGCTGGTAGAGGTGCTGGAGACAGGCAGAGAATCAGAAAGTAAACAGAAATCGGCTGGGAGAGATTTTGGAAAGAGTGGAGGCGGAACAATACAGATAGCTGTAGCTTATGCAAGACAGCTTCCTCAAAAGGACTGTCATATTGTTGAACAGTATACAAGGCAGTTTAATTATCCAGAGCAGAGCCGCATTAAGACAAAAGCGGACATCCCTGTACTTGGAATCAAAACTTTTTTCTGTTCGGATGTCTGTGCTGCATATCGAAAGGATTTATTTGAAGAACTTGGAGGATTTGAGTCCCCGGTTATTTTCAATGAGGATATGTTTTTTGCTGCAAATGCTATTTCGCATGGATATGGAGTTGCTTATGCAGCAGAGGCGAAAGTGATCCATTCCCACAATTATACGATGCGACAGCAATTTCACCGGAATTTTGATCTCGCCGTTTCACAGAAACAGCACCCGGAAATCTTTGAACAGGTAAGTTCGGAGACAGAGGGAATGAAGCTTGTGAAGAGCACGGTTGCCTATCTGTTTAAAATCAGAAAACCATGGCTTATTTTTCATTTTGGAATGCAGTGTGTCGGAAAGTATGCAGGTTTTTGGCTGGGAAAACATTACGAGAAACTTAGTAGAAAACAAATTTTGAAGTATACTATGAGTCCGGGGTATTGGGAGAAAGTGTAATATTTGGGAATGTGGTTATATGAAGAATGAGAATAAACAAGGTAAAATAATCGTATATGTTTTTTGGTGTTTTCTGGCAGTTGGGATTTTTCTGATATTAAGCAACGTTCAGATGTCTGACGGTGATGACACCTATTTCTACCATTATTCTACCACAATGGGATTTTTTGAATATTTATCGTGGCGGTATCAGACCTGGGTTGGAAGGATGGCGGCGGAGGCACTTGTCTATCTTACTTTTAATCTTGGACTTGGTTTCTGGCGTGTGGCAGATGCGGTTATGCTGGTGCTGCTTCCGGCAGGAATCTTAAGATTAGGATGTAAAGTGGCAGGGGATGCTGGTTATGCAGATTTTTTGAATAAGTGCGAAAATCGCAGCAACGCAGGAGGAATCTTGAAACATTCTTCAACTGTTTATAGTAATATAGGAGAGATAGAAACAGTAGGCTTGAAGAATCCACAACAAAAAAAACGGTGGCAGAAAACATGGTCTGAAATCCGGTATCCAATTCTTCTTGCAAGCGGCTATTTATTAATGAGTGTCATGACACTTGGCTATTCTGCTATCTGGGTAAATGGTTCGATATTTTACACCTGGACATTCACGGCAGGCGTGTGGGCAATGATGCCGCTTGCAGACGCGGTTTTTGACACGGGTGCATTTTCGGGCAGACAGTTTATTTATACAATTCCGTGCAGTATCATTGCTGCGATGTCAATCGAACAGATGGGCGCGGTTCTGATCGCATTCGAAGTGCTCTCGATTTTAAGTATTCTGATGCAGAAAAAAAAGGTGCCGGTCATGATATGGATTCAGCTTATAGTGACTTTGATTGCATTTGCACTGCTTTTTATGGCACCGGGAAATGAGATCAGAGTAGCATCTGAAATTACAACCTGGATGCCGGGGTATCCGGATTTGTCACTGGGAGCTCACTTATTTATGACAATCCAGTGGCTGTTATCCTCTTTTGCAAATGAGAGCAAAGCTTTTTTTGTTGCAATCTGGGTGGCTGCAATTCTTTTACTGAGCAAAAAGGAAAATGGAAAATGCTATCAGATTCTTGCAGCGGTTTTTAGTGTAGTGGCTTTACTTCCTTATGCAGGTGTTCATTTTTTCTCTGAAATGGGAATTGGCTATATTGATATTGAACAGTGTCTGACGGAATTGCCAGCCTGGCAGAAAATGACGGCGCAGAATAAAATCGCATTTTTCTGGTGGATTGCAGCAGTGTTTTTTACACTGATTTTATTATGGAAAGTGACAGGTCATTCCATATTTATAAGTATGGTGTTCCTTGGTGGAATTGCCAGTGAGGCGGTATTACATTTTTCACCGACAATTTACGCATCAGGTGCGCGTGTTTACTATCTGACAGATCTCATGTATCTGTTTATCATTTTGTGGCTGGTAATGCGTATGGAGGGTGAGCGGAAAAAGAATTTCTTTATTGCAGGAACGGTGGCGCTTGGCGTGATTAATTTTTTATCACAGTATTCTGTGATGTTATTGAAGTTGTAATATATGGAGAAAAAACATTTTTTCTTGATAATTTTATCACAATTCGAACACAATTTGACGCTAGACTAAGGTCATAAAGATAAAGGCAGCGGATATCAAAGAAGTTGCGGAGAAAGGGGCAAATTGTTATGGATAACAATTATTACAACAATAATAACAATAGTAATAACAACAGTAATCAGTCTTCTGATTCTTTCTACTCATATAACAGCCAGCAGAACAATGGAAATCAGAACAACGCACAAAATGAGGCAGGATCTCAGGCAGGTGGATATGGTTCCACACAGAGTTCCATTTATGGAAGCAGCCAGAGCAACGGACAGAGTTCAGGTTACGGAAGTACCCGGAGCAACGGACAGGGTTCAGGTTACGGAAGTACCCAGAGCAATGGACAAAGTTCAGGTTACACAAACACGCAGAATATGAACTATGGCTATGGCAGCACACAGCACAGCCAGCAGAATACCGGATATGGCAGTACTTCCCAGAATATGTATGGAAGTCAGACAAACAGCTATGGCGGCAATGCAGGTTATCAGAACCACAGCTATGGGGCTAATGGTAGTGCTTATGGCAATAATCCAAAACCGGAAAAGAAAAAGAAAGAGAGAAAACCGGGCGGATTTGGAAAACAGCTTGCTAAATGTGCAGCACTTGCACTTGTGTTTGGACTGGTAGCCGGTGGTGTGATGACAGGTGTTAATTATGCATCCGGAAAAATCCTTGGAACTTCAAATTCAAGTAATGTGCAGGCTTCTCTGACAACAGGAGATGATTCAACTGTAAAACCAACAGCAGTATCTTCTTCCTATGTTGCTAATGATGTGTCAGATATTGTTGATGAGGTTATGCCTTCGATCGTAGCAATTACGAATGTAAGCCAGACAGAGTACCAAAGTTTCTGGGGACAGTCCAAGACATATGAGAGCACAAGCTGCGGATCAGGTATTATTGTAGGTCAGGATAATGATTATCTTTATGTTGCTACTAACAATCACGTTGTAGAAGGCGCCAACAGCCTTACCGTTACTTTTGCAAACGATGATACGGTCAGCGCAGAGATCAAAGGTACAGATCCTTCTACAGATCTTGCAGTTGTAAAAGTTGCATTAAGCAGTATTAAGGACGATACAATGAGCGCAATCAAGGTTGCCACATTAGGATCATCCGATGCATTAAAAGTTGGTGAATCCTGCATCGCAATCGGAAATGCTTTAGGTTATGGTCAGTCAGTAACGACTGGTGTGATCAGTGCATTGAATCGTGAAGTTTCTGTTTCAGATTCATCCAGCAGCACAAATTATACAGCAGAACTGATCCAGACAGATGCAGCAATCAACCCTGGTAACAGTGGTGGTGCATTACTGAACACGGCAGGTGAAGTAATCGGTATCAACTCTGTAAAATATTCTGATACATCCGTTGAAGGTATTGGATACGCAATTCCAATGGATACTGCAAAACCGATTATTGAAGAACTCATCACCAAGGAAAAAGTAGACGAGTCTGATAGTGCATATCTTGGCATTGCAGGTGTTGATGTCACAAGTGATGTTGCAAAAACATATAATATGCCAACAGGTGTTTATGTTGCACAGGTAACAGAAGGTTCAGCAGCAGAAAAGGCTGGTATTCAGAAAGGTGATATTATCACAAAATTTGACGGAAAAGATGTAACTTCTATGGAAGAACTTTCTTATAACATGCAGTATTATGCAGCAGGTACTACAGTGGATGTTGTAATTGCAAGATCTTCAAACGGACAGTATGAGGAGCAGACAATCTCTGTAACACTTGGAAAGAAGAATTAAACCAGAGGTTAATTTATGAACTGCCGCCTGTGAGTGGTGTTACGGATTTCCTAAGGTTATGTCGTATTGCATGCCAACAAGGTATTTATAAACGTAAAAAATAGAACTGTTTGTTTTCAGGAGCGCTTCCGCTTGTTGTCGCTGGCAGCGGTACTAAGAAAGCATCCATCGTGATTTCAAAATCCAATTGACATTGTCTTTTGAAATCGCAATGTCTGCTTTCTAAGGACCGGCCGCTCCCAAAATCCTGAAAACAAATCAGTTCTATTTTTTATTTGTCCAAGGCTGTGCAGCATGCAATATCCCAGTTGTGAAAATCCGTCAATCCGTGTTACGAGCGGCAGAACCCAAAGATGAAACTCCGGGAGGTGTACCCTTTTATGATTGGTGAACCACAAGACATTGAAAATGACTGCATTTAGTCGTTTCCTCCTTTATAGGCATCCATCCCATAACCGGAGTTCCATAACGTACATTGCAGATTTTGTGGTGCAATTCATAGCGTAAATTGGGCATATATAAGCGTCCTCTCACAAGTCATCCATAACGTAAATGAAAGAAAAACGGTATAAACAAATATTATTTTCTTTGTGAGCTATGGAGATAAGACTCTTTAGAGGCTTATCGGAATGTCCAGCGAACAGAAACATAATATTTCGTTTATACCGTTTTTCTTTTTCATTACATATAAATTTGCCTTGTGATAGGACTCTTATATCTGCCCTTCAGGCTCTAGGAAAGCACCACAAAATCTGCGACACTACGTCCATTAACCTCCGGTTTACATATCCGATGCTAAGTGATATGATAAGGCACATATAATTATTTAAAGTTTTGTCAGGAGGGAAAACAATAATGAAAGAATTTTTATACAAAATCGTAGAATGGATAGCAGAGATACATAGTTACCTGATGAGAATAAATGATAATTATGAATATCATTTTTCAGATAAAGAGCTGCATTTCATAGTGATAGGATTGCTTGGAATGTTATTTATATTTATCGTGTATCCGGTATTTAAATGGCTGGCAAAACATAATCACGTTATGGTAATTGCATGGATATATGTATTTACATTGATTCTAGTTATTACCTTCGCAATTGAAATCGGACAAAAAGTAACCAACACAGGTGCAATGGAATTTGCAGACATAGTATTCGGTGTTATAGGATTTATTGTGATGTTTTTTATATTTTCCGTTGTCAGAGAAATTTATCATTTGATTGGAAAATTAATAAAATATCTGCAGCAAAAAAATAAATAAAAAGGAAAATCGTACAAACAAATATGATTTCCTTTGTGAGCTTTGCGAACAGGAACATCATATTTCGTTTGTACAATTTTCCTTTATAATAAACCCTGATCTTGACTTGTGAACAAGACACTGATATCTGCCCTTCGAAAACCTGCGAAGCAGCCATAAAATCTGTTTTAATGTTCCATTTTCCAGTAAGCTGCGCTATAAGGAGGCAGTTCACTGCCACCGCCGAAGTCGTGTGGTTCGCCGGTAATCAGGTCTATAGCAGTTCCGCATCCTGCATCAAAATGTGCCATAAAAGGCTGATCATCTGCATTGATTGCTACGAGGACATGTTCAGAATCTGTTTTGCGTTCAAAAATACACTGACGGTTGGTTAAGAGAACGGAGCGAAAATCTCCGTAATTCAATGCGTCAGAATGTTTTTTTGCTTCTGCCAGTCTGGAAATAAAAGTTGTGAGATCATTCCATTCCGGTTTTTCGAAGCAGGCACGCAGCGCAGGATCACCATCTTCTTTTTTTGCTTTTGCACCCCATTCACTGCCATAATAGACGCATGGGATGCCAGGCATACCAAATGCCAGAGCGTAGATCAAAGGCAGATGATTTTCATTTGACAAAATGCTTGCAACTCTGGTAACGTCATGGTTATCTACGAAAGAGAGCAGATGCTTTCCTTTGTACAGAGTCCAGTTATCCGGACCAAACTGACGGAGCAGGGAGTGATTGATCTCAAACATATTCATGCTGTTAAAGCTGGAATGTAACCCTTTGTAACACTCATAGTTTGTGACAGAATGAAGCATGGAATCATTCATCCACTGGTTATAATCGCCGTGAAGCGTTTCGCCGACAAGGAAGAAATCCGGTTTCAGACTATCGCAGAAAGAGCGGAGTCTTCTGAGAAAATCATGATCCAGACAGTATGCAACATCAAGTCTCAGACCATCAATGTCAAATTCTTCTACCCAGCCTTTAATGCAGGAAAAAATATGCTGGATGACATCTTCATTTCGTAAATTCAGTTTTACAAGATCATAATTGCCTTCCCAGCCTTCATACCAGAGACCGTCATTATAGTTTGAATTTCCGTCGAAACTGATATGAAACCAATCTTTATAAGGGGAATCCCAACGTTTTTCCAATACATCCTGAAATGCCCAGAAACCTCTGCCTACGTGGTTGAATACGCCGTCCAAAATGATTTTGATCCCTGCTTTGTGCAAATTTTCACAAACAGATTTAAAGTCCTCATTTGTACCGAGACGGGTATCAATCCGGGTGTAGTCTCGGGTGTTATAACCATGCGTATCAGATTCGAATACCGGTGAAAAATAAATGGCATTTGCCCCAAGTTTTTCAATATGAGGAATCCAGTCGTTCACTTTTAAAATGCGGTGTTCCAATACACCGTCATTTTCAAAAGGCGCTCCGCAGAATCCCAAAGGATAAATTTGATAAAATACACTTTCATAAGCCCACATGCTAAAACCTCCAGTTTATTACAGATTTCATTATTTTTTGCTCATATCGCGCGATTTCTGTGAGCAGGCGCGCTGCGCAGAGATCACTGTGTTGCGGAAACCTCCGGCTTCGAGTGCGGCGACTGCCTCAATGGTTGTTCCGGCAGGGGAGCAGACAGCGTCTTTTAATTCGCCAGGGTGCTTTCCGGTTTCCAAAACCATTTTAGCGGAACCATAGACAGACTGTGCTGCAAATTTATACGCCTGTGCACGAGGCATTCCGTCTGCAACGGCTGCATCAGCCATAGCTTCGATGAACATGTAAACATAAGCAGGAGAAGAACCGGAAACCCCGATGACAGCATCCATGAGTGATTCACTGATGACTTCTGATTTGCCAAAAGAGTTGAAAAGAGCCTGTACTTCCTTTAATTCTTCTGGTGTAACATTCGAATTGACACACAAAGCACTCATTGCCTCGCCGACTAAAGCAGGAGTATTTGGCATAGCGCGTACCAGCTTGATCGGTCTGCCAAAAGTGTCCTCTATTGCAGCAATTGTTTTTCCAGCAGCAATGGATACGATGACACAGTCTGGTTTGACATGTGCGGAAATCTGCGGGATGACTTCATCAAATTTGTTTGGTTTTACAGCGAGAAATAAAATGTCACTGCGTTCGGCAACTGTTTCATTAGACAGGGTTGTCTCAATGGAATAGGCACTCTGCAGTTTTTCTAAGGTGGCTGCGGAATGGGCGCTTGCAATGATCTGACTGGTTGTTACAAGATCTGAATGTACGATACCGCCGATCATGGCGCTTCCCATATTTCCGGCACCAATAAAACCGATAATTTTGTCTATCATAAATCCTCCTTGTTTGCGAAGCAAATGCCTGCTATGCCTGCATAGCAAGCGCCCATGCAGGAACAATGCCCAGCAAGCTGTGCAGGATTTGTCCTCCTTGTTTTATGTCTTTTTCTTTCATCCTAGTTCATTTGCCCACAAAGGTCAACCTTTTACAGCATATCAATTCATAAAAGGGAGGAAAAAAGCTAATAAACGAGAAATATCAATATCACAATAGGACAAAACTTCTCGGAATGATTTTAAATTAATAACCTGCCAAAATTTCTTTTAAAGCAGCAATAAAGGCGTGATTCTGTTCTTCGGTGCCGATGCTGACACGGTTGAAATCAAAAGCACTGATCATAATTTTTCGTTCTGCAAGGGCAGCGCGGATCTCTTTTGGATCATGATGCGTGTCAAAATAGATAAAGTTGGCACATGGCTTTGCAAGGGTGCAGCCTAATTTTGTCAGTTCATTTACCAGATATTCACGTCCTTTTGTGGTAAGAGCTTTTATTTTTTTGACATATTCCTGATCTTTTAAAGCAGTCTGGGCGGCAGCAATGGCATTGTAGCTGACGTTCCATGCCTGACAGGCTTTCATAAGTTCGTCAATGAGCAATGGATCAGCGAAGGTGTAACCAATGCGAAGACCAGCCATGCCATAAATTTTAGAGAAGGTTCGGAGAACAAAAAGAGGTCTGTCATAGCCTTCTTTAATCATTTTGATGAGACTATAGTGTGTTGGATCTTCCACGTATTCAAAATATGCTTCATCGACAACAGGAATTACATGGTCTGGAAGTTTACGGACAAATTCCTCAACTTTTGCAGAGTTTACATAAGTTCCAGTCGGGTTATTTGGATTGCAGACAATGACCATTTTTGTTTTTTCCGTGACAGCATTTAACATGGCGTCAAGGTCATAGCAGTAATCGTCAGTCAAAGGAAGAACGACGCGGACACCACCATTATCACTGACCATATCAGGAAAAGCTTCGTAAGTTGGTGCACAATAGACAACTTCGTCGCCATAGTTGATAAATACTTCACCGAGCATGTCGATAATGGCAGATGAACCGGCACCGATGCAGACATGGTCGACAGTCAGACCATAAAAATCAGCAAGCTGCTGTTTAATGTCAATGGCGAAAAAGTCCTGATACATGTAACTGTTGATCGAGGCGTCTGTAACCGCCTTTTTTACGGCGTCCGACATACCATACGGATTTTCATTGTAGTTCATACGGGTGACATTCTTCGGAGTGGAAGTTTTCTGGCGTGCCCCACGATTGCTCTTTGGTTTTGTTTTCATACTATCTCTTAATAAACATTCTACATTCATCTTCATAATCTCCTTGTCTTTATTTATTCGTAGATAATTGCGAAATTCCTCATATCTTTCTTTAAATTGTTCAAAATTAACAAAATTTTCGAAAACACGCTCTCGCTACGTGTCGCTGGTAACGGTACTAAGAAGCCAGTCACGATTGCCATCGCACCTGCCTTCTAAGAACCGACCGCTCCCCAGTGTTTTCTCAAGCTTTTGTTAATTTTTCACAATTCAATTTATGTTCTCATGAGTTTCGCAATTATCAATATAAATTCAGTTGATAATCGAAACTGGATGCCCTTCTAAATAACACCGGAAGTTCTCAATCGCCATATCGATGGCACGAAACCGCGATTCTCTTGTGAGCCATGCGATATGTCCGGTAATGACTGTATTCGGTGCGGTCAGTAACGGGCTTCCGTGAAGCGGCGGTTCGTCTGTCAGCACGTCAAGTCCGGCGGCTAATATTTTGCCGGAAAAAAGGGTATCGGCAAGCGCCTGTTCATCAATAAGGGCACCGCGGGCGGTGTTGATCAAAATGACACCGTTTTTCATTTTTGCAATCGTATCCGCATTAATCATATGTTCAGTCGCCGGAGTGTGCGGTGTATGCAGGGAAATAAAATCGCTTCGGGCAAGCAGCTCATCGAACGATACCTGCTCAATAAAATCGTATTCTGTACCTTCTTTTTTATGGCGGCTGTAAGCGAGTACATGCATGCCGAATCCCTGCGCCATTTTGGCAAATGCAAAACCAATCGCGCCAAGTCCAATTACACCGATCGTTTTGTCATATAATTCAATCTGTCTTGTGACAGACTTGCAAAACTCGTTGCGGTTCGTCTGGTCGGACCAGTCAATACTTTTGATCCGGGCATCGTGTGCACCAATGTGGTGGCAGACATCCATTAATAATGCAAATGCATATTCTGCAATGGTCTGTGCACCGTAAACCGTATTGGAAATGGAAATGCCACGTTTTCTTGTCATTTCCACGTCAAATTTTTCCCAGCCGTGTCCTAAGGTTGCAACATATTTTAAATTTGGATGCTGGCTTAAAAATTCTTCGTTCATATTATCTGGTCCGATCCAGAGACCAAATACTGCATCGGCATCTCCTATAAAGGTATGGAGCTGTTCGATATTGGGATAATGTGTGGGAACTTCAATCACAACTTCATCGACACCGGGGAGCTGCTCTAACTTTTTCCAGCGTGCGGTGAGCTCATTCGGAGTGATATCTGTCTGAATAATTTCCTCCTGGATAACAACAATTTTCATTCGCTTGTCACCTCCATTTGTTTATGACTGCTAATATAAATTCAAAAATGAGGATTTGTCAAGTGAAAAATTCACACAAATCAAATGAAAAATATCAATTGTGCAACACTTTCTTCTATAGCTAATATATGGGCGCGTAATACGAGAAAGAAAGCGCTGAAATCAAAATTTTTACGTTTTTCACAATAAAAGAATAAAAAACACAGTCATTTTGAAAAAAATAAACAAATCCGTAAAAGTTAGGCAAATTTTGTTGACAGGAAAACAAAAAGTATGATAAAACAGGCTTAATTCAAAACAGCAAAGCAATCAGGCAGCAGACCTGAACATAGCAAAGGCGCTAGGGAATCATCCTTAGCGCCTTTCTCTATTACATAGAATGTCCAGGAAGCCTGAGGCAAATAAGGAGAATAAATCCAATCCTCACTCAGAGGAAAAATTTTACTTCGTAAAATAGGATTTGTTCCACAAACAAGGAGGATTAGTTATGACGAATACACCTACCACATTTTTTGGATGGATCATTTTTCTGATTCAACAGTATCACGGATATTATTTACAAGGTTTGCTTACAACATTAGAGACATCTCTGGCAGGTACGCTCTGTGGATGTTTTTTAGGATTCTTAGTTGGAATCATCCAGGCAACGGACATCCGGGCACAGGATAACCTCATTAAAAAGATTTTACTCGGAATCCCATGGGTGATCACAAAAATTTACGTCACGATTTTCCGTGGCACACCAATGATCGTACAGGCAATGGTTATTTATTATGGTTCTTCTACTTTATTCGGACTTGATCTGAAACCATTTAACGCAGCAATTTTTATTATCCTGTTAAATACCGGAGCTTATATGTCAGAGACAGTCCGTGGTGGTATCAATTCCATAGATGTCGGACAGATTGAAGGAGCAAAAGCACTCGGCATGGGATATGTACCGATGATGATTTACATTATCCTTCCACAGACTTTTAAGATCATCGCACCGCAGATTGGTAATACATTTGTTGCAAATATCAAAGATACTTCCGTATTAAATGTAATCGCGGTTACAGAACTTTTCTATATCACAAAAGTTGCAGCAGGAACATATTTCAGAATGTTTGAGGCATATACGATCACAGCATTGATTTACCTGACACTTACATTACTATTCAATGGACTGCTGAAGCTGATTGAAAAATATATGGCTGGAAAAGAAAGCTATGAAGTTTTAAATCCGGTGGCAGCAAAATAAATCAGGGGACTAGATGAAAGAAAAGAGGAAAGTGCTATGGCAAAACAATCGATATTTAAATTTAATGAACGAGTGACAACCGAGGCAAAAGATTCAACGTATGAGTTCCGGGGACCGATCATCAGTGTGAAGAATCTGGAAAAAAAGTTCGGAGAACATGAAGTGCTAAAAGATATCAGTTTTGATCTGTTTGAGGGGGATGTGGTCTGTATCATCGGATCTTCCGGATCAGGAAAATCTACCTTATTAAGATGTATCAATCATCTGGAAACACCAACGAGCGGTCAGATTTTATATCACGGATATCCACTGACGAAGGATGCTTCGACAATCAACCGTTTCCGTTCGCAGGTAGGAATGGTGTTCCAGCAGTTCAATCTTTTTAACAATATGACGGTTTTTGACAACTGCATGGCTGGCGTCCACAAGGTGAAAAAAAGAAGCAAGGAATATTCTACAGAAATCTGTATGAAATATCTGGAAAAAGTAGGAATGGCACCTTATGTAAAAGCAAAGCCGCACCAGTTATCCGGTGGTATGAAACAGAGAGTTGCAATCGCGAGGGCACTCGCAATGGAACCGGAAGTATTGCTTTTCGATGAACCAACTTCCGCATTGGATCCGGAAATGGTCGGAGAAGTTTTATCGGTTATGAAACAGCTCGCAAATGAAGGACTTACAATGGTGATCGTAACGCATGAGATGGCGTTTGCAAGAGATGTATCCACGCGGACCATTTTCATGGATAAAGGATATATTGTGGAGGATGCACCGCCACAGGATTTATTTAATAACCCGAAGGAAGCGAGAACCAGAGAGTTTTTAAGCAGGTTTATGCAGGGTTAAGGTTCGTAAAAAGACAAATTGTATTTGTTTTTTAGCATAGAAAGAGGAGGACAATATTATGAGAAGAAAATTAACAGCAGCACTTTTGACAGCAGCAATGGCAATTTCATTAACAGCCTGTGGTGGATCAGGTGACACAGCTTCGGCAGGGGCGTCCGCAGGAGAGACAGCAAGTGTGACAGAGGCGGGCGGAACAACATCAGCTTCCGGAAAAGAAGTTCTCCGGGTTGCAATGTCTGCAGATTATGCTCCGTTTGACTGGCTGCAGGAGGATGACTCCAATGGAGCAGTGATGACGTCGAATGGTTCTTATATGAATGGTTATGATGTACTTGTCGCAAAATACATTGCAGAAAAACTGGATATGGATCTTGAGATCACACAGATTGACTGGGACGGTCTGATCCTTTCCATCCAGTCCGGTAAAGTTGACTGTGCGATCGCCGGAATGTCCATCACAAGCGAGAGATCACAGTCGGTAGATTTCTCAGATCCGTATTACAATGCAAATATTGTTGCGGTTGTTGCGGCTGACGGACCGTATGCCGATGCAGTAAATGTTACAGATTTTGAGGGTGCAATACTTACCTCTACACTGAACACAGTATGGTACGATGTATTAGACCAGATCACGGATTATGCGACAAAGGATGCAGCACTTGACACATTTGCATCTATGGTAGCAGCAGTCCACGCAGGAAAAATTGATGGATTTACCTGTGATATGCCTTCTGCCAAATCTATTTTAGTAAGTAATCCGGATTTAAAGATTATCGATTTTGAGGGCGGTACCGGATTTGAGGTCAGCAATGAAGAGACAGACCTTGGTATCCCTTGCCAGAAAGGAAACACAGAATTAGTAGATAAGATCAATGAAGTGCTCGCCGGACTTTCACAGGAGGACAGAGATGCTATGATGGATCAGGCAGTAGCATCCCAGCCGGTAAGCAACTAATATGGAACAGACAGCAGTCGAAAAAAAATTCGGAAAATATGTCATGGCTTCCATGATCACCATGTTTCTCCAAAGCGCCTACTCCATGATTGACGGTTTATTTGTCAGCAATCTGATAGGTGACACGGCGTTATCCGCAGTCAATGTTGCGTGGCCGGTCATTGCAGTGGTAACTGCGATCGGCACCGGCGTTGGATGCGGTGGAGCTGTAATTATGTCAACCAAACAGGGAGAGGGAAAGAACGAAGAGTCGAACATTGTACGGGCAAATGTCATTCTTGCATTATTGGCATCAAGTATTGTGGTTACGATTCTTTTTCTTGTTTTACTGACACCTTTACTGAAACTGATGGGCGCAGAAGGCGAACTTTTAAGGTTATCGCAGATTTATGGAAGGGTAATGCTCACAGGCGGCGTGCTTCAGATCTTATCCTGTGGGCTGACACCACTTCTCCGGAATGATAACCGGGCGGTCAGTGCCATGATGATCATGGTGGGCGGTCTGATTGCAAATCTTGGGCTGGATTTTGTTTTTATGTATGTTTTTCATCTGGGGATTGGCGGTGCAGCAGGCGCTTCCTTGTGTGCGCAGTTGTTTACGAGCTTGTGCTGCCTGGTCATTCTTGGTACAAAGAAAACCGATCCGATCCGGTTTTCACAATTTACTATAAGGAAAGAATACTGGAAAAAAATTTTTAAGACAGCAGTTTCACCGTTTGGAATATCGCTGACACCTTCCCTGTTGATCTTATACCATAATGTGGCGTGCCTGAAATTTGGCGGTGACCTTGCGGTAAATGCTTATGCCCTCATCAGTTCCACCGTCGGCTCGTACCGTGTGCTTCTGATCGGTGTTGCAGAGGGGATTCAGCCACTGGCAAGTTATGCCTATGGCGCACATGATTTTCATGCGATCCGGAAGATAAGAAACAAGGCAGTCATCACGGCGATTGGGGTGAGTTTCTTCCTATTTATATTTACCATCGCAACAGCCCGGTTTTATCCAGTGATTTACGGCTATGAGGGGGAAGCAGCAGACCTTGGATATCATGCGGTCATGGTGACGGCGGCACAGCTTATTTTTACAGGACTTGTGCGTGTGACGAACTCGTTTTTCTATTCGGTTGGAAAAGACAGGTATTCTCTGTTCATGATTTACTTTGATCCGCTTATTATGACACCGTTTACCATTATGATACTTCCGAGAATTTTTGGACTGGATGGTATCTGGATCACGGCGGTTGTGACACAGTTTATTTTAAATATTGTGGCTTTTGGAATGTTTGCAAGTCACGAGAAACAGATGAGGCGACTGGAGACAAAAGAAGATGCGGTGGCAGATATTGCATTTGCAGGAAAATTACAATGAAAAACAGATTGACTGATTTAAAAGTCTACATATGAAAAGGAACGTAACTAAGATGGCCGGTACACCATTTCAGCTACGTTCCTTTTCCTTTCCCTAATTAACCGCGTTCGTAAAAATACTACGCTTTCCATGAAAAAACATGGTCTGTTGAAATAAAATGTTTGTAATGTTTATATAATAGGAAGAAACTCCTATCGAATAAAACCAAAATTATGTAGATTAGAAATCTGTCAGGTCAGCTTTTCTCTTCTCTAAGAAGGCGCCCATTCCTTCTTTTTTGTCATGAGTATCGTTTACAACACCGAAGAGGTTTGCTTCCATTTCAACTGCATTCTTGATATCCATATCGTAACCGTTGTTGATCGCTGCTTTTGCAACAGATACAGCATAGCTTCCTTTAGAGATGATCTTTGCTGCCATAGTTTTTGCAGTTTCCATTAATTCTTCTTTTGCAACAACTTTATTTACTAAACCGATACGGTAAGCTTCAGCTGCATCAATGTTGTCACATGTGAAGATCATTTCTTTGGCACGTCCCATACCAACTAAACGTGCAAGTCTCTGTGTACCACCGAAACCAGGAATGATTCCAAGTCCACATTCTGGCTGACCGAAGATTGCATTGTCAGATGCAATACGGATGTCACATGCCATAGCAATCTCACATCCACCGCCAAGTGCGAAGCCATTAACAGCTGCGATCGTTACCTGACGCATGTTCATTAATTTGAAGAATGGAACAG